>SXGS01699857.1_pt1 | contig 20702 bp, 10 predicted proteins | sample 3174681 | NCBI WGS metagenome assembly SXGS01 (sample SAMN11356861, study PRJNA531348) | freshwater metagenome | isolation source: freshwater sample F1-80 | place: China: Fuxian Lake, Yuxi | collected 2017-12-25 | reverse complement strand
GCTACTTCGGCACGCACATGATGGCCAACATGATTCTGCTGGGCGCGGCGTGGCAGGCCGGCCTCGTCCCGCTCACGCATGAGTCCATTGAATCCGCCATCCGGCTCAACGGCGCGCAAGTGGAGCGCAACCTGCAGGCGTTCGCGCTAGGCCGCAAGCCGCCCGTCGCCGAAGCCCCCGACGACGACGCCAAGCCGCCCGCATCATCGTCGTCCATTGACTACGCCGCCCGCCTCACCGAGTATCAAAATGCGGCGTACGCGCGCCAGCACACAGACTTCGTCGCCCACGTCCGCGCCACGCGCCCCGCGCTGGCCGATGCCGTGGCCCTGCATCTCTACCGCCTGATGGCCGTGAAGGACGAGTACGAAGTCGCGCGGCTCTACAGTGACCCGGCCTTTATGGAAAAGATCGCGGCGCAATTCGAAGGCGACTACCAGCTCAAGTTTTATCTGGCGCCGCCCCTACTGGCCAAGCGCAACGACAAGGGTGAACTGGTCAAGCGCCAGTACGGTTCGTGGATGCTGAAGGCTTTCGGCCTGCTGGCTCGTTTCAAGGGCTTGCGCGGCACCGCCCTCGATGTCTTTGGCAAGACTGAAGAGCGCCGTACCGAGCGCGCCCTGATTGTCGAGTATCGGGAGATGGTATCGAGCCTCTTCGCCGGCCTGTCGAAGACCAATCTGGATACCGCTGTGGCCATCGCTTCGATCCCCGGAGACATTCGCGGTTACGGCCACGTCAAGGAGCGCCACCTCGCTGCTGCACGCACCAAGCAAGCACAACTGCTGGAGGCATTTCGCGCACCGGCGGCGACGGCCCGTGCCGCTTAAGGAGCCTTCGGTGGGCCCTGCGGGGGTGCCTTGGGCGAAGCCTTCAGCTCGTAGCTAAGCGAGAGATCGCGCCGCGCGTTGGCGTCCGGCATATAGAGTGGCGTTTCTCCTGCTGCCGGCGTGGCGCGCAGTGTCGCGCGCGCTGCCGCAGCACTGCTCTCGGCATCCTGGGTCGGCCAGAAGCGCGGCACCAGGTACACGGCCGCAATCAGCGCCGCCGCCGCCAATCCAACCCCGCCCCAACCCCAGCGGCTACGCGCTGCGGGCCGCTGGGCCTGCATGTCCCGCAAATCCGCCTTGCGCGCCGCCAGCATGAGCGAGTGCTCCTCAATCTGCGCTTCCAGCGCCTCAGCCTGCTGACGCAGGCTGGTCACTTCAGCCTCGCGGCCCGCGAGCCGCGCATGCAAGACATCACTCTGCCGATCCAGATCCGCGAGGGAAGTGGTGGCATTACCAATGTTGCGTTCGCACTCATCGACTTCTTCGCGCAGGCTACGGAACGCTTCCTGGCGCGCCGTCGCCTCCGAGGTCAACCGGGTGAACTGAGCCAACTCCTCGGCCTGGCGAACTTGCAAGCCTTCGAGCTGGCGCGCGACCGAGGCCGCTTCAGCCTGCTCGCGATTGAGCAAGGCCAGCGCTGCGGCAGCGCGCGCCCGCGCCTGTTCCAGGTCTGCTTCGAGCGCACGCCGCGTGCCGTCCTCTTGTTCGGCTGCGCTACGCAGCGTTGCCAAGGCCTCTTCCTGATCCGCCGCTTGCAAGAGCGCTTGCTGCTTCGCACGTCCTTCATCCGCGCGCCGGATCAGCTCCGCGGCACTGGCCTCGGCGTGGGCGATTTCGTCTGCCAGCTGCGCGGCGCGCTGCCGCTGCAGTGTTGCCTGGCTTTCCTGCTCCTTGATGTCGCGCTCGAGCACAAGCTTTTGCTCGCGCTGGGCATCCAATGCCTCCTGCCGGGCAACCAGATCGGCACGTAGCGCGGCACGCTCCAGTTCGAGCGCTTCGGCCCTGGCATGCTCTCCGCTTACTTCCGCCTCGGCAGCAGCCAGCCGGCTCCGCAACGTCGACAACTCCGCAGTGACCTCGCCCTCCCGCGCGGCGGTGTCGGCAAGAAGCCGCTGCGCAACAGCAAGCTCGGCAGCAGCCTGCCCCTCCCGGGTTGTCGTGTCGGCCCGTGATTGCTCCAGCGCCGTCAGGCGCTCACGCGCCGCGGCGTGTTCGGCTTCTGCTGCGCTGATGTCAGGCAAAACCAGTGCCGCGATCTGGTTTTGCACCGTTTCGGCAGCGGCCCGGGCTTCTGCCAGTGCTGCGCGCGCCTGCTCTGCGGCCAGGCGCGACTGCTCGACATCACGTTCAAGGCCAACGCGCTCGTTGCGCGACATGCCGAGCAGTGTTTCCAGGTGGGCGCGCTCATCCTCTTCGCTCTCGATCAGGAGTCGTGTGCGTCCGAATTTCGCCTGCATGTCCTCCAGGACTTGTTGCGCATCCGTAAGCTCGGTCTGCACCAATTGCGCCTGCGCGTTCAGGGCATCACGTTGTTCGGTTGCCAGCGCGAGCGATCGTTCCAGGTCGGTGCGCTCAGCGTTGGCCGCCAGTACTGCTGCACGATCGGCAGCAAGCGATTCGAGTACCTGCGCAAGCTGGGCTTTCTCAGCAGCTTGCAGCGCCTCTGCGGATTGGCGTTCACCGCGCAGCGCAGCCAACACCTGATCGTGCTGCGCCTGAAGCGACGCAAGTTCCTCCTTGTGGGTCGTCGCTCTTGCTGCCACTTGCGCCGCCTCACGCTCCAGCGCAGCCAGCGACGCACGCTCGGTGTCGCTGCGTGCAGCGATTTCCGCCGCCGATTCGCGCAGGTTGCGACCTTCTTCCTCCGCGCTCAGCAGGCCATGGCGCAACTGTTCCAGCTCGGCCAGACCGTCTGCCAATTGTTGCCGCTGGGCTGCAATGTCGTTCTGGAAAAGCGCCTGCTGCGCACGCTCGGTGTCGAGCATCTTGCCCAGACGGATGCGCTCTTCGCCCTGCGCACGCACCTGCTCCGTGAGGCTGGCGTTCAGTTCTGCGGCCTTGGCGATCTGGGCTTCGCGCTCATTGCGCGCCGCATCCAGGACAGCGATCTTCTGCTCCAGCTCACTCAATGAAACCTGAGCACTATCGAGGAGCGCCTGTTGTTCCGGCCGGCGCGCCAGGAGGGTGTTGAGTTCGCGTTCAGCCATTTCGGCAGCACTACGTGCGTGCGCCAGCTCGGCCTCATGTGCTTCCTTGCGCGCGCGCAGGGCGATCAATTCTGCTCGCGAGGCCTGCCGGGCAGCACCCTCGCGGGCGAGCTCTGCGGCCAGTGCTACACCTTGCGTCAACAAGCCGGCCAGCTTCTGCTGATGCTGCTCCGCCTCGGCCTGGTGTACCGCCAGCGCCTGTGCGTCCGCCTTGCCGGCTTCAATCGCCTGTTGCAATTGTGCGGTCAGGCCTTCTGCCGTGGCCTTGGCCGCCGCATGCTCCCCGCGCAAGCGGTCAATCTCGGCACGTGCGGCCTGCCATTCGGCCATCTGGCGTGCCTTCTCGGCCTGTGTGGCTTCCAGGTCTGCACGCGATGCTTCCAGCGCAGCCTTTTCGCGCGCAAGATCACGCTCGAATGCGGATACACCGGCGAGTGAGTCTGCAAGTTCGCCCTTCAGTCGATCCGCCTGAAGCGTGGCTTCGGCCAGCTGCGCGCGCATCGCTTCCACCGCGGGTCTGGCCTCGCGCAACGCATTTTCGGCATCACGTGCCTCCTGCTGCACCAGCACTTGTGTCTGGCGCGCACTTTCTGCCTGCGCCTCGGCTTGCTGGACTGCCTGCTTCAAGCGGTTCTGTTCCGCCGCGCTCTCGATCAGCCTTGCATCCAACTCTGCACGGCTGGCTCGCGAAACATCGAGCTGTTGTTCCAACTCCTTGCTGCGGCCCCGCTCACGCTTAAGCTCCTCTTCCAGCAACACCAGGGCTTTGCCGGCCTTCTCGATATCGCCTTCCACTGCGGCGAGCTTCTGCGCTTCGCCGCGCATCCGTTGCTCGGTGGCCAACCGGGCCCGCACGGCTTCTTCCAGCTTCTTGGCGGCTTCAACCACCTTGGCCCGCTCCGCCGTCACCGCCGCTTCGGTTCGGCCCAACTCGGTCTCGCTGCGCCCGAGTCCCAAGTCGAAATCCAGAGGTTTCTCATTTCCTGCATCCGGCACATACGATTGTGCCAATGCCCGCAAGGTCTGCGTCACTCCCAGCTTGGCCGGTTCCTGCTCATTTGCCACCGCCTCATTTGCCAACGCTGTTGCCGGCACCGCGCTCGTCAGAACCACCGACGGTACTGCAGCCGCCGCGGTTTTGGCGGCCTCCTGCGCCGCCGCTGCGGCCGCACGCGATGCTTCCATTTCACGTTCCGCGTCGGCCACGCTGGCCTGGAGCGCATCGCGCTCACGCTGCATCTGCTCCTTTTGCCGCTTGAGCTCAGCCACTCTGGCTTCGATCTCGGCAGTTTCCTGTGCGACGCGCTGTGCTTCTTCAGCCAGTCGGGCCCGATCCGGCAGCGGCACCACCGTGCCAACCCCGGTGCCCACCACCGGTGCAGAACCGGCGGTCTGAATGCGCAGTTGGGTTTCCGTAAGCCGCGCGCGCAACTGGGCCAACTGGCTCTCCGCCAGCTTGACTGCTTCTTCCGCCTGCACCCGCTCCGCCTGCACCTTGAGCGCACGTTGTACCGCCAGGTCGCGCGCCTTGCGCAATCGCGCTTCCTGCGTGATCGCGGCCTTCATTTCCTCCATGTGCGCCCGTCCGAGGTTGAGCACCTGGGTGCGCTTGATCTCGGTACGCTCGAACAATTCCTGCGTCTGGCGCTTGAGCTCGACCGAGATTTCGCCACGGGTCAGCGTCTGCGTCGAAGTGGGAGACGGCATTGAGGGTTCGGCCATGGGTCAGGAAATATACACGTTCGGCCCGGCCATGCCCACGCTGGCCGCCGCGGTGACGCCTGCGGTGGCCGCGCTGCGCGCCGGCAGGCCGTGATGAGGCAACGTTGGCGAGGATCTCTTCCAGAACATCGGATCAACGCCCTCGGGACGGTCCGCGCTCAGTTCTTGACGACGAACTCGACCACGTCGGCGGTACCCTCGAGCTCGCTGTGCCCGAACAGGATGCGCCCCGTGCCGCGCAGCATGATCTCCTCGCGGCGCAGCGCTACCTCCGCCTCGCCGACAAAGCGCACGAAGGTGCCATTAGTGCTCTGGTCCGCGAGAAAAAACTTGTCGCGCCGCTTTTCGATCCGCGCATGGTGGCGCGAGGCCTTCACGTCGGCCACCACCAGATCGCTGCCCGGGTCGCGCCCCAGCGCCACCGAAGGGCGCCGTACGTCCACCACCAGTTCTTTCGGCCCGTGCCGCAGCACCAGGTGATGCGCCAGGCCGGGGTTGACGTCACGAATCGACACCGCCGCCACCGTCATGGTCATGTCGTTCTCGTCCTGCCACAGCACTTCGCAGACGTTCAATTCGTCGGCCTTGCCGCGCACCGATACCGCGGCGATGTCACGCGTCATGCCGCGCAAATGGCGCGGCAGCGCATCGACGGTCGACTTGGTGGTCATGATCTGCATGCCCTTGGCAATCGCCGACATGCGTGCGGCAATGTTGACGGTATCGCCAAACACATCGCCACCTTCCTCAATCACTGTGCCGGCGTGAAAGCCAATGCGGACCCGGCGTTTCGCCCCATCCACAAGCGGCAGCGAATCCACCTTGTTCTGCATGTCGATCGCAGCGTTGACGCCACGCTCGGGCGTATCGAACAGGCACATGACCTCGTCACCGATGGCCTTGACCACACGGCCGTCATGGCGGCGCGTCAACGCCGTCAGGGCGATCAGGGTTTCATCGATGATGCGCTTGGCGGCTTCGTCCCCGAGCACCTCGTATAGCTTGGTGCTGCCGGCAATGTCGGCAAACAGCACGACCCTGCCGCCGCTGGGTGGCGCCGGTGGCGGCGCGGAGCCGGTCTCGTGCGCCATCGGGTCGTCGGAAGGTCTTGCTGTTACGCTGCGGCGCGCAGTTTGGCCTGCGCTGCCGATGCGTGCATCGAGGCGTAGGCAGAGTGGGCGGCCGCTTCAGCTTGGCCAACCTTGACCGGATGCCCCATGTCCATCAGCACCGAACCGAGTGCGGACAGGCACAGCATCACGTTCTCGGGCTTGCACGAGTAGCCCATCAGGCCAAAGCGCCAGATCTTCCCGGCCAACGGGCCGAGGCCAGCGCCAATTTCCAGATTGAACTCGTTGAGCAGGGTCTTGCGAACTTCCGCCTCGCGCGGCTGCAAGGATTCCGGGATGCGCACCGCGTTCATTTGCGGCAGGCGATAGGCTTCCTTGACCAGGAAGGACAGGCCCATGGCTTCCAGGCCGGCCTTGAACGCCAGGTGATGCCGCATGTGGCGGGCCCAGGAATTCTCCAGGCCCTCTTCCTTGAGCATCAGCAAGGCTTCATGCAGCGCAAACAAGCTGTTGATCGGTGCGGTGTGGTGGTAGGTACGCGTGGTGTCACCCCAGTAGCCGAGCACCAGATTCAGGTCCATGAACCAGCTTTGCACCCGCGTGTGGCCGGTGCTGGTGTCCTTGCGCTGCTTGACCTTCTCAATCACGGCATCGTTGTACGAAACCGGCGAGAGGCCGGGTACGCACGAAAGGCACTTCTGGCTACCCGAATAAATTGCGTCGACGCCCCACTCGTCCACCTTGACCGGCGTGCCGGCCAGGGAAGTGACGGCGTCGACGATGGTCAGCGCGCCATACTGGTGGGCTACCGAGACCAGTGTCTTGGCGTCGGACTGCGCACCGGTGGAGGTTTCGGCGTGGATGAATGCCACCAACTTGGCGCCGCGGTTCTTCTTGAGCGCATCCTCCAGCTTTTGCGGATCGCACGGCTCGCCCCACTCGTCTTCCACCACGATGGCGGTGCCGCCAACGCGCTGCACGTTCTCGATCATGCGGCCGCCGAACACGCCATTGCGCATCACGATGACTTTCTCACCCGGCTCGACCATGTTGACAAAGCACGATTCCATGCCGACGGAGCCGGGACCGGAAAGCGGGAAGGTCAGCTGATTGTTGGTCTGGTAGGCATAGCGCAGCAACTGCTTGAGCTCGTCCATCATGTCGACAAAAATCGGGTCGAGATAGCCGATCGAAGGCAGCGATGATGCGGCGAGCACGCGCGGGTTGATCTCGGAGGGGCCGGGGCCCATCAGGGTGCGCTGCGGCGGATGAAAAGAACTGATTTTTTTGGCTGGTGCGAAGGTATTGGAAGTCATGGCATCACCTGGGATGGTTGCGAATGGATTAAACCGATGAAGTGCTTGCCAATGCGCGCTTCATCCCGCCAGGTGGCATTTCCAACGCAACCCGGCAACGAAGCATTTTTCGTTTTATAAACAAGCGTTTAAGAGCGCGATTTTATCATACCGCCTTGGCGTAGTCGTTAGCCTCGGGTTCCTGCCGTCCAGACGGACAGTATCGATCCGGAGCCGCCGCCATCCGGCCCTGTCGGGAACCGTTCAAGGCCCGACCAGGATGCGATCGAGCTTCAGATCGAACTTCTGTGGCACGATCGAATCAAGCTCGCAGCAGGCGTAGCCGACGCCCCAGGTCTGCGCGCACGGCACAATGGAGGCCAGGGTGCGGTCGTAATAGCCACCGCCGTAGCCTAGCCGGTATCCGGCGGCATCGAATCCCACCAGCGGGATCACCAGCGCCGTCGGTTGCACCCAATCACCCTCTACCGGCACGGAGGTACCGAATCCGGCCGGCTGCATGGACGAATCCGGCCCCCATTGGCGAAAGCGCAGCGGCGCATCGCGCGCCACCACCACCGGCATGGCAGCCAACCGGCCTGCGCCCTGGCCCAGCCACTCCACCACGGCGGGGCGCGCATCAAACTCAGCCTGAATCGGCCAGTACAGCCCGACCACGCCGGCAGCCAAACTGCTCAGTGCTTGCTGCAACCTGAGGTGGAGCGCGCGATCGGCGGCTTCGCGCTCATGCGCGGGCATGTCGCGCCGCCGCTTGAGGAGATCAACGCGCCATTGGCGGCGCTGTTCGGAGAGCGCCGAAGGAGCCGGAGCGGGAACCAAGTCGGTCAAGAGGTGTCAGCCTGAAGTGTGCCAGGAGCATTATGCTAAGCTCAATCGCAATGATAACAACCCGTCGGACATCCCCACTGGATGCGGCGCGAAGCGCAGCCGCACGATGGTTCCGCCGCGTTGCAAGCGCATCGCTCAGCTCCCCGCTGCTGTTTGCACTTTTGGCGGCGGGCGTTGCATTCCCGCATGCCCTGCCGGCGTTGAGCAACCCGAAAAAGGCGGCCGCCCTGTCTGCGGAAGACGCTTTTCTTGCCGCCCGTGAAGCAGTTCGCGTCGGGCAACGCGAAAAGCTGATCGCCCTGTCCGAGCAGTTCTTCGGCCATCCGCTGGAGATGTATGGCCCGTATTGGCAACTGCTGTCGCTCAAGGGTGACGCGGCGGAAGCAGCACAGGCCGACTTCCTGCGCAACTACGACAACAGTTACCTTGCAGAACGCGTGAGGATCGATCTGGCGCGCGCGCTCGCGCGCCGTCAGGCTTGGGACGCCTTCGATGCCGAACGTGCCCGCATTACGTCTGACGACCCCGACATCGCCTGCTACACGCTGTTGCGCCGCCACATCAAGGGGGATGAAGCAGCCGGCCGCGAAGCCCTCGCAATTTGGCTGGCCCCGCGTGAACTGAGCGAAGGCTGCGTCTCGCTCTCGGAAGCCTTGCTGCGCGACAGCCGGATTCTGGACCGCCATGTCTGGGAACGCATCCGCGCCCTGGCGGATGCCGGTTTGCCCGCTGCCGCGCGGCGTGCCGCCGAGTATTTGCCCGATAGCCAGGCGCTGGATGCGCGCCAGTTTGAATCGGCGTATGGACAAGCGGCGGCCTTCCTCAAGCGCGGCATTGATGGGCGCACCCGCGCCCAGCGCGAACTGGTGCTGATTGCCCTCGGCCGCTGGGCCAAGGACGATCCACGTGAGGCCGCCGCTTGGTGGAGCCGCAATAGCAAGAAGCCGTTCAACGAAACCGAGCACCAATGGGGCTGGGCGCAGATCGGCTATCACGCCGCCCGCCGCCTGCTGCCGGAGGCCGATGAATGGTTCAGCGAAGTACCGGACATCCAGCTCTCCGACGAATACCTGCAGTGGATGACGCGTGCCGCCTTGCGCGCAAGCGACTGGAAGCTGGTCTTGCGCGCCATCCGCGACATGACCCCGGCGACGCGGCGCGATGCCGCCTGGACCTACTGGCTGGCCCGTGCGCTGCGTGAAACCGGCAAACCGGACGAAGCACGCGCCCTGTTCGAGTCGATCGCGGGTGAGTTCAACTTCTATGGCCAGCTGGCCGCCGAAGACCTCGGCAAGCCAACCGTGATTCCGCCGGTGGGCTTCAAGCCAGGCAAGGAAGACATTGCCGCCGCCGCCGCCCGCCCGGGCTTCAAGCGTGCCCTCACCTTGTACCGCATGGGCCTGCGCACCGAAGCCAACCGCGAATGGATCTGGACCATCCGCGGCATGGATGACAAACAATTGCTCGCAGCAGCAACCCTGGCCCAGCAGAACGATTTGCCGGATCGCGCCATCAATACCGCCGACAGAACCCTCGTCCTGCATGATTTCTCGCTGCGCTTCCTCTCCCCGCATGCCGAACAGGTGCGGCCGAAAGCCAAGGAGCTCGGCCTGGATGATGCGTGGGTGTATGGCCTGATGCGCCAGGAGAGCCGCTTCATTACCAGCGCCAAATCAACCGTCGGCGCTTCCGGCCTGATGCAGCTGATGCCGGCCACCGCGCGTTGGGTCGCCAAGAAAATCGGCTTGAAGGATTATCACCACGGCCAGGTGAACGACCTCGACACCAACATCACGCTGGGCACCACGTATCTGAAGATCGTGCACGACGAGCTGTACAACCACCCGGTGCTCGCCTCGGCCGCCTACAACGCGGGTCCGGGCCGGCCGCGCCGCTGGCGCGACGTCAAGCTGATGGAAGCGGCGGTGTTCGCTGAATCAATTCCATTCAACGAGACGCGCGATTACGTCAAGAAAGTCATGAGCAATGCCACCTATTACTCGGCGCTGTTCTCGGGCAAGCCGCAGTCCCTCAAGGATCGCCTGACGCCGATCCCGCCGCGCAAGGATACCGATAAAGCCTCGGATACACCCTGACGCTACCGTGCTGCCGTCGCGCCTTGGACGGTCGTACCCGCACGGCGATAAAATGCTGCAGTTGCCCTTGACTCCCGCCGGCTGCGTTCAGATCCAGGTTTGCGGAAGTTCCGCTTCACCGGTTCGACCTCAAGTGCTCAGATGCACTTCTTACTCCTTTTTGGCGACATCATGACTTCACGCAATGTTCTCGTTATCGGCGGCAGTGGTTTTGTCGGCTCTTCCATCGTCGCCCGGCTTTCCGCCAAGGGCAAGCGGGTCGTGGTGCCCACGCGCCGGCGCGAACGGGCCAAACACCTCATCACGCTGCCCACGGTCGATGTGGTGGAGGCAGACGTGCATGACCCGGCCGTGCTGGCCGGCTTGGTGCGCGGCATGGATGCGGTGATCAACCTGACCGGCGTCCTGCACAGCGATACCGGCACGCCCTACGGCAACCGGTTCCGCAAAGTCCATGTCGAGCTGGCGCGCAAGGTCGCTGAAGCCGTGGCGGCAGCCGGTGTGCCGCGCCTGTTGCACATGAGCTCGCTCGGCGCCGATGCCAGCGGCCCCTCCATGTACCTGCGCTCCAAGGCCGCGGGGGAAGCCGCAGTGCGCGAGGCGCTGGGTACCGAAGCGGGCCACGCCGCCCTGACGATTTTTCGCCCCTCTGTGGTGTTCGGCCGGAATGACAGGTTCATCAACCTGTTTGCCAAAATGCAGGCCGTCGCACCACTGGTGGCACTGGGGCGCGCCAGCGCCAAGCTGCAACCGGTCTGGGTCGAGGATCTGGCGCAGGCTTTTGTCAACGCCCTCGACGAGCCGCGCACGTTCGGCAAGACCTACGCCATTGCCGGCCCCACCGTATATACCCTGAAGGAGCTGGTGCAGTACGCCGGCAAGGTCAGCGGCCATGTGCGTCCGGTGATCAGCCTGCCGGACAGCCTGGCCTATCTGCAGGCCTTCGTGCTCGAACTGGCGCCAGTGGAATTGTTGTCGCGCGACAACCTCGATTCGACCAAAGTCAACAGCACCGTGCCCGGCCTGGGCTTGGCCGAGACCGCGCCTGAATTGGGCGTCCATCCCGCCGCGATGGAGACGATTGTGCCCGGCTACCTCGCCGGCCAATCTCCCCGCGAGCGTTACATGCAACTGCGCGACCGCGCCGGGCGCTGATCCACCTTTCGATCCCCGCGGAGGCCCATGCTCAAGCTTGTCATCGGCAACAAGAACTACTCATCCTGGTCAATGCGCCCCTGGGTGCTGCTGACCCAGGCCGGCATTCCATTCGAGGAAATACAGATCTGGCTGGGCGAGCCGGATACGGCCGCGCAAATCGCCCGCCACTCTCCTACCGGCGTGGTACCGGTGCTGATTGATACGGTCAACGGCGCCGAGCTGCGCATCTGGGATTCACTGGCCATCTGTGAGTACGTAGCGGAGAAGTTTCCCGGCAAGGCGCTCTGGCCAGCCGACGTGGCCGCGCGCGCGCAGGCGCGCGCCGTCAGCGCAGAAATGCACTCGGGCTTCTCGGCATTGCGATCTAACATGCCGATGAACATCCGCAACCGCTATCCCGGCAAGGGCATGGCAGAGGGCGTAGCGGCCGATATTGCGCGCGTGGCAACCATCTGGCGCGAATGTGTGGAGCGTTCGGGTGGGCCGTTCCTGTTTGGCGAATTCTCGGTGGCCGATGCGATGTTCACGCCGGTGGTGTTCCGCCTGCACACTTACGGCGTGGTGCTGGATGGTGCGGCCGCCGCCTACGCACAGCGCATGCTGGACGCGCCGGCGCTCGTGAGGCTTGCGCAACTGGCGCAGGCCGAAGGCCATCCACAGGCGCGCTACGACAGCAAGTACGCATGAAGATCTACCGCGTCGGCGGCTCGGTGCGCGATGAGTTGCTCGGGCTGCCGGTGGTGGACCGCGATTACGTGGTCGTCGGCGCCACGCCAGAAGCGTTGGTGGACAAGGGTTTCAAGCCGGTAGGGCGGGATTTTCCGGTATTCCTGCACCCGGTGACCCACGAAGAGTACGCACTGGCACGCACCGAACGCAAGACCGGCCCCGGCTATCGCGGCTTTGCCTTTTATGCGGCGCCCGATGTCACGCTGGAGCAGGATCTGGCGCGCCGTGACTTCACCATCAACGCCATGGCAATCGACGACGCCGGGCAACTGATCGACCCCTATCGCGGGGCAGATGACCTGAAAGCCGGCGTGTTGCGCCATGTCGGTGAAGCATTTGTCGAAGACCCGGTGCGCATCCTGCGCGCGGCCCGCTTCGTGGCGCGCTTCGCCTTCCGGATCGCACCGGAGACCTTGCAATTGATGCGCAACATGGCCCAGCATGGGGAAGTGGACCATCTGGTCCCCGAGCGTGTCTGGCAGGAACTGGCACGCGGCCTGGCGGAGCCCCACCCGGTGCGCATGTTCGTCGCGCTTGAGGCTAGCCATGCGCTGGAACGCATCCTGCCGGAACTCGCACCTTTCTCACCTGATGCACCGCACATGCTGGCGCTGGAGCGGGCCGGCAGCCTCGATCTTTCCCTGGCAGCGCGCTTTGCGATCATGATGGGGACGAGTGACGAAGCGCGTATCACCGCACTATACCAGCGCATCCGGGTTCCCAATGACGCGCGCGACCTTGCCCTGCTCTACAGTCGTTGCCGCGACGAGCTGGCGCGTGCCACGGCACTCGATGCCGCCGCCACCACCGACCTTTTGTATCACGCCGACGCCTGGCGTCAATCGGCGCGTTTTCTCTCGCTGATTGCCGTCGCCCATCTCTATGCCCCTGCAGACAAGGAAAGAGGCGTGGAAACGTCAGCGCGTACGCGCGCCGCGCGCCGCCTCAGCGCTGCACTGACGGCAGGGCTGGCCGTCGATGCCGGCACGGTGGCGCGTCAGCACACCAACCCTTCGGAGATTCAGGCTGCCGTAAAGGCAGCGCGCGTCACTGCGATTGAAGCCGCCCTCACGCGCGAGGTGTCGAATCCGACATAGGGTTTGCGGTCCGCGCCAAGGACGGTAGCCAATCGGACCGCAGTCACTTGGGCGGCGGCTAACGGCGCGTAGTCTAGAGTGTGCGGTGCGCCAGTGCCGGCAGGGAGGCGCGGCACTCTTCGATCAGCGCGCGATCCACTTCACCAATCACCACGCCTTCGCCTTCCTCCGCCTTTTCGGCGATGACGTTTCCCCAGGGATCAATCAGCATCGATTGACCATGGGTGCGACGCCCGCTGGCATGCTTGCCACCCTGGGCCGGCGCCAGCACATAGCAAAGGTTTTCGATCGCGCGTGCGCGCAACAATGGCTCCCAGTGCGCCTTTCCGGTGGTAGCGGTGAAAGCCGAGGGCACCAGCATCACATCGCAGTGACCCAACGCGCGGTAGAGCTCGGGAAAGCGCAGGTCATAACAGACCGAGAGCCCGAGTCGACCAAACGGCGAATCCACCGCCACCGGCGCGTTCTGGCCATGCACGATGGTACGCGATTCATCAAACGCCTCGACGCGGCCGTCATCGTGGGTCTTGCGAAAGCCAAACAGATGAATCTTGTCGTAACGCGCCACGCACTTGCCCGCATCATCAAACACCAGTGAGGTGTTGAGGATCTTCTCGCTCGAGCCGCAATCGATCGGGATGGTGCCGCCGACAAGCCAGATGCCGTGGCGCACCGCTGTTTCAGCCAGAAATGTCTGAATCGGCCCGGCGCCAAAGGGCTCGCGCGCGTCCACCTTGTCGGTATCCTTCAGGCCCATGATGCAGAAGTACTCGGGCAGCGCCACCAGTGTGGCACCCAGGTTCGCCGCCTCGGCGATCAGGCGGCCCGCTGCCGCCAGGTTTTCCTGCACGTTGGGGCTCGATACGGTCTGGATCGCGGCAATTTTGTAACGCTCAGGCATGGGTTCTATCCTTCCTTGCGATTCGCAGTGGCGGCCGGTGCCGCAGGCGGGGCAACTGGCGGCGCCGCTGGTGCCAGCGAGGGTGCCAGAGGGGTAGGCGGCGGGGGTTTCGGCAGCTCCGAAGCTTGCCCTGCCGGCAGGGTCTGCACCCGCGCCACCTGCGGGTCAGCCCAGTTCCCGGTGACGGCGTACTCGAACGAAAAGGCTTTCGAAATCGGATCCTTGAGCACGCGCTGCGCCAGATAGGCAATCAGGGCGCCGGCCGGGTTGATGGCACCGGTAATCAAGCCGATCACCGAGGTCATGCCGCCCGACAAATCCGGCAATACCGTCACCTTGAGGGCCTGGGTTTCACGCGCCAGATCGGTCTCGCCTTCCATCAACACCGCCGCTGACACGCTGGTCATGCGAAAGTCGCGCGTCGACAGGATGCCGCGCTCGATCTTGCTCGAAGCCGAAACACGGTCGAACGCAAAGCCCTCGCTGAAAACGTCGCGAAAGTCCAGCGCCAGGCGGCGCGGCAATGCCTGCAAGCTCATGATGCCGAGGAGTTTGCCCACACCCGGCTCGGCCTTCAGGAACTGGCCTTTCTCGATGTTGATGGCGATGTCGCCTCGCAGCGACGCGTAGTCGATCGACAGCGGCGCGCCGTCCCAACCAATGTTGCCTTCGATCTTGCCGGCACCGGCCTTGACGGTGTCCTTGAACCCCAGGCGTTCGAGCAACTTGCCTGCATCGGCTACCTCCAGGTTGAACACCAGGCCGATCTGCCGCCGCGCGCCCGGTGCAGCTGCCGGCCGCCACGCCCCGGTGCCGGTGAGCGTCCCGTCGGGATTGGCCAGGCTGACTTTCTGGATGCGCCACTCGCGCGCCACGTTGTTGGCGACGAACTCGAGCTTACCCAACCTCTTCTCACCGACCTGAAATTCCTCAACCGAAACGTCAACGCCCGGCATTTCCTGTGCCACGCGGTCAAGCAGTGTGTCATCAGCCTTGGCCGCATGGGTTGGAATGGTGAGGTTGCGCATCCGCGCCAGAAACCGGCCCTGGTTGTTGCCACTGGCCGGGCGGAACGCCAGAGAGCCATTAGCTTCGGCAGAGGCCAGGGTCGCGGCCCAACTGGCCGGCTCCTGTACCAGGTTCAGGCGCACCTGGTTGAGCTGGTTGCCGTAGGCAGTGAGACGCTCGGTGCGAATCTGAAATTGCCAGGGCGCCGGCAAACCGGCCACGCTGGCATCCGCGCCGCCGCTGGGTCGGGTCTCGAGTGCACGCTTGCGCCAGTCATCCACATCGATACTGGGCGCCGAAGCGGCCACCGCCAGGCCAGTGGGGGGCAGCGCCGGCAGCGCTTCGTTGATGCCCGCTGCTGCCCGCACCACCCGCATCACCTCCTTGTCCGCGCGGCGCTGCACCCGTGCTGTGACCACGCGCCCGAGGGAAACATTCCACTCATCCTCGCCCACAGCCGCACCGGGCGTCTTGACGAAACGCAGCGGCATCGGGTCGGCAGCCCGTTTGCCCAATGGCACCGGCAGGTCAATGGCCACACCCGCCAGATTCGACTCGACCACCACTTCGCCACCGCGCGCGTTCACCGTCACCGAGCCGCGCCAGCTCGAACCACCGCTCATCGAGCGGAAGATCGGATCCTGCAGCCAGCCTCCCACCCCGGGAACCGTATAAGTGCCTTGCGCTGTCACCTGCAGGGTGGCATCGGCCCGGGTACCACCGGCCATGGTAAAGGCACCGCCCACTGCATCACCACGAATGCCACGGAAATCGACGACTTTCTCGGTGAACGCAATCACGCCGTTGACGTGCGATAGCTGCGGCAAGTCGGCATCGATTGTGATCTGGTTGTTGGTCAGCTGGTATTGGCCTGCGACGGTCGTCTTGGCCAGATCCCCCAACGGCAGCATCAGCTTCAAATCCAGCTTGCCGGCGCCGGTGGCCTGCATGCTGCGGGTAAAGCCATCGATGTAGCGATCCACCGGGCTGGCCGCAATGAAACGCAGAAACTCCGGCGTCTGCCCTGTCACCACCCCGGCAATCGAGAGCTTGGGTACTGGCACATCGAAATGCGGCAGCACCAGATCCACCTTGCCGAACTTGGCACCAAACATTTCGCCCCCGGCCGCGCTGCGAAAGCTCATGCCGTCGCGCTCGAACACCAGATCCCCCTTCATGTTCTCCACGCGCGGCCAGCTGTCGGCGTAAAAGAGACGCCCCTCTTCCAGCTTCACCGCCACCTGAAATTCGCCCTTCTTCGTGTCGGTGAACGGAAAGTCGTAAATGTTGCCCTTGTGCCTGAAGCGCACGTCGGAGGAACGCCCGGCTTCGGCCGCGCCCTTGATCCACTCCCGCAGATTTTTTGAAAGCGTCACCGGCATGTAGCGGTGCACGGCTGCGACATCTCCGCGTGTCAGACGTCCTGTCAGATCCAGATAGCCCGGCGTATCAGGTACTGCACGATACAAGGCCGTGGCGTTCCCGGCCGCGTCCGCGTTGCTGAACTGCAACTGGTCGATTTTGAACTCGAACTGGCCGGTATGCCAGCCCCAGGTAGCCTGCATGTCGAGAGACGTCAGGCTGAGCTTGGCCTCCTCAAACACCTTGGGAAGCAGGAAAGCGCTATCCCGGCTGGCGAGGTACACCGAGCCGCCTTTTTCGGTGGCATCGACCGAGCCGGTGAGGTTGAAGAAGCCCGGAATCTTCTGGTACGCATTCAGGCTCAGGTTGGAGAAACGGCCGCGCACGGCATAGCCTACCGGCTTCTCGAAATCCCCCTTCCACTTGATGCTGAAGTCATTCACCACGCCGCGCGGGTCCAGATCCGCCAGCACCTTGCGCAACGCCGCATCCAGCGGCAGCAGCTCGACGATCTTGACGATCGGCTCCAGATCCAGGGCGTTGGCATTCAGATCAATTTCCCCCGGCACGGTGGCGGCACCCGGGGTGGCACCAGCGGCACGTGGCGCAGTGGTACGCATGGTGAAATCAGCCGGCGCCAGACGCACACCCTGGTTGGTGGTGAGACGCACCTGGCGCCCGGTGACTTCAAAGCCGGTCACTTTCTTGTCGCCAAAGCGCAAAAAGCCAAAGCCTTGCCCGCCGGTCACAAGCTCGCGTGCGCCCACGCGGCCACTGACGTCGTCGAGCACCATCACTTCCAGGTCGCGCCCCAGGCGCACTTCGGCATTGCGCAAACCCACATCAGCGGTAAAGCGCGCCAGCCGGTCGCCTTCAAAACCAAGCCAGGCGCGCAGGCTGCCGGCGCCTTTGCGCACATCGGCCGGATAGTCCACCCAGGCGCGCCAGGCGGCCAGATCCACGCTCGGCAAATCCGTATAGATGTCGCCGCGCCATTGCTTCAAGTCGTTGAGCGATTGGCCGTACAAGTCGGCGCGAATATCGAGCAGTGAGGCCAGCTGGGCCGGCGGGGTTGCCTTCAGGGCAATCCGGTGGCGCGTGCCGTTGTTCTGCGCCAGCAACTGCACGCGGCTCAAGGCCAGCTCCGGCGCACCGCGCTTCTCGTCGTTCCAGCGCAAGCGCGAATCGCGGATCAGGATGCGGCGCTGGCCGAGGATCCAGTCCGATACCGGGCCGGACTGCGGGTCGTCCTTCATTTCCAGCCCGCCGATCGAGAACACGCCATTGCGATCACGGCGAATGTCGAGGTCGGCGTCGGCTATTTCGAGTTCGTGCAGGCGCAGTTCAGCGAAAGCGATCGAGGTCCACGAGAGCGTGACGGAAACCAATGGCAGTGTGAGGGCGCGCCGCCCGGCCTTGTCGTAGACCGAGACTTCGCGCAAGTCCAGGTCCGGATGCAGGCCCTGCCAGCCGGCGCTGATGCTGCCGATCTTGACGGTGAGGCCGCTGGCCTTGGACAAGGCCGCTTCGACATCGGCGCGCCTGTCCTCCACACCCGGCAGGATCACGTAACGCAACGCCAGCACCAGCAGGGCGAAAGCGAAGAACAGTGTCCAGGCGAGGCGCTCGGTCCAGATAAGGGTGCTGCGCACCCCTTGCATCGTGCGCGCAGACCAGGAGCTGACGTGGGAAAGAAAAGACGCAGCCATGAGTCATCCAATGTAGCATACGCGACCCCTTCCAGAGCCCGTTGCCGCCTTGCAGCAGACTGCCATTTACACTGCGAAACAATGACTTATCCCTTCGCCTGCACCACCTTCAGCGCTTATGCACGGGCCCGTCTGGCAGCCTCGCCCGGCCTGGATGCCAAGCTTGAGCAATGGCGCGGCCAGCCCTTCAGCCCCGCGGCGATGGATGAACGTCTGGCCGGTGCCGACGAGACCAGCTTGTCACGGGTGATGCGCGAACTGCGCCGCGACGTCATGCTCACGGTGATGGAGCGTGACCTGGCCGGCACCGCCACCCTTGAAGAAGTGACGGCAACCTTCAGCGCCCTGGCCGACGCCACCATCCGCGCCGGGCTGGCCGCGTGCACAACGGGGATGACGGAGCGCTTTGGCACGCCTTACGGCGAATCCGCCAGCCCGCAGCAGATGCCGCAGCAACTGCCGCAGCAACTACATATTGCCGGCATGGGCAAGCTGGGCGGTGGCGAACTCAATGTTTCTTCCGACATCGACCTCATCTTCCTTTACCCGGAGGAAGGGCAAACACGCGGTGGCGTGGTGGAAGTGAGCAACAACCAGTATTTCAACGAGCTGGGTAAACGCCTGATTCGCCTATTAAGCGATGTCGATGCCGACGGCTACGTGTTTCGCGTCGACATGCGTCTGCGGCCCTGGGGCGACGGCCCGCTGGCGATGAGCTTCGATGCGCTGGAAAATTACCTGGTGGCGCACGGCCGCGATTGGGAACGCTACGCCTGGATCAAGGGCCGCATCCTCACTGGCGACCGCATCGAAGAGCTGATGAAGACCGTGCTGCCCTTCGTCTACCGCCGTTACCTCGATTTCGGCGCAATCGAATCCTTAAAGGGCCTGCACGCCGAGATCAAGCGCGAAGTGACACGTCGTGAGCTGGATGACCATGTCAAGCTGGGGCCGGGCGGCATCCGCGAAGTGGAGTTCATCGCACAAGCTTTGCAAATGATCCGCGGCGGGCGCGATGCCAGGCTGCAGACCCGCGCCACCGTACCCACGCTCAACACCATGGCTCACCTCGGCCTGTTGCCGGAAGAAACCGTGGCCGAATTGTCAGCCGCCTACGACTTCTTGCGCCGCGTCGAGCACCGCCTGCAGTATGCCGAAGACCAGCAGACCCACATGCTGCCCAAGGCAGACGAAGCCCGCGCCAGGCTGGCCCAATCGATGGGCTGCGCCGATTGGCCGGTGTTTGAAACCGTACTGAACGGCCACCGCCAGCGCGTGCGGCGCCACTTTGAAACCGCGCTGGGCGACCCGGCCACCACGCCGGCCCCGGCTTCCGGCAGCGGCGAAAGTGGCGAAACCCCTGTGGGACAAGGCTTTGCGGCCGAAGACGAAATGAACCGTCTGGTCAAGGCGACGCTGGAAAGCGGCCGCATCAAGCGCCTGGCCACCGGCAGCCGCGAACGCTTCGTGCAACTGTTGCCCCACGCCATCGACGCGGCGCGCGCCACCCCCGCGCCGGATGCCGCCTTGAAGCGCCTGCTGACGTTTCTCGAAGCGGTGGCCTCGCGCTCCAGCTACCTCGCGCTCTTGACCCAATCGCGCGCAGCACTGGGCCGCCTGGCAAAACTGCTGGCCGCCTCCGAATGGGCGGCGCAGTACCTCACCACCCACCCGATCCTGCTCGACGAACTGCTGGACGAACGTGCGCTCAATGCCGCGCCGGACTTTGCTGCCTGGACCAGCTTTGCGGCATCGCAACTGGCAGCGCAGCGCGGCGACATCGAGGGGCAGATGAACGCCTTGCGCGAGGCCCACCACGCGCAAGTGTTTCGCCTGCTGGCGCAAGACCTGCAGGGCATCCTCACCGTGGAAGTGTTGGCCGACTACCTCTCCGAACTGGCGGACCGCACCCTCGCCCTCGCCCTCTCCGAATGCTGGCTTGCGCTGAAGGAAAAGCACCTCGATACGCCGCGCTTTGCGGTGATCGCCTACGGCAAACTGGGCGGCAAGGAACTGGGCTACGCCTCCGATCTGGACCTCGTGTTCATCTACGAAGACGAACATGAACGCGCCGCCGAGATCTATGCGCGCCTGGCCCAGCGCCTCCTCACCTTCATGGAAACGCGCACGACAGCCGGGCGCCTGTTCGAAACCGACACGCGGCTAAGGCCCGATGGCGCCAGCGGCCTGCTGGTCACCAGCATGGCGGCGTTTTGCGATTACCAGGAAAAGCGCGCGTGGTTGTGGGAACACCAGGCCCTGACGCGGGCGCGCTTTTGCGCCGGCGATGCAGCGGTCGGCGCGAAGTTCGAAGAAGAAAGAACCCGCATCCTCACCCAGCCGCGCGACCACGCCAAACTGATCGAGGAAGTGGCGACGATGCGGCAGAAAATGCACGATGGCCACCCCAACAAATCAGATCTGTTCGACTTGAAGCACGACGCCGGCGGCATGGTCGATATCGAGTTTTGCGTGCAGGCGCTGGTGCTCGAACACGCGCGCAAATTCGCGCCGCTGATCGAGAACAAAGGCAACATCGCGCTGCTGCTGCGCGCGGCGAGTGCAGGCCTGATCGACCCTGAGATCGCACAGGGCGCGGCCGACGCCTACCGCAATTACCGCAAACACCAGCACGCGCTGCGGCTCAACAACCAGGAATATGCGCGGCT
>SXGS01011575.1_pt1 | contig 20714 bp, 22 predicted proteins | sample 3174681 | NCBI WGS metagenome assembly SXGS01 (sample SAMN11356861, study PRJNA531348) | freshwater metagenome | isolation source: freshwater sample F1-80 | place: China: Fuxian Lake, Yuxi | collected 2017-12-25 | reverse complement strand
TTCAAGAACACCGTCATCATCATGACCTCCAACCTGGGCACCCAAGACTTGCGTAAGGCCAACGTTGGCTTCGGCAAGAACGACGAAGCCATGTCGTATGCGCGCATGCGCGACAAGGTGAACGAAGCACTGAAGGTGCACTTCCGACCCGAGTTCTTGAATCGCATCGACGAAGTCATCGTGTTCCATGAACACAACCAGGAGGCCGTGATCTCCATGGTGGATCTCATGAGCAAGCGACTGGTGGGCCAGCTCGAAGGTCTTGGTTTGGGGCTCGAACTCACACAGCCTGCAAAGGAATTGCTCGCCAAGCGCGGCTACGACCCACAACTTGGCGCTCGACCACTTCGCCGTGCATTGCAGCGACTCATCGAAGATCCACTCTCGGAGCGTTTGCTCAACAAGAAGTTCGTGGCTGGTGAGATCGTCGTGGTGGGTGTCGAAGACGATCCCGAGAATCCAGGCGAACAGCGCATCACATTCACCGCAGTGGAAGGATTCAAGCCGCCGGTCGGTGTTGATCTCGCCGGGGCGGGCGAAGGTGGCGCCGCCGCCAGCGAGTGATTCTGCGAAGCGGTGTCGTACACCGCATCGCTCGAGTCGCCAGTGCATCGTTTGCAATCCTCGTCCTTGCCGGTTGTCAGGTGGATCTGTCCACCACGGTGACCGTGGGCCAAAATGGCAGTGGATCGATCATGGTCACGGCGCGTGTGGACGCTGTCACTGTCGCCGCTGCACCAGAACTAGCAACGTCGCTGAATCTCGACGATCTTCGTGCTGCAGGTTGGGACACCGAAGTGGTATCACCGACGGCCGATGGAGGCGTTCAGGTCACGCTTCGGCGCACATTCGCCACCACGGATGAGGCAACCATGTTGTTGTCGCAACTTTCCGGAGACAACGGACCACTCCGAAATCTCGCATTGATGCGCACGGGAAGTACGAATGACGCGCGATATTCACTGGCTGGCCAAGCTGGCCTTCCGACGGGTGTGGCCGGTTTTGCCGATTCTGAGGCACTCGAGCTGCTCGGGGCGGCACCATTCGCCGCGTCGCTCGCCACGCTAGGAATGCCGCTTTCTGAAGCACTCATCATGGATTTCACCATCACCATGCCGGGGAAGATGGAAACGAACAACGCTGTCTCGGTCCTGGCAGCAGAAGATGATGTATCAACCACCTTCACTTGGAAGATTCCCGTTGACCAGTCCGAGCTCTCGTTGTCGGCCGCTACTCGCGACCGCGATGTATCAGCGATGCTGGCGTCATATCTTGCCAAAGCTTTTCTGGTACTGATGATTTTGCTCGTTGCTGGCGCAGTGATGTACATCGCATCGGTGGCATACCGTCGAAAGAACTCAACACCTGCACCGTAGAGTTGGCGCGTGGCACGTCTGCGAACTGTCTATATCTGTTCTGATTGTGGGGTACAGCACCCCAAGTGGAACGGCCAGTGTGCATCATGTAATGCGTGGAACACGCTCGTTGAAGACGTTGTAGGCAACGACGCCCCACTGGTATCCAAGACTGTGGCGGTCAGTCGCTCGTTGAACGCCGCAAGTGAACCGCTTCCGATCATGAACGTGGCACATACTTCTGCCGCAGCCTCACCAACTGGTATCAGTGAGTTTGACCGTGTATTGGATGGTGGCTTGGTTCCAGGCTCGGTCACGTTGGTCAGTGGTGAGCCCGGCATCGGTAAATCCACACTGCTCCTCCAACTGGTTGGCTCCTGGTCGCACACCTCGCTGTACGTCAGTGCCGAAGAGAGTGCCCAGCAGGTACGTCTCCGCGCCGAACGCATCGGAGTGACGGGAGACCATACCTACCTTGTGTCGGCGATGTCATTGGGCGACATCGTTGCCGCAATCGACAAGGTAAAACCCTCGCTGGTCGTCGTGGACAGTGTGCAGACCATCGCCGACGAAAGCGTGGAGTCAGCTCCGGGCTCCGTCACACAGGTGCGAGAATGCGCCTTTCGATTGGTGCAGGAAGCAAAAGCACGCAACGTTGCCGTCATTCTCGTAGGACACGTCACCAAGGACGGCAATATCGCAGGTCCCCGACTGCTGGAGCATGTGGTTGACACCGTCATTTCATTCGAAGGCGATCGGTTGCACCCGTTGCGAATGGTGCGGGCAGTCAAGCATCGATTCGGCACCACCAACGAACTTGGCCTCTTCGAAATGACCGATCGTGGGTTGGTCGGCGTGCCAGACGCCAGCAATATGTTGTTGGCCGACCGTCAGCAGGGCGTTGCTGGATCCGTCGTGGTACCCACCATCGATGGGCAACGACCATTGCTCGTCGAAGTACAGGCACTCACCACCAAGGTGGCAACGGGCATCACACCACGTCGAAGTGCCCAAGGGGTCGAGTCGTCACGTCTGGCGATGTTGCTCGCGGTCTTGGAACGTCGCGCCAAAATCCCTTTCGCATCTCTCGAGGTCTATGCATCGGTGGTCGGCGGTGTTCGGTTGAACGATCCAGGCAGCGACTTGGCTGTGTGTCTGGCACTGGCTTCAGCTGCTCTCGACACACCAGTGCACTCCGACATGGTGGCGCTCGGCGAAGTGGGTCTCGGTGGCGAGATTCGTCACGTAACACATCTCGAACGACGAGTCATCGAAGTCGAGCGAATGGGATTTCGTCGAGTGTTGATTCCCAGCAACAGCAAAGCACCCGAACTTCGTCGGGCCACTCTCGTACGCGCAGCAACCCTCAGCGACGCGCTGTCACTCGCGCTCTGAGGTTGCTGCATGCGAGTTGCGATTATGTCGCCGACCTACAATGAGCGCGACAACATCGATAAGTTCCTTCAACGAGCACTCGCTGCGGTGCCGTCAGCCGATGTGTTCATCGTTGACGACAACAGCCCCGACGGCACCGGTCAGCGAGTCCGCGAAATCAGCTCTGAAAACTCACGAGTTCATCTGATTTCTCGCTCTGGCGAGCGGGGGTACGCAGCGGCAAGTCGTGAAGGGTTGGTTTACTTGGCGAACAATGGGTACGAGGCCATCGTGACCATCGATTGCGACCTGTCGCAGGATGCACAGGTGATTCCTGCCATGCTTGCGCAACTGGAATCTGGGGCCAATGTGGTCATCGGCTCGCGGTATGTACCCGGTGGCGGCGTTCGTAACTGGTCAGTCGCGCGTCGCATCCTGTCGCGGACGGGCAATTGGTATACGGGCTTCATGCTCGGGGTAGGTGTTCGTGACTGCACCTCCGGCTTTCGTGCCTATCGCGGTGACATCATTCGGTCCGGCACTATCTCCAGCACCACCTCCAACGGCTACGCCTTTCTTACCGAAGTGCTGTACCGACTGCGACAACGGGGGGTAACGGGACTCGTTGAAGTACCGATCGTGTACGTCGAACGCATCGCTGGTGAATCCAAGATGAACAAGACCATTATTAGCGAGTCGATGCGACGGGTGACTGGCTGGGGCTTGGGGCGACTCCTCCGTCGTCGATAAATCGACTGCTCATGGCAGACCGCTGCAAGCCGAGAAAGTACTCGTCGTTTGGCAACATGCGAAGGCCTGCAGCGGTGGCATCAAGCACGGTGGCGTCGTCCCCGTGAGACTTTGCCACTTCCACTGCGAGCTCAATGGCTCGTGTTACCAGCCAGACCACGGTGGAGGTGATTCCTTCGGCATCCGCCCATGCATAGGACCTCCCCAAAAAAGGGAGTCCGCGAACGAACATAAGCACATCGACGAGCTCGCCAATTGCGGCCGGTGACGGTGATTCATCAGCAACGAGGAGTGAGTGGCGCAGGACGTCCACATCCGTCGTTACACGACCATCCAGTGTGAGGCGATGTTTCGTCTCACGACGAACCGCTTCTCGGAGACCACATCTCATCAGCCCTCGACGTAGTTCTGACAACACATTGTGGAACGTTGCATCCTCAACATCCACCTCCCAGAGCGCGGTGCGGGCCCCCGAAACCGTGGGTCGGTCACGGTGAAAGCACAGCCAACACAACAGCTCCAGCGACTTGGCTTTTTGAAATCGCACTTCAGTCGACCCATTCACAAGCACCTCCACTGATCCGAGAATCCGCACCATCGCGTATGGCGTTGGGGTAGGGCGCGTCACTACTGTCGGTGTTTCCTCTGTCTGAGTACGCGGCCTGGTGTCATGGTCGAGAACGGTCATCTCCCGCACCATGATGCGAAAATCCGCGGCCTCCTCCGGGGTCACTCCATACGGTAAGAAGTATTGATTCTGTGAATCGATGTGCCAGGCATGTTCCGTTCGCACGATTCGTGTCGCCGGAGAAGCTTTCTCCGATACTGGTCGACCTCGTGCGTCGGGGTCGCAATGGCCAAAAATGACCGTGATGCCACGTGATGCCAACGATTCCAGCTCGACTACTGGAGAGCGTGCCACCACGAAAATGGCAGCGTTCGGATGGTCCGCTCGTAGCGATAGTGCCAGATTGCTTGCATCTGACGCACTACGAGCAATGGTGATGTTGCGACTCTGCACGACATCGTTGGGGTCGAATCCACATAGCACCACTCGCGGCTCACTCAGCCAGGGGGCCAGCGCAATGGTGTTGAGGAGGTGGCGAAGCACGGTACTTGCTTGAGCGTCAGACGCCTCCACGGAAATCAGGTCGCCGGGAAGCACCGAAATGTGTACCAATTGCGATCCGTCCACGCCAACAGGCAGGAGCATCGCTCCGGTGGGAGCCTGCTGGTTGCTCCACTCGCTCGAGCGCTCGAACACCGCGACGCCGCGGGACAAAGCCGAGCGACCCGGCGTTTTTAGTCGAGCAGAAACGGGGGCGTCTCGTAATAAAGCAACCCTCTCTCGTTGTATGTGTGTAGAAAGTCCAACGGCGAGTCCTGCCGACGCCAGCGCCGGAAGATACTGCATCGCACCACGCAACGGCACAGGTGAGATGCCACTGTTCGCCAGTTCCGTTTCATCCAGACCCACGGTCGTCGCCTTCGATGCCGAAACGGCACCGAGAAAGAACAGCAATACAAGGCGGACCTTGTTCAACCCACGACGTGATGCGACACCATGGAACAGAGTCTTCGTTGCGGCACGGGACAACCGGACAATCACCAGTGCCGTTCGAACGCCCCACGAAAAGACGATGAGCCAAAGGAGCACCACGAGCACGGTAGTTGCCAGTTCTCGTGATGTCATGGGCACACCATCGCGCCATACGTCACGAATTCGTGTGACGATACGTGCGGGGTGCTGGTGACTCACCGACAGGGCGATCACCACTACTCCTAGAAGTGACATCGACAGGATTGCCTCTCGTGCAGCCCGATGATGTAACGACATCGGTCGGCTAGACGACTTCGTCACTCGTCCACCACCCGGACCTCGCGTGTGGTGGCCAGCACCTGGTCGCCAACACCAGCCAGTGTTAACAGAGTCATCGGAAAGGTTTGTACGACAGTGACCTCAACGGATAAGCCATCAATGCGAACACTGCCGACCAGATCGTGTTGTGCCAGGTATCGATGCGCAGCAACGCTTCCTGCTTGTGGATCAATGCGCTCATTTCCGAGACGAATGTCAATGATTTCTTGAGCAGCAGCGCGAGCTGCATTTGCCGCGTGATCATCCAGTACTGCACGCTGGGAGACCAGCCGCGCCCCATCAAACACCAGTGCCGACAGCGCAACGAGTCCGGCAAAGATGCTTACGACGAAGCCGCTCACGAATCCACCCGCCAGCGATCCACCACTTCCGACGACGTCGCTTTCAGTACTCGTGGCACGGGTGACAAGAAAGAAAGGCCACTTCGATCAAGAATGCACTCCACACTCACCTGCACGATGATGGGATCGACACCTTGTACCACGTCGACCTCCACCCTTACGGATTCACAGGACAGACCGTTCTGCAGGAGGTTGTCGAGCGCAACGGTCCGCGCCGCATCGTGCATTGCGCGTGGTTGAACGAGCGATGCAGCCCGCGCCGAATGGTCGGCTGCAGCCACCAAGCGCGTGTGAGCACTCCCAAGACGACCCACATGCACGACAAACAACACAAGCACCACCAACACGGGGGTGAGCAGTACTGCCTCCACACTGATGGAACCCCTATCGGTCATCTTGCGGTGCATTAGCGATCGCTGTAGGCAACGTACCGCTCACGTGGAACGGATACTTCACGCGACACCTGCTCAATGAACACCGGGATGGCCTTCGGTAACGCCACCCAGATGCGCACGGTCACCTCGTTGGCGGTCGTCGTAATGACCGGTGGCGCCGCCATGCGCGCTCCAACCGATGTCGCCGCCGTCGATATCGATGTCAATGCTTGTTCTTGTGACGAACCGTGGCGTGCAGCAGCCATTGCACCTTGAGCTGCCACATGGTGTGCAACGTTTGCTGCGTGCATCACGATGGCAGCCTGGACGACCAGCAATACCACGAAGATGATCGCAGGAACCACCAGTACGGTCTCAATTGAAATCTCGCCGCGGTCGGTGCTTTGCTTAGTCAAGGTCGAGAGAGTTGGCTTTGTCGCGAACCCGGTTGGTGATGGTTGCGCCGACGAACAAGGCCAGAGCGATCAGAGCTGCAGCCATGACCACCGTTGTGGCGCTTACCTCACCACGGTCATGATCAGCGGCGACCGACGCACGAAAGCGTGTGGTGTAGTACTGCCAAAGTTGGCGTATATGTGACATTGGAAATTCCTTTCATTGTGTTGGTTTTGGAGTTGTGAACTTCTTGCTTCTCGCATTGCTGTGTGCCGTGATGGGCAACCACGGCAGGATTTCGTCACATGTTCATCACCACCGTCTGTAGGGCGGGGTAACCAAGGAGCACCATGAAGCCAACAAAGAGCATCATTACTGGAACACCCATGCGTTCAGTTGCCGACTGTGCGAGTGCTTCTACTTCTGCGACCTGTCGCGAACGCATGGAGTCGGCTCGTGCAGCCAACGATGACCGTATTCGAGCACCATGTTCGCCCGATAGGTTCATGCTCCCAGCAACCTCTACCACTTCGCTGAGGGCCCAGCGATTTCCAAGAGTGCGTAGTTCACTCCACGGGGAACGCCGCGACAATCGAGCTCGAGTGAGACAAGATCGCAATGCGCCGAATGCCCACCCGTCTCCCGCTTCTGCAGCAGCAACGAGGGCGGTCTCCATTCCTGCTCCACCAGCCAGCAGCACGTTGACCAGATCAAGATACGCCGAGAACGCATGCACGAAACTTCGCCGCCGTGTGCGAGCTGACGCACGCAAGAAGGCGACAGGCAGCATGAACCCAACGAACCCGCCAATGAACATGACAGCCACCACCACGACGCCCTCCCCAGCTATCGACATCACCGCAGCACTCATCGCTGTGCCGAGTACCACACCAAGAAGTTGACGAGCCACCAAATCGGTCGGCGTCCAGCCAACGATGTCGAGATCACTCGCGTGAGCCCGCGCCGTGCGATCTTGGATCATTATTCCTGAACTCCCCACGAAACGAGCGAGGCGTTGACGCAGCTTCGCACCCAACCCAGGAATTGCCACGAGTGCCACCCCACCACCCGAGAAACAACCCATGAGGGCAGCAAACACGATCATGGGCGTGGATCCTCACGACGACCGACGAACCGTTCAGGTGCCACCACGATTGCCAAACGTTGCATTGCAAGCAACGCACCAAAGAACACGAGCACGACTCCGCTCAACACGATTTGGCCTTCTGCCGACCGATACGGAGTCAAATACTCCGGACTCAACATCACCAAGCCACCCACAAACAGCACCACCACCGATGCAATGATCCGCACGGCGCTGCGAGTACGTGATCGTCCCACCCAGATACGAGTATGCATGCGTGCCTCATCGCGCGCACACGAAGCAAGGTGACCGAGCAGTGCACCAAGTTCACGTACTTGTCGGGTAGCAGCCGTAGACAGTGCCGCAACGACGAAATCGGCAGTGGGGTGGTTGACGTCGCGAGCAAATCTCGACAAGCCGTCGGCCATTGGCGCATACGACATCGTCGCCACCAGTCGTTCAAGCGGCTCACGCAGAGCCGCCGGTGCATGTGCCGCCGTGGCCGTGATTGTTTGTTCCAGACCGTTGCTTCCTGCCAAGGTGTCACGGAGCTGTTCGGTCCAGACCGCAATGGCATCTACAAGTGCGCGCTCGTCACGACGTCTGCCATGACGACGCACTGCGATACTCGCCATAGTGGCAACCAGGGCGATCGTTGCCGCGGCAAGCGTCCAACCCGTCAGTGCCCAGGTAACAAGCAGTACCACTGCAGCAACGACGACCTGGCGAAACGCTCCGGATGTTGATTTCCCCGAGAGGCGCGTGAGTCGCAACTTGCCGCGCCATGCTGCACCGAGCACGAACATGCCGAGCCCCACGACAGAGCCTGCAACAATCGCAGCAATTGACGTACTCATCGTGACGTTCCCACGAACGCAGGGGCAACGAAGCCATGCAATTCGAGCAACTCACGCGTGGCAGAACGCAGCGGATACGGCCACTGCGTTTCGCCGCGCGAGTCAAGGTTGATGACTTCGTTTGAGACGATGTTGTTGCCATCTGTGTCAACCACCTCTCGGATGGAAGCAACTCGGCGACGGCCGTCAATGTTCTCGATAAAAATGACGAAATGTAACGCGCTTGACACCAGGTTGTTCACCGTTTCCACTGGTAAACCAGTGGAAGCCATGGCGACGTACGCCGCCAGTTTCGGGAATACTGAACGGGTCCCATCGGCATGCATCGTGCACATCGATCCATTGTTCCCCTGGCTCATCGCCATCAGCATCGGGAAGGCTTCGGCACCTCGTACCTCACCGACGATCACTCGATCGGGGTCCATACGCAACGCCATCCGAGTGAGGTCTGCCAGCGTGACCTCACCTTGACCCTCGATGTTGGCGTTACGACTTTGCAGGGCGTCATAATCAGGATGTTGTTGTGCGAAATGTTCCAAACCAAGCTCGTAGGCGTCTTCAATCGTCACGATGCGCTCCGTTGGTGGAACCTCGTTGATCAGCGCGCGCAACAATGTCGTTTTCCCCGAACCAGTACCACCTGCAATCACCACATTGCGCCGTGCTCGAACCATCGCCGTTAGCAACGACTGCACGCGGTCATCGAACACCTCACGCAGACGCAGCTCGTCAAGTGATGACAACTCAAAGCGATGTCGACGAACGATCAAGCTAGGACGAGTCGAGACTTCCATCACCGCGAACAATCGCGACCCATCTGGCAATTGCATGTTGAGCTCGGGGGTTCCCGCATCGAACCGTTTCTCGGTACGACTGAATCGAGTTGCAGCACGCCGGATGAGACTTATCAACTCCTCGTCTGAATCTGCAATCGGCTCACGACGTTCGCGGCGACCGTCACGTAGTTTGACCCAGACCGAATCGCACCCACGAATGTGGATGTCACTCACCTCGTCGTCAGCCAGTAGGGCCTCAAGTCCACCCAACCCCAACACGCGAGCAATCACTTCGTTGATCACCGAGTCTTCATCGAGTGGTGGCCAGGAGTCAACAGGACGCTTTGCCGCAACACGAGAGATTTCTGCTCGCAAGATGTCACGGGCGAGTTCGAGCTCGGCTTCACGCGTTGGTGTCTGCTGGAATCCGTCAGAGCGAATTCGCTCCTCGGCAAGAGCGTCGGCAACGTGATCAGCGAGCGACCTGACTAATGAATCATCAAGAAAGCTCATCTGTTTGTTACCTTCAGCAACTGCACACGCTCAGCACGTGCTAGGTCCACTGCGATATCGGCATTTGCTCGCAATGTGACCGCAATGGAGTCATCAAAGTCGTCCGAGTTCGTAATGTCAAACACTTCAACGACATCACCAAGGACCTGAGGTGCTGGCGCATCAATACCTTGATTCGGAAACGAAATCACCACGCGAACTGCATCGCCGCGGCCAAGTCCGCTTGGTACGGCTCCACGTTCCAGCGCAACCGGAATGAGAGCTTCGGAAGGTCCGAGTAGTTCATCGGGTACGACCACCTGAGGAGAGATCGGAACACCGGCCGGTAAATCAACGAGGAGGCGCTGACCCAACAACACTCCGGCATTGCCAGCCGATGTTGCAGCTCCTTCAGGAAGTGCGCCGACCTCGACGGCAATCACATCTGCGCGCGTGAGCACGGTGCCTCGCTGTAGTTCTCGTGCTGTCCCCACTACTACCGTGCGATCATTACTTCGTTGGAACACCACAACCCCACCAAGGGCACCGCCCACCACCAACAGCAATCCGAGCAACATCTCTGGAGTACGTCGTCTTGCCCGAGGCTCACCGATGTCGGTGTCACCTGGTTCGTTGAGGGCGTCACGCAAGCGCGACCGCACCGTCTTGTCTGACATCCGTTCCGCCACGGCTGCCTTCCTTTGCTCTCGTTCGATGATGAATGCCCAATGCGCCCACCACCTATGTGTGTGTCGGGAAATGTTGTAGTGGGTGCACTTTCCGTCGTGCCAAACCGAGCTCCAAAAATCTCTTCCCAAAGCGATTCGCCCAATAGTGAAACTGGGCTCATTAGCCTCGTGTTGTGGGTGCGCGTGACGAAATCGTTAAGCGCACTGCGTTTGCGATACTCGCTCCGCTGAGTTATCTCGCGATCCTGATAGCTCGCTCATTCTCGAGTATGGGTCGCCTGCCGGCTGACCCAGGATACGACTATGTGTTGGACGGATCGGAGCAGGGTTGGGGTGCCTTGACGCTCGGAGACCCCTACTTTCATTTCGGTGCTCGATTCATCGCCCTGATTGTGTCCTGGTTCCCACTGCCGTCTCAGGTTGTCGCCCTTTCCGTTTTCGTTCATCTCGTATGGTCGGGATGTGCTTTGATAATCGCATATATAGTCACCCACGAATCGCAGCAGAAGTGGCTTGGGTATCTCTCAGGTCTTCTGATAGTTACCGCACCACACGCATCAGAGAGCGGACTCGGCAACGTGGGTAATGTGAAGTGGCCGATAATTGCGGCTCTAATCACCGCCTGCTGTTCGCCTACTTCACTTTCCCGACACCCAGCCCTTCTGTCGGTACTCGCCGTAATCTCTGGATTTACTCAGCCACTCACCATCTTGTGTGTAATCCCCCTCGTACTCGAGTCGCTCCGCAATCGGAAGCTCTCACGTAACCAACTCATCTTGATGGGCGTGATTAGTGGAACGTTGTTGGCTCAGATCGCAAAGGTTGGAGTCAGTACAGCTTTTAGCGGACAGAGCACCAAAGTGACTGCTCCGTGGGATGGCATGGGATTGTTCTGGTGGTCCGGACTCATCGGACCGTTTCTGGTCTCACTCGCGTGTTGCACAATTCTTTTGATTCGTCAACGGATGGGTGCCATCTCACTGTTTCCCTTCAAACTTGCTTTCATGGCAGGGCTGTTGTCGATTGCGAGCTACAGAATGGGAGGGATTGCAGATCGATACTTTATTGCCCCCATGTCGCTGGCACTCATCGCGATGTTCGTGACTCAGAATGAAGTCTTTGTCACCAGGCAACGGTTACGAATATTGAGTTGGATTGTTTCTATCTTGGTGTTGTCCGTCCCAACGGTCAAGTGGTTTTCGTCCGGGTCATACCTAATGACTTCACCGAACTGGAAGGCGGAAATTGCACGAGTAACTCAGCTCTGTGCTACTAGCCCCTCTACCTTGGTGGCGGTATCTACTTCTGCCTATGGCGGGAATGAGCTTCGTTGTTCGTACATCCTGAATGACTAACTTGAGTCAGAACTCCGACATTGCTGACGACGAGTACCTGTCGGCGTTCTACCGATGCGCATACGGACATCTTGCGACCGTCGTCGGCACTGGGCACCAGCCCAACAGAACCGTGGAGATTGGTTCAGGGCGTGGTCTTGCACGACTCTCTGGTCACTCATGGTGGCATTCCGATGTTCTGCCTTCCGAGGCGCTGACCTTGCGAAACAGTGCGGAGTGCCTTCCGTTTCACGATCAATCGCTTGATGCACTCATTCTCAAGGACACATGGCACCATATTCCCGATATCGAAGCCTTTCTTGATGAGGCGCACCGAGTGCTTCGCGTGGGAGGAACCATCGCGGTGTTCGACCCGTATTGGGGAATCCTCGCCAGGTTCGTCTACCGTTTTCTGCATCAGGAACGCTGGGATACACGCACACCGCAATGGTCGTTTCCCTCAACCGACCCGTGGGACTCCAATCAGGCGCTTACGTACATGATGTTGCGCCGGGATCGAGAGGACTTTCATCGTCGATGGGGTGACCGATTCGTACTCACCGAGTACCAGCGCCATATCGGTCCGAGCTTCCTTTTGTCGGGTGGTGTCTCGCGGCGCACGGCCGTGAGCGGCGCATGGCTCAAGCGCCTCCTGTCGTGGGAGGAACGGCGTGGACCATGGTTCGACCACTTTCGTTTCTTTCACGTCTTTGGTTTGGTGAAACAGTGACCTTCCTACGGCGGTATCTCCAGCGTGAACTGCACCGAGTTGTTGACGCAACTTCGGGCGCATCGACACGACGCGTTCTCATTGTTGGTTCAAGCGCTGAAACGAGTCCTGACCACGTTGTGATACCAGATTCCGAATCCGGGCTGGCCACATCACACGAGCTGCATCGTGTACTTGCTGAAAGCGAGTCGATGCAGTCGGAGGCAATAGTGCTACTTGGTGTCCTCAATCGCGTTGATGACGTGTATACCGCACTACATGGAGTGGGCGAGATATGGGAACCCAATCGCCGACTGATTTCCGTGTCATACAACCGACTATGGCGACCTCTCGTTCGACTCATGCGCACGCTTACTGGAGTGAAGGCTCATCACGAGAATTGGATTCCCCCGAAAGAAACTGAAAATCTGCTCGAGCAAACGGGCTTCGAGGTGGTTGAGCGTCGAACAGCGGTACTACTACCACTCCCGCTACCACTATTGGGTGCCTTCATCAATCGCTGGCTCTCACCGTTGCCGCTCTTGCGCCACTTTTGTGTGTACAACATCGTGATTGCACGACCTGCCGGAAACCGACGTCAAGCCTCACCCGCCGTCAGCATCATTGTTGCGGCACGCAACGAAGAAGGCAACATTGAAGCCCTGGTGCAACGAGTGCCCAAGTTGGCAGAGCGACAGGAACTGATCTTTGTTGAGGGAGGTTCGCGTGACGATACCTGGGGGGCAATTCAACGCACGATTGGAGTCGCCAATCCCTCAGGCTCGGTGGTGAGCGCCCACAAACAGACTGGGGTTGGAAAGGGTGATGCGGTGCGTCTCGGATTCGACAAAGCGAATGGCGATATTTTGATCATTCTCGATGCTGATCTCTCTGTTCCTCCCGAGGAATTGCCACGCTTCATTCGACTTCTCCAAACGAATAGTTGCGAGTTCGCCAACGGCTCACGCCTTGTGTATCCGATGGAAAAGCAGGCAATGCAGTTCCTCAATCTGATCGGCAACCGGCTGTTCGGTGTGGCCTTCTCCTATCTGCTTGGTCAGCCGGTGCGAGACACTCTGTGTGGAACGAAGGCTCTGTGGTCGCAGGATTACCGCCGAATTGCCAATCAGCGCACGCATTTTGGTGACTTCGACCCCTTCGGAGATTTTGATCTACTTTTTGGTGCTGCTCGTCTGCACCTCAAGATCCGCGATGTGCCCGTGCACTACAAGGAACGTGTCTATGGATCTACGAATATCTCTCGATTTCGCCATGGACTCATGCTGCTGCGTATGACTGCCGTTGCGGCCCGAAAACTTCGCTTCATCTAGCAATCCCATAGCCTGATTACGTGCGCTCTACACCACAACCGCCCACGGTGTTGCCGCTTGCCAACGATCAGTGTTGGTGCGGGAGTGGTCGCAAGTACAAGCGTTGTCACAAACCGCTCGAAGGTCGGGTGCTGAAGGGTGTGGTCAGCCCCATGCGCAGCGTTCCCGACCACATCGCCAAGCCGTCCTACGCCCTCACCGGCCAAGTCAAGCGACGCCCCGAGTCGGCCGTGAAGTCCCCGGATGTGATTGCACGAATGCGCCGTGCCGGAGCAGCAGCGGCCGAAGTACTGCGCCTTGCGGGTGACATGGTGAAACCAGGAGTCACCACCGAGGAAATCGATGTCTACGTACACGAATTGTGCATTGCACGTGGTGCATATCCGAGCCCGCTCAACTACCAGAACTTCCCCAAGAGCGTGTGCACCAGCGTGAACGAAGTGATCTGCCACGGCATCCCCGACTCCCGCGAAGTGCAGGAGGGCGACATCGTCAACCTGGATGTCACGTGCTATCTCGATGGTGTTCACGGCGACACGAACGCAACCTTTGCGGTAGGTGAGATCAGCGATGAAGATCGTCAGCTCATCAAGGTGACCGAAGAGTGCACATGGCTAGGTATCGAGGCAGTGAAACCGAACGCTCCACTCTCCGATATCGGTCGAGCTATCGAGACACACGCCAAGAAGTTCCGCTATGGCGTCGTAAAAGCTTTCATTGGTCACGGGATCGGGGAGCAATTTCACACCGACATCCAAGTTCTCCACTACTACGAGCCTCGCAACAACATGTTGATGCGCCCGGGCATGACCTTCACCGTCGAACCCATGATCACCCTCGGATCCGACAAACACCGCATGTGGGACGACGAGTGGACTGCGGTCACCATTGATGGCAAACGAACCGCCCAATTCGAACACACCGTGTTGGTCACCGAAGACGGTTTCGATGTGCTCACTGCCCCAGGCGCCGTCTCGGCGCAATCACCCTTTGCGCGCTGAGATACACCCGCAGAGAGCGTTTCTTGAACGAGTCGCATAGCGTTGTATCTGCGTGATCGACGGGGGTGATGTTCCGCGCTTTGAGCGTTTTGAGCGAGAAGAGTGGGCCGCACTTCGTGCCCAGACACCGCTCACCATCCGCGAGAAGGACTTAGAAGCCCTGCGAGGCATCAACGACCAAATCGACCTCGACGAGGTCGCAGCGATCTATCTGCCGCTCACCCGATTACTGAATCTCTACGTTTCTGCCACCCAGAATCTCCATCGTGTTTCGGCCACGTTCCTGGGCACCATCGCACCGAAGTTGCCGTACATCATCGGAATTGCCGGCAGCGTCGCGGTGGGCAAGAGCACCCTCGCCCGCTTGCTGCAGGCGCTGTTGTCGCGTTGGCCAGAACACCCACGGGTAGAGCTGGTCACCACCGATGGTTTTCTCTTCCCCAACTCCGAGCTCCAGGCCCGAGGCATCATGGATCGCAAAGGATTCCCCGAAAGCTACGACACGCGTCAACTGCTCGATTTTCTCCGCGCAGTAAAGAGCGGTGAACCAGAAGTTGCGGTTCCGGTGTACAGCCACGTCATCTACGACATCCTCCCTGGTCGACACGAAATCGTGCATCAGCCCGACATCATCATCCTCGAAGGACTCAATGTGCTACAGGTGGACTCGCATGCGAACGAATTCGTCAGCGACTACTTTGACTTTTCCATCTACTTGGACGCCGAGGAGTCACTCGTTGAATCGTGGTTCGTGGAACGCTTCCATGCATTGCGTCGAACCGTGTTCCAAGATCCACAGAGCTTCTTCCAGCACTTCGCCGAACTCGACGACCAACAAGCCAACGCACTCGCCCATCAAATTTGGGAGTCCATCAACGGTCGCAACCTGCGCGAGAACATCGCACCGACGAAGGGCCGTGCATCGCTCGTCATTGAAAAAGGTGCAGATCATCGTGTCACCGACGTGTTTCTGCGCAAGCTCTAGAGCGCGGTTCTTTGCAACGCGCAATTGTTAGCGGTGCAGTGAATTCAGATAGTTGTACACCGTGATACGGGAAACACCCATCGCATCAGCGACATCCTCCACGGCACGGCGCAGGATGAACGCACCGCGTTCGTCCAACAAGCGAATCGCGCGCTGCTTCTCCGCACGAGACAACAACGCCAATTTGGCGCCCAGTTGTTTCTCCACCGATTCGATGAGACGTTCCATCGCACCATGCAAGGCGGGTAGTCGAACGCCGGCCACTACATTCCCTTCCCACACCAGGGGAACGTCTGCCTTGTTCATCTCACTTGCTTGCACGATGGATGCCCCGAGCGCCTGAAGGAGCGGTTGAACCGTGTCGATCAAGGGGTGACGGGCGGTCATGATGCCGATTGACGAGCAACGCTCACGCTGACGAACGTGGCTCCATGGGAATAGGCGGCTCGCATCATGTCGGCCACGATCGTGGGCATCGACGCTTCCGTTGCCGTGAACATGGAACCAAACGGCCCAAAATCCACCTTCACGCCGTGCTGCTCGACTGCAGCAACGGCTTGGGTGACATGTGGGCCGGGTTGACCCTCCACGAACGGCTCGATGGTGAACTCAACGACCAACAACGACATGTGCTGACCCCAGCGTAGACGCAAGCGCGCGACCTACGATGAGTCCATGGCAGAGAACTCCCAGACACTTGCTGCTCGCGACGTGCATGGCACCGCTCGCGAACTCTCAGCGCACGTTGATGATCTGTTTGACGGCGCTGTTGCACTTCGCCGTCGCCTACACGAGTGGCCCGAGGTGGGCAACCATCTACCCAACACGCGCGAAGCGGTGTTGGAGTCGCTGGACGGTCTCCCCCTCGACATCACCTTGCACAACACCACCAGCGGAATCACTGCAATGCTGACCGGTGGCAAGCCTGGCCCCACCGTGATGCTGCGCGGCGACATGGACGCTCTCCCGATGCCCGAAGACACGGGACTCGACTTCTCGTCTCGTACCGAGAACATGATGCATGCCTGCGGACACGACACCCATACTGCGATGCTTGCCACCACGGCCCGACTGCTGTCGGAACGCAAGGACGAGCTCCCAGGTCGAGTGCTCTTCATGTTTCAACCCGGCGAAGAGGGACACCACGGAGCCAAGTTCATGCTCGACGAAGGTCTGCTTGAGGTGCCACCCCTGGCCGATGGCACGCCATCACCAATCGCTGCTGCCTATGCGATCCACATCACCACTGCAATCCCCGCTGGCTGGATCACCGGCAAGGGTGGGCCCATCATGGCGTCATCCGACACGTTCGAAATCGTCGTCAACGGCAAGGGTGGACATGCCTCGGAACCGTTCCGTGCCCGCGACCCAATTCCGGTGGCGTGTGAAATCGTCCAGGCACTTCAATTGCTGGTCACACGCCGTATTCCCGTCTTCGACCCTGCCGTCATTACGGTGACACAGATTCACACCGGAACAACCTCCAACGTGATTCCCGAATCCGCCTACATCAACGGCACCATTCGTGCGGTAAGCGAGAGCACCCGAACAAAGGTGCACGATGGCCTGCGCCGTGTCGCCGAAGGTATCGCCAACGCACACGAGATGTCGGTCGATGTCAATGTGAAGATCGGATATCCCGTCACGGTCAACGACGGGCCGAGTTCGACATTCGGTTTGGAAGTCGCCGATGCACTGGTTGGTGCCGACAAGGCGGTTCGCCTTCCCAGCCCCGTCATGGGCGCGGAAGACTTCTCCTACGTGCTCAACAAGTTGCCAGGCGCAATGATGTTCTTGGGTGGCACGCCCGAAGGGATGAATCCTGCGACTGCCGCACCGAATCACTCCAACCGGGTGATGTTCGACGAACAAGCGATGAAGACGGGCATTTCGCTCTATGCGTCGTTGGCATTGCGCACTCTCGGTGTTCGCCTCAGTTAACTGCACCGATGACACGACCACTCGAGGGCATTCGCGTTCTCGATTTCACTCGCGTCTTGGCCGGGCCCCACGCAGCGCGCATGTTGTGCGATCTTGGTGCCGAGGTCATCAAGATCGAGCCACCCGAGGGCGACCTCACGCGCTTTGGCCAACCCCGCCTGAACTCGCTCGCGACCTACTTCATCCAACAAAACGTCGGCAAGCTGAACGTGTCGTTGGACTTTTCCCATGCGCGGGCCGTGGAGATCGCTCGTCGGTTGGTGGAGGTCAGCGACGTGGTCATCGAAAATTTTCGACCAGGGGTGATGGCTCGGTTGGGGCTCGGCTACGACGATTTGGCAACGCGAAATCCTCGTCTCGTCTACGCCTCCATCAGCGGCTACGGGGCCACTGGGCCCTGGGTGAATCGACGTGCATATGCCCCGGTGGTGAATGCCGAAGCGGGTCTCACCAAACACCAGGGTGATGTTCGCAACGGTGACTACGCCAACGATCCCTTCAGCCATGGTGACGTGTACACCGGGATGGAGGCAGCGGCCGGAATTCTCGCTGCACTCTTCCAACGCGAACGAACGGGACGCGGACAATTTCTCGACATCTCCATGGCAGAAACACTGTTGTACGTGAACGAACACGCCCACGATCAATTGTGGGAAGGCGAGGTACCTGCGGATTGGATCCGATCGTTCCAGCCAGCCGACTATCCCGTGCTCACCACACGCGACGGAAGCATCGTGGTGGTGAGCGGACACCCTGCATCAAAGACCAACTTCGGATGGTTCTGTGCTGCGATGGGACGCGGCGACCTCGAACACGACCCACGATTCCTCGATGTGGCGTCACGACTCCGACATCTGGAGGAGTTTGCAGAGATCCTCCAGCAGTGGGCATCCACGGTTGCCAATGCCGAAGAAATCGAGCGAATCTTTGCCGAGCATCACCTGGCCACCGGACGGTTACGCAGTGTCGCCGATATCGCCAACACCGACTGGGCACGTCACCGGGGAGTCATCGCCGAGGTGTCTGACCGTGCTGGTGGCACCGTGCGCATTCCGCAGAGCCCGTGGAAATTCAGCGGCGCCGACGTACGTATTCGCGGAGTGCCGAAGTATCGCGGCGAAGACAATGCCGACGTGTTGCGATCGCTCCTTCACATCGACGACGCCACGATTGCACAGTTGGCACGCGATGGTGTCACCAGCAGCCACCAACCGAGCTGAGGTCAGCGGCCGCTGTGGCCGAATCCACCACCGCGATCGTTGTCATCCAGCTGTGGCACTGGAGACCACTCCACGTGTGCAATCGCCTGCACGATCAACTGGGCAATTCGATCCCCACGCTTCACGTGGTAATCACTCGTCTGATCATGGTTGATCATGATGACCTGCAACTCGCCGCGGTACGCCGCATCGATGATGCCGGGCGTGTTCACCAGCGAAATGCCGTGTTTCAGTGCGAGTCCACTCCGTGGCACCACCATGCCCATGTAGCCAACGGGTATCGCCACTGCAACACCGGTTGGAATGAGGACTCTCCCACCACCCGCTGACACCAATGCATCGACGCGTGCGTACAGGTCGAGGCCTGCGTCATGTGGATGTGCCTTGGTGGGCAACGGGAGGTCCGCATCCAAGAGGCGGATCGGGATCACGAGCGACGAAGCCACCCCACGACGATACGACGCCCGCCGTAGTGTTGGGTGGTGCTCGTTTGGATGGATTTGGAGATGACGGGGCTCGATCCCACCGTCGATGTCATCGTGGAAATCGCCTCCCTCATCACCGACGATGAACTGAACATCTTGGCAGAGGGTCCCGACCTCGTCATTCACCAACCTGACGACGTGCTCGCTGCGATGGACCCCGTCGTTGTCACCATGCACACGGAGTCGGGCTTGCTTGAGGCCATTCGAACCTCGCGTACCACGCTGGAGGAAGCCGGCGCCGCGACACTTGCTTTCATCAAACAACACGTGCCGGACGCACGATCGGTTCCACTGTGCGGCAACTCCATCGGCACCGACCGACGTTTCTTGGTGAAGTACCTCCCCGACATCGAGAACTACCTGCACTATCGCAGCGTGGACGTGTCGAGCGTGAAGGAACTTGCCAAGCGGTGGTATCCACACGCATCGATCTCACGACCAACGAAAGCAGGAGCACACCGGGCGCTCAACGACATCCGCGAGAGCGTGAAGGAATTGGCGTTCTATCGGGCGTCGTTCTTCGTGCCTTCACCGAGTGGCAATGCTGCGCCCACGCCAGGAGACGCTGCCCGCGAGGGCTGAGCGAATGGCGCTGTACAGCGCCACAACCACGAATACTGTCGCGTGTAGCGGATACATGAGCGAACTCAGCACGCCAAAGTTTCCGACGCGACGCGCAAACACCCACACTTGCAGTGCCGAGAGCAGGTACAACCATGGCGATGTCACCACTCCACCGCACAACGACGCCACCCAGGAAATGATGAACACTGCCGACCACCGTGGCACGGCGACGGCCCCGAGCGCGGTGTTCTTAGTCCACCCTTCAAGAAGTTGACGCCAACCACCGGGATACATCCGATACTCCACATCGCCTTCACGACCCAAGAGCGCCACCGACGCAGGCATCACCCGAGCCAGCGCAAGGTCCTCCACCACTGCACCTCGCACCTTCTCGTGAGCGTGTCCGCCTGACCGCAGGTATTCGTCCTTTCGCACTGCCATGAGAGGTCCGTATGCCACTCGACGAGTGCCTCGGCGCATTTGCATGCTGGTCACCATCGACGAAATCACATTGAACAGCATGCTGAACCGCTCCACGAAGGAACCCGTGCGATGCCACGGCATCACACTCACCAACGCTGTGGGGTGTGCATCGAGCACCGACACGAGATGATCTACTGCGTGTCGTCCCAAGCGAACATCGGCATCCATGAAGACGACCGTTTCGTTCGTACTCCACTGAGCACCCAGCCAACACGCATGGGGCTTTCCTGCCCACCCAATCGGCAATGCGCCAACACGTATCACGTTCATACCGTGACGTTCTGCGATGCGAGC
>SXGS01713014.1_pt1 | contig 20729 bp, 14 predicted proteins | sample 3174681 | NCBI WGS metagenome assembly SXGS01 (sample SAMN11356861, study PRJNA531348) | freshwater metagenome | isolation source: freshwater sample F1-80 | place: China: Fuxian Lake, Yuxi | collected 2017-12-25 | reverse complement strand
GGGCAATCCTGCCAACATTTGATCCGCATGCGCGATGGACATGCGCCAATCCAATCAGAGTCCACAGCGGCGCGCCACCAAATTCATTCCATCTCCTTGCCCTCAAACTTCATTCCACCCTCCTTGTCGAGGGCCATGGTAATCGGGCTATTGTCATTGCTTTGGATGTGGCGAGCAATCTTGAACGAAATTCCGAGGGCAGCCAGCACGACGCACCTCTCAATCCGGCAGCAGACCGGTGGCATCCATGCTCCACAGGCGTCCTTCGCCGCTGGTTCGTTCGCGGATGAGCAATCGCCCCCCAGCGGCCTTGATCGAGCCGACCCCCGTGAAGTCTTTGGGAATCTTTAGCAGAAACGCAGTGTAACTTTTGGAGATTGTTTCTCCAGCGTCGAGATGCTCGAACAATTGTCGATCCCAGATCCGGCCTTTCTTGACGAGGATCGGAAAGGGTTGGTGCAAACCGGTGGTTCCAAATTCGAGTCCCCGAGCAGCGGGCTTGTCGTCGCGGACATCGCGCCAGAGACTGACCCACGGATAATCGGAAGTTTTCCAGACATATCCAATCAGCAGTCCCAGCGAGGGCGTGGCAGCCGTTACCCAGCCAATGCTGTCGTCGATGGCGTATGAAACGACATTCGGATTCGGGTCGCTCGTCAAATGGCGCAGGTTCACCGCCTGACCATCGAGGTTCAATGCTTGCGGCCAGAAGGATGAGGGTTCTTCTGGAGTCGGCAACGTTCCTCCCTGGGCAAACCCGCGACGACCGTTGCAATCGACCAGGGTATCCTCGGTCAGGAATGGCGGCCCAACGGTCGGGTGTTGAACGGCGTTGTAGATCCTGCCGAGAGCACCTTCGTTCTTGATCTCTTCACGAATACTGAAGACTGGAGAGGTTGCAGACATGCGAACAGTTCTGCGGATCGACAAGCCGGCCATCGGAAGTTTTGCGGCCATTTCGCCTTCGACAAAACTTTCGCGAGTCGTGGCGTCGCGCAGCAGCCGCCATTCGACGTTCGCTGCTTCACCATGATAAGGCATTCCACGGCTGCCTTCCGCTTCGGAAGGCGGTCCCCATCGGTCCAGGCAGAGGAAATGTCCGAAACCGCGAACGGCGGTGTCGCCGGCCTTTGGAGTAGCCCAATTCAGCGGATTCGTATCTTCGCCTTTGAAACGAAAATCGCCGATGGCGCCTCCGGAAAGATCGACCACCACGCGAGCGGAGGAATTCTCGAACACCAGCGACTTGCGGCCATTGATCATTTGCTGGCCGTGACATGTCAGGCTGCCGGCCATCAGACACAATGTCATAACGACTCGCACTATAGCTTGGAACACCGAGCATCGCTCGGCCCGAAAACGAGGTGAGAAGCAAAGGCCGAGCAATGCTCGGTGCTCCACGTCCTGCGCACGTCCATGCCATCCACCGAAGACGAGGCGTTGGTGCTCTTTCATAGGGCCGCTCACTTTGTGATTCCTTTGACCTGCATCCGCAGGGTGTAAACACTCTTGCTCGCGGTGACGAACAGCGTCTGGCGATCCGTGCCACCAAAGGCGACATTCGCGGTCCATGGTTCCGGAATCGCGATCTGTTCAATCTTCGTTCCCTTGCGGTCGAAGACAGTCACGCCTTTGCCGGTAAGGTAAACATTGCCCTTGTTGTCGATGGTCATTCCGTCCGAACCCAGCTCACAGAAAAGCCGCTTGTTTTCCAAGGAGCCGTCCTTGCGGATGTCGTAGGCGTATGTCTTGCGCGCGCCAATGTCCGATACGTAGAGAGTCTTTCCATTCGGCGTCCCGATGATTCCATTCGGTTGCTTCAAGTCGTCCGCCACCCGGGTGAGGGTCTTGCGATCACGCGACAGGAAATAGACGTGCTCGCCACTCTGCTCCGTCGGGCCGCGCTTCCAGTAGGGCCGTTTGTAGAACGGGTCGGTGAAGTAAAGAGCGTTATCGGGCCGCACCCAGACATCGTTCGGGCCATTGAGCAGTTTGCCCTGGTAGTTCTCGACGAGGACCGTGGCTTTCCCATCCGGCGTGATGGACCACAGCTCGTTCTTTTCGTCAGCACAGGCGAGCAGATTGTCTTTCCGGTCGAAGTACATTCCGTTCGCGCGTCCGGCGGGTTGCTTGAAGGTCGTGATCGTGCCATCCGTGGCATTCCATTTCATGATGCGGTCATTGGGTTGATCGGTGAAAAAGACATTGCCGCGCCGGTCCACGGCGGGGCCTTCCGTGAATTCGAATGTGCTGGCGATTTTCTGAACAGTGGCACCGGAAGCGATGATGCTCTTGTGATCTGCGGCTCGAACGAATTGAGAAAGGCAGCAGGCCGAGACGAAGAGGAGTGGGAGTAAGGGATTCATTTGGATAGTTGTTTCAAGGGACGTTTCCCGGACCATAGGGAAAACGGAGCGCAGCGTCAAAGCACGGTTGCAATGGATGATATCGTTGTGGAACCGGAAAAGGCTCGCTTGTCCCGATCCGGAGTGTTTGCTAGGTTTCATCGCTGCTGGAGACGCAAACTTCCGGCGGCTTGGACAACATCAAATACCAATTCTGAACATTATGGCTCACGAACTAGCCCATCTACCGTATCCGAAAGAAGCTTTGGAACCTCACATCGACGCGCAGACGATGGAGATTCATCACGGCAAACATCACAATGCCTACGTCACCAACCTGAACAAGGCCATCGCCGGCAACGCAGCCCTTGAAGCCAAGTCCATTGACGCGCTCATCGCTGATCTCTCTTCAGTTCCGGAAGGTATTCGCGGTCCCGTGCGCAACAACGGTGGAGGTCATTGGAACCACACTTTTTTCTGGAAGCTCATGGCGCCAAACGCGGGCGGCGCTCCGACCGGCACGCTGGCGGACGATATCAACGCCACGTTCGGAAGCTTCGATGCGTTCAAGGAAAAGTTCGAGTCAGCGGGCATCGGGCGGTTTGGCAGTGGTTGGGCGTGGCTCGTTGTCAATGGCGGCAAGCTCGAAATTGTCTCCACGCCGAACCAAGACAATCCGCTCATGGGCAAAGCCATCGCTGGCTGCGAGGGTAAACCTGTCATCGGTTGCGATGTGTGGGAGCATGCCTACTATCTCAAGTACCAGAACTTGCGCGCGAATTACCTCAAGGCATGGTGGAATGTGGTGAACTGGGCCGAGGCTGCCAAGAATTACGCAGCTGCTGGGAAGTAAAATAGTCGGACGATGACCGGTCTGCGGGCGCATTGGCTTGTGGAGTCAGTGCGCCCTTTTTGTTTTCGGAATCGCAATCTCCAGATCGTGGCAGGGCAGGAATCGGAGAGCTGTCTGTCCAACCGCGATGAGTCATTTCTCTCGTCTCTTGAGCTTTGTCGGCAGTGACCTCCTGATCTGGACTTCAGTCGCGTTTGGAGGAACCCAACCCTGCTGCCTGGCGAGTGACAGTGCGTTATCGAACTCCTGTCGAATGCGGTGCCGCTGATCTGAGGTGCATTTTGGATTATCAAGAATCCGCACCAGACAGAAGAATGCAGCGTAAGTTTCGCGACGTTCCCAATAGATCTCCGACAGCAGGTAGTTCCCTTCGTAATGCCCCGGGTCTTTCTCCAGTTCGGTCAACGCCATCTCAATGGCTTCGTCCATGCGTCCGACCTTTCGTGCATGCCGCGCACCGGAAAGATCCGGATGAGGCGAACCCAATGAGTTGAATGCCGTCAAGAATGAGGTCGAGGCATGGCTGATGGTGTTGGAAAGTACCGGCGCAACGCCGAACGCCTCCAGGCCGATTAGGAAAGGCATGAATGGACCGAAGTAATGCCCGAAGAAACTCGCCAGAACGGCATAGCCCGTCAGCCAGATCATCAGCTTCAACTCGTAAGGTGAGTGAGCTTGCCTTCGGTGATTGAACCAGAAGGCAAGCCAGCCCGCCGCTGCAATTCCGAGGAAGATGAACGAGGCGTCGAGCACTCCTCCTGCGAAGGCCAGATGCGGGGCTGCAAACACGTGGTTGATCATGCGTCAGTCCTGGCAATGGAGCAAGATGCGGATGGCTTCTTGAAGAGGGATGAGAAATGCATGCATGGATACGGATTCTGTCGGCCTTGGATCGATGACACCGAGAAACTTCACGCTCAGCGTTTCAGCTTTCATCATTTCAGCTTTTGAAATAGGAATCGTCCATGAACATCACCCGCAGGAAATCAATCTCGCTCTGTTTTTGTCTCATCGGGCTGCTGGGGCTTCCTGGCTGCGTGACAATAGATCCTCGCGCCGACAGGGAAAATCCCGGACGGGAGGGCAATGGCAAATTCACCATTGGGCCGGAATACAAGATCGACCGCGATCTCACCGCCCTCGGAAATCCGAAGGGCAAACACTTTGAGTTCTCCATGAGGCTTGCTGACAGCAAAATTTTCCGCGGCGATGACAAGACGTTGGAGCCGGCGAAGAAGGCTGTGAGAAAAGAACGAAAGATTTTCGTTTATGTGCCGGCAGCCTACAAGAACGGCACGGCTGCGCCCGTTCTCGTGATCCATGACGGCCCCGGGCAGATGAAACTTGTCCGCAACGCACTCGACAACCTCACGATTTCGAAAGACCCGAACCGTAAGCTTCCACCGTTCGTTGCCATCGCCGTGGAGAACGGAGGCAATGACGGCAAGAACAGCGAGCGCGGTCTCGAATACGACACCATGTCCGACCGGCTCGCCCGTTTCATCAATGACGAAGTCTTTCCGGCTGTGCTGGCGAATGCAGACATCAAGGCTGCCTATCCAAAGCTGGCATTCACCTCAAATCCATGGGGCCGGGCTGTGCTCGGGTGCAGTTCGGGCGGCGCTGCGGCATTGAGCATGGCGTGGTTTCGACCTGATCTGTTCCGTCGCGTGCTCGCCTATTCCGGCACGTTCGTCGATCAGCAGGATGACGACGCACCCGAGGAGTCGAAATACCCGCTCGGTGCCTGGGAATATCACTCGAGTATGAAACTTATCCAAACGAGAGAGAAGCAGCCGCTCCGCATTTTCACGCACGTCTCCGAAAATGATCTGCGCGCCAAAGATCCCGAGAGCACCTTTCACAACTGGGTGATGGCGGGCGAACGCACCGCCGCCGCTCTTGAAGGCAAGGGCTATGATTACCGCTATGTGTTCAGCCTCGCGACCCGTCACTGCGATGCTCGCGTTTTCGAGCAAACCATGGCCGACTCGTTGATCTGGATCTGGCGAGGCTACCACGCCGAATAGTCCGCACCCTGGATCGACACGAATCGAAGCTGACACTTGCTGATTTGTGCTTGGTGAAAGCGGAAAAGTAGTTGATGGGCGAGTGGTCTGCGAAGCAGCGACCATGCACCTGGCCGCCGCCGCGAACCGGGCGCTTAGGTTGCGCTAAGGAACTGGGCTGGCCACTGAAGGCTTATCCGCCATATTGCGATAATGACGCGAGTATTCCCGTGAATTTCAGGGACGCTCTGAGCCCAGATTCTGCGCTTCAAGCAGCCGAGCATCGACAGGGTTGATGGAAATATCCCGATGAAACATGTCACATCTGAAGCACCATCCTCACGGAACCCTTGGGAATCGCGGCGATGACGCGATTGTGCAAAATTTCTGAAAAAAAGCTTGCCGGAAACACCTCAACTTTTAACCTAACAACTCGGAAGCAGGCACAACATATAGTGCTTACCACTTTTGAACCAACAACTAATTGGGTATCCAAGCCAAAAGAGATTCTGTCTGTTTCGTTAAAGACTTAGCCTTTGGACCGAAGCCCGCCACATCAACCCCAAAGCGATATTCGCCATTTAATCCAGGACAAGTATGATTGACGCCGCCGATCAAGTCATGCCAGCACGCACCCCCAAAACCTCTCGTGGCTCAGGCAAAGTCCCCGCCCGTCGGACCAGCGCTCGTCCAGTGCCCGCCACCGCCCGAAAAACGCTCCAACTCAAACGCGTATTCAGTGACGCCACCAAGGATCCGTTCGATCAGATTGAATGGGACCGTCGCACCGCTGAGATCACCGACGATTCGGGCAAGGTGATTTTCAAGCAGGAAAACGTTGAAGTTCCAAAGTCGTGGTCCGTGCTGGCCACCAAGGTTGTCGTCTCGAAGTATTTTTACGGCGAACAGAACACTCCCGAGCGCGAGACCAGCGTCCGGCAGTTGATTCACCGCGTCACCCGCACGATTGCTGATTGGGGTGTCGCCGATGGTTACTTCACGAAAGAGCAGGGGGAGGTTTTCTACGATGAGCTGACGTGGCTTTGCGTCAATCAGTATGGCGCATTTAACTCACCCGTGTGGTTCAATGTCGGGTTGTACCACCAGTACGGTGTGGGCAAGGATTCTGCGAAAGGCAATTGGTACTTCAATCGCAAGACCGAGGAGGCGCAGCGCGCCCAGACTCAGTACGAATACCCGCAGGGCAGCGCCTGCTTCATTCAATCGGTCGAAGACAACATGGAGTCCATCATGCATCTGGCCTACTCGGAGGCCATGCTCTTCAAGTATGGATCGGGCACTGGTACAGACCTTTCGCCCATCCGGTCCAGCAAGGAGAAACTCAGTGGAGGCGGTCGCCCCAGTGGTCCTCTTTCCTTCCTCAAAGTTTATGATCAGGTCGCCAACGTGGTGAAGTCCGGGGGCAAGACACGCCGTGCCGCCAAGATGAATACGCTGCGCGACTGGCATGGTGACATCGAGGAATTCATCGACAGCAAACAAAAGGAAGAGAAGAAGGCATGGGCGCTCATAGAGCAGGGCTACGACGGCTCGTTCAACGGCGAGGCCTACGGCAGTGTGATGTACCAGAACGAAAACCTCTCCGTTCGCGTCAGTGACGAATTCATGCAAGCCGCTGTGGACGGTCGTGAGTGGTGGACCCGTTCCACCACGTCTGGAAAGCCGTTGCAAAAGAAAGATGCAAGCACGCTTCTGGACCGCATTGCGGAAGGCACATGGATTTGCGGCGACCCGGGACTGCAGTACGATGGAGCCATTCAAAAATGGCACACTTGCAAGGGCACCGAGCCGATTCACTCCACCAATCCATGCAGCGAGTACGTGTTCCTCAACAACACCGCGTGCAACCTGGCTTCGTTGAACCTGATGAAGTTCAAGCGCGAGGATGGCGTCTTCGACGTGGAGCGATTCAAGGCAGCCGTCCGCATCTACATCACCGCGCAGGAGATTCTCGTGGACAACGCCAGCTATCCCACGAAAGACATCGCGGAGAACTCCCATGTGTTCCGGACCCTTGGACTCGGTTACGCAAATCTCGGCTCATTGATCATGAGCTACGGCCTTTCCTACGACAGCGACGAGGGGCGTGCCCTTGCGGGTGCAATCACGGCCATCATGACGGGCCACGCTTATGAGCAATCCGCGAACATCGCCGGCATTATGTCTGCGTTCCCCGGCTACGCCAACTCGCGTTGCTCGGGAGTCAAGAAGACGGTCGCCCCTGACAATGTTGAATCCACGTTTGGTGTGATCAGGCAGCACCGCGCCGCCGTTGAGCAGATCCAACCCAGCAAGGACTTCAATTACCTCAAGGACGAAGCTCGTCAGAGCTGGAATGGCGCGCTCACTTTGGGCCAGAAGCACGGCTACCGCAATGCACAGGTAACCGTGCTCGCTCCCACCGGGACAATCGCCTTCCTGATGGATTGCGACACCACCGGCGTGGAACCTGACATTGCGCTGGTGAAGTACAAACTCCTCGCCGGCGGCGGAATGTTGAAAATCGTCAATCGCACGGTGCCGGAAGCCTTGGAGAACCTCGGCTATTCGCAAGCGGAGATCGGCCGCATCGTTGCCCATATCGAGAAGTACGAAACCATCGAGGACATCACCGAAGAGGACGGCAACTGGGTCAAGAGCGGCCTCAAACCCGAACACATCAGCGTGTTCGACTGCGCCTTCAAAGCGCACCGAGGCCGCCGAAGCATCCATTACATGGCGCATCTGAAAATGATGGCCGCCGCGCAACCATTCATCAGCGGTGCCATCTCCAAGACAGTGAACCTGCCAAATGAAGCTTCGATTGGCGATATCCGCACCGCCTACATCGAAGCGTGGAAGATGGGGCTGAAATGCGTAGCCATCTATCGCGATGGCTCCAAGCGCTCCCAGCCCCTCAACACCAAGCGAACCAACGAAGGAGTTGATGCCAAGACGGAGATTCAGGCCCAGGAGGCGCATGTCAAGGAGCTGGAAACCCAGATCGCCGAACTCAACCTCGATGTCGAGCATCTGCGCGCCGAGGCAGGCAAACCCCTTCGCCGCCGACTGCCCGAGACGCGCACGGCGCTCACACACAAGTTCGACATCGCCGGGCACGAAGGCTATCTCACCGTGGGTTTGTTCGAGGACAGCCGACCTGGCGAACTCTTCGTCACCATGGCCAAGGAGGGTTCCACGATTGGCGGCTTGATGGACAGCATCGGAGCGCTGACTTCGATGGCTCTGCAGTACGGCGTGCCTCTGGAAGCACTGCTAAAGAAGTTCGCACACCAGCGATTTGAGCCAAGCGGTTTCACCAAGAATCCAGATATCCGCAGCGCTTCCTCGATCACGGATTACGTCTTCCGTTGGATGGCCAACCAGTTTATTCCAGGCTACCGGGAAGCCAACTCTCCCAACGCCGGCCAGCCGGAACTCGCCATTCCCGGTCTCATCGACGAACTCAAAAAAAAAATGAACCGGCCAGTCTCTGACCTCGCGCTGTCGGAGGAAGCCGAGAGCGCCATGGTGGTCGGTGCGGCCAAACCCGCTCCATCGAAGGCGACAAACTCAGCTCCGATCAGCATCAGGACTGACTATAAAGTGTTTCCCAGCGCGTTTCAAAACCAGAGCGATGCGCCGACATGTCCGACGTGCGGTCACATTGCCGTGCGTAACGGCGCCTGCTTCAAGTGCCTCAATTGTGGTGAGAGCCTTGGTTGCTCCTGATCACTAATCATCCGCCAGTCCTTCGACAAACCACGGCCTCCTGCCGTGGTTTGTCATTTTGGGAGCAAACATTAGTCAACGCGAATTGGGAGAATCGGTAGAGCAGGCAGGAGAACGACGGTCATTGGCCTGCGCGCCTCTGACTCCGTCTTCTCCTGCCAATCATGCACGCCGTGTTCTCATCAGGGTTAACGAGGACTCTCACCTCTCTGCAGAATAAATCCCGCGCTCCGGTACCAGGCTCGACCACGCCCAGTCATGAGGTCTGCCCGTCGCTGACAACTTCGGGAGACATCGCACTCGTCGGATCGCAAATCCCCGCGGTCCAACGCTCGGTTTGGAAAGTCCGGGTCATCTGCCAGGCGCATCACTCGAAGCTTCTCCGGCGTCCTCGAGAATAACGTCGCTGGCTTTCTCACTGATCATGTAGATGGGAGTGACGATGAAGTAGCCGGGGATGCGGGGGAATACCGATGCATCCACGACGCGCAGGTTCTTCGTGCCGCGCACTCGAAATTTCCCGTCCAGCACCGCCATCTCATCCTTCTCGCTGCCGATCTTGCAAGTCCCGCAGGCATGGTGGCCCCAGGCTTCATTCTTGATCCAGGTGCGCAGCGCCTCGTCCGTTGCATGTTCGCGACCGGGCAGGACTTCATTGCGCGTGATGAACCTTGCGTGGCTCGTGATGCGCCGGACAAATTTCACTCCTTCAACCACCGCCTCCAGGTCGTCGCCAGAGGCATCATTCCCTTCCTCAAAGTAGTGGAAATTGATCTCCGGGACATCGCGTGGGTCCGGCGAACGCAGCGTGACGCTTCCTCCGGTGTTGCGTGTGTGTGCCTTGAGGATGGCCCAGGTGAACAAACTCTTCTTGCGGACCGACCAGTGCGAGTAACCGGGAAAGTAGCCTTTGAAGAATCCAGGAATCCCGAAGATGAAAAGATCCGGCTCGCGGCCATCCTGCTTGGAGCGTTTCACGATGCCGATGCTTCCGCCATTGCTGGTGTACAGGCCTTTCTTGCTTTCCAGCCATTGTGCCATCGATGGGTCCGGCGGATCGCTCGGCTCCGGTACTTTGAAATTTCCTTCGAGCAAGGTCGGAAAATCCGCCTGCATTTCACTCACCACGCAGACTTCGTAGCGGTCTTGAAGATTTCGCCCCACACCGGGCAGGGGCACGCGAACCGGGATGTTGAACTTCTCCAACTGTTCCTTTGGTCCTATGCCCGAAAGCATCAGCAATTGAGGCGTGTTGAACGCGCCGCCGCACAGGATGACCTCCCGCCGGGCTGACACGGTGCGAAGGACGCCCGGCGCCCCCGCCGGGCCGGCTTGCGGATCAGCTCGATAAAGATGCGCACCTTCCAGGTACTCGACACCCGTGGCGCGGTTGTGTTCGTCCAGAAGCACCCGTGTGGCGAGGGCATTTGTCCGGACCGTCAATTTGCAGCGGGCATCCTGCTGTACCGCCCGGACACGTTCGCGTGCGCCCGCACGCTTGCCGTTCTTCACGGAAATGGGGATGAAGAAAACACCTTCCCTGCCACTTTGAGCCATCCGCCAGTCGTTGGGATCCAGGTGGCCCATCAGTCCATCGATCGCGCTCTCACCATAAAACACCAGCCGCTGAATCAACTGCGCCAGATCTCTGGCGATCTGACGGAAGTTGAACAGGCCGTCTGAACGGGCCGCGCGAAATGCCGCCGCGATCATTCGTAAAAGCTTGAAGTCATTTAAGCCCAGCGACGGATCAGGCCCGGTAGTGGCGAGCCATCCCTCGAAACCGTGCCGGCTCGAACGGCCCGGCGTCAAGGGAGCGAGCAAACGGATCAACCATAGCAGCATCGCCCGCAGCCAGTTCCTGGGGTAGCCACCCGGCGGCAGGACATAGCCGCAGGATTCCAGGCGTTCAAAAAATCCGCGCATCACTCCGCTGCGCCAGGATGAGTCGCCAGTAATCTCGGCAATGTGGTCCCAACCGCTGTTGCCGGGGTAAACCGTGATCATTGCATTATGCGCCGTGCATCCGCCAAGAGTGCCCGCGCGGGGATAAAAAATTCCATCGTGCGCCTCGTCGTACTTGCTGTCTTTTTGCTGGCGTGCCTTGTCCGCGTAATGCTTGACGAAGAAACTCCACGACATTTCCGGATCCTCGGAGGCGATCGGATGAAACGCGGGCACCGAATAGCTCAAGCCCTCGTGGTCCCCGCCCGCTTCCAGCAGCAGCACGGAATGTCCAGCCAGGGCCAGGTTGGCCGCAAGCGGACCGCCACCCGCGCCCGACCCAACGACTATGTAGTCAAAAATCGTCTGAGCATCCTTCAAAGTGTTCATTTTGGTGCTTCGTTGCCAAAGGGATTCCGGATTGGTGAGAGGCTCCCTTCCCCCATGCTCGCGGACATTAAACAGGAGCCGTCTTGTTGGTCATTGGGGTTCTGCGCCGATCTCACTTCCCGCCGCTTCTCGCCGGGCTGCGAGCTTTCGAACTTTCTCCAGGAAGACTTCATCGTGAAATGGGGCTTCCGGGGCAATCATCCAAACTCATATCGCGCCGGCTGAATGCAGCGAGGCTACTGGAGCGACATCCGCTGTCAAGGCACCGGGGCATTTTGCTTGGATGGGAAATCAATCCTCCTGTTGCAGAATCACTGAAGCGCGGCTAAATGTCTCCATGCTCTTCCGCATCCAACGTGGCTCCAGGACAACCACTCCCGCTTTTTTACCAGCGAGTCACGGAGCCCGTCCGTCCGTTTTCACCGTTCAGAACTGCCCGGCGATGATCAGCATCTGGTTCAGCCTTCTAGTGATTGGCACCTTAAGTATCGAGACGGCGAAGGCTGGAGAGCTTGAGGATGCGCAGAAACTTTATCTGTCCGGCGATTACACCGAGTGTGCGAGCAAGGCTGGGCAGGCCATTGGAAAAAAGTTGCGGAGTGAAGAATGGCCGCTCCTGCAGATCCAGGCATTGCTTGCCATCGGCAGATACCCGGAAGCTCTCACAGTGACCACCAATGCGCTGGATGCGCAACCGGTAAGCCTGCGATTGCGTCTCCTGGCTCGCGAAGTGTTTCTACAGAATGGACGGGTGAATCGGGCCAAGGAGATGCTCGACGAGATCAACCAATTAGGAAGCGCACGGAGCTGGTCATATACCGATCCCAAGGGACTTGTTGCGCTGGGAAGCGCCGCGTTGCTCATGGGGGCCGACCCGAAGCTGGTGCTGGAGAATTTTTTCAATCGCGCCCGAACGGCCGATCCGCAGTACCGTGAAGCCCACCTCGCCATCGGGAACCTGGCGCTTGCCAAATACGATGATGCACTGGCGGCAAAGACCTTTCAGGAAGCGGCCAAGACCCTCAAAGATGATCCTGATATCCAGCATGGCCTGGCCAGGGGGCTCGCCTCGGGGGATCGGACGAAGATGGTTGAAGCCATTGAGTCCGCCCTTGCCCAAAACAAGCGCCACACGCCGAGTCTGCTGCTCAAGGTCGATCACATGATCGATGCAGAGCAGTACGAAATTGCGGACAAACTGCTCGACGAAGTTTTCGCAGTGAATCCGGACCATCCCGAAGGGTGGGCATACCGGGCCGTGCTAGCACACGTACGGAGCAAGCCGGATGAAGAACAGGTAGCTCGCGGCAAGGGATTGAAGCATTGGAAGTCTAATCCTCAGGTGGATTACCTGATCGGCCTCAAGCTCTCGCAGAAATACCGTTTCAAGGAAGGCGCCGCCTACCAGCGCCGCGCCCTGGCATCAAACCCGGAGCACAATTCCTCACGGATTCAACTGGCCCAGGATCTCCTGCGCTTGGGAGAGGAATCGGAAGGATGGGCTCTGGCGGAAGCGGTGCATCAGGCGGACGCCTACGACGTGGTGGCCTACAACCTGGTCACCCTTCGGGACACGGTCGCGAAGTACCAGTTCGTGACGAATGAAACCTTCTCGCTACACATGACGGCGCACGAAGCTGGTGTGTACGGGGCGCGTGCATTGGACCTGCTCGGGCGAGCCCGTGGGACGCTTCTGGCCAAGTACGAGCACAAACTCGACAAACGCACCCAGGTCGAGATTTTCCCGGAACAGAAGGATTTTGCGATCCGCACTTTCACAATGCCGGGAGGCGATGGATTTCTTGCGGTCTGCTTTGGCGACGTTATCACGGCCAACAGCCCAGCTTCACTCAATGGCAACGCCAACTGGCAGGCCGTTCTCTGGCACGAGTTCTGTCACGTGGTGACGCTGGGCATCACGAAAAACAAGATGCCCCGATGGTTGAGCGAGGGCATCTCGGTGTTCGAGGAGCGGCAGGCTAATCCCGCGTGGGGGCAGAGCATGACTCCCAAGTATCGCGAGATGATCCTCGGCGGTGAACTGACTCCCGTGGGCAAATTGAGCGCCGCGTTCCTGACCGCCAAGACGCCCATGCACGTCCAGTTCGCCTACTACCAATCTTCACTCGTCGTCGAGTATCTGGTGCAAAAGTTCGGGCTGGCGCCATTGAAGCAAATCCTGCGTGATCTTGGCGACGGCATCGACATCAACGCCGCGATCACCAAAAACACCGCGCCCATCGATCAGATTGAAAAGGAATTTGCCGCGTTTGCCCGGGAACGCGCGGAGAAGTTCGGTGGAGAACTGGATTGGACCAAGACACAGGGCAGAGCGGCTGCCGGAGCTGAATTCAGCCTCGAATTGCATCCAAAGAATTTCTACCGCCTCACGGGCGAAGCGAAGAAACTCCTGACAGCGAAGAAATGGGAGGAGGCGAAAGTGCCTCTGCAAACACTGCTCGACAATTATCCGGATTCAACCGGTGCCGACAACGCCTACTCATTGCTCGCCGTGGCGCATAGGGGCCTGAAGGAAACCGCCCGGGAGAACGAAATCTTGTCGCGGCTGGCTGTGATCGATCCGACGGCGACGGACGCTTACGCCCGGCTCATGGACATGGGCGTTCAAAACAAGGATTGGGACGCCGTTTCACTCAACGCCGAAAGGTTTCTGGCCGTCAATCCATTGCTGCCCGCGCCTCATCAACACCTTGGCCGCGCCAGCGAAGAACTCAAGCAACCCAAAGCCGCCATCGCCGCCTACGAAACGTTGCTGAAGCTGGACCCGGCAGATCCGGCGGACGTTCACTTCAGACTTGCTCGATTGCAACATCAGGTCGGAGATCCTGCGGCAAAGCGGCATGTCCTCCAGTCTCTCGAGGATGCGCCACGTTACAGGGAGGCGCTGAAACTCCTGTTGGAATTGCAGAACCAGCCTGCTGATGCGACGCCCCATGCGAAGCCAGCCGCCAACTGAACGGGCGCCCGCTGAAGGCACTTACTCAACGCGGGCTTCGCCTTTGCCTTTCAGCACTTCGCCAATGATCCACGCGGGGTGCTTTGCTGCCCGAATGAAGCGCAGCACGGCATCGGCTTGCCCGGGGTTCACGATAGCAACCATGCCGATGCCCATGTTGAACACCTGGTAGAGCTCCGATTCTTCAACACCGCCACGCCGTTGCAGCATCTCGAAGATCGGCAGCATCTCCCACGAGCCTTTCCGGATCAGAACGTCACAGCGGGATGGCAGAACGCGAGGGATGTTGTCGATAAACCCACCACCTGTGATGTGAGCGAACGCTTTGACCGGCAGCCCTGCGCTCCGGGCATCGTGCTTCGCGTTGAATCGTTTGAGCAACGCCTGCACGAGCGGTCCATAACTCACATGCACCTTGAGCAATTCGTCGCCGAGGGTGTTGCCCAGTTCCGGCACGCGGCTCGAAGGCTTGAGTTTCAGTTTGTCGAAGAAGATTTTGCGCGCCAGGGAATAGCCGTTCGTATGAAGGCCGCTCGACGCGATGCCGATCACCACATCCCCGCGCCGAACCGTCCGTTGGCCATTGAGCATCCGGGATTTCTCGACGACGCCAACGATTGTTCCGCTCAGGTCATATTCGCCCTTCTGGTAAAAGCCCGGCATCTGCGCCGTTTCGCCGCCAATGAGCGCGCAACCGTTCTCGGAACAGGCCCGGGCAAAGCCCTGGATGATCTCCGTGAACACGTGCGGTTCAAGCTTGCCGGTTCCCAGGTAGTCCAGGAAGAAAAGTGGTTCCGCCCCCAGCACCGCGATGTCGTTGACGCAATGATTGACCAGGTCCGCGCCGATGGTGTCGTGTCGGTCCATCGCGAAGGCGATTTTGAGCTTTGTGCCAACTCCATCGACTGAACTGACAAGCACCGGCTGTCGATGGCGCTTCAGGTCCAGCGCGAACAATCCACCGAAGCCGCCCACTTTCCCCATCACTTCGCGGCGATGTGTTGACGCGAGCAACTGGGGCAATGTGGCTTTGACACGGTTGCCGAGATCGATGTCCACTCCGGCGGCGGCGTAGGCTTTCTGTTTCATTCAGGGGCGCGATACTGCTGAGGAGCTTTCGCGGCGTCTAGCTCGAATCTTCCTCGACTTGCAGAGAGTAATTCCATCTTCTGGCCCCAGGATTACGAGCCGTTCGAGCGCCCGCAGCCACGCATGAATCCGTACGAAGAAATCATCGAAGGTGAAGCTCTGTTGCGCCAGGCACCCGATGGGCGGCACGAGGCGATCTGCGCTCGATTGCACGATTGCATGGCCCGCTGCACGTCGGAATTGTCCAGCACACGGTTGCTTGATCCTCGATCGATTGTTCAGATCGCAACAGGAACCATGCTGCGGCCTGATCTCGCTCTCGTCACCTCGGCGACAGGCAAGCTCTGGCTCGCCGTGGAAATCGTCAGCGCCGGTGATCACAGAATCGATACCGTTCGTAAGAAATCCATCTACGAGGACATGAAACTCCCGCGCCTTTGGATGATCGACCCACGTTATGACAACCTTGAAGTCTATCACGTCACAGAGTACGGGCTGGCCCTGAAACACATCTTTGCGCAGCGCGAAACCCTCACGGAAACCCTCCTGCCGGGCTTTAGCCTTACGTTGGCACATTTGTTCGGGCTGAATCCCGCATGATCCCAGCGGTTCGAATTCAAAGGGGATCTCCAAAAATTGTGAACCATATCCTGACTCCGCCTCTTGCCCTCACGACAATCCCAACCTAACGATTCTTACGTGCAAAATGATGACTGCTCCAACGTCACCCTGATCGTTGTCGGGCACGGTGCCACGTCCAATCCCGACTCGGAGCGTCCGGTCTTCCAACACGCGGCGGAAGTGCGTCGGCGTGGCATCTTTGGCGCGGTCCGGGAGGCATTTTGGAAGCAGCAGCCGTTGGTGACATCCGTGGCGGCGGAGGCTTCGACGCCACGGATTGTCGTTGTGCCAATGTTCGTCAGTGAAGGTTATTTCACCGAGGAAGTGATCCCGGAAGCACTCGGTTTCAAAAGACAGGGAGAGGATGGTTTCTCGAGAGTTCAGCGACGGGGGGAACAAACACTTTATTACAGCCGTCCCGTGGGCACTCATGAGTCAATGACCAAAGTAATCCTCGCGCGGGCCACTGGTATTCTCGAACAGTTCCCTTTCCCGCGGAAAACGCGGATGATGGAAACGACTTTGTTCATCGCCGGACATGGTACGGATCGGAACTCGAATTCGCGGCGCGCGATTGAACACCAAGCTGATGTCATCCATTCACAGGCTCTGTTCCGGATGGTTCGTGCAATCTACATGGAGGAGGAGCCCCGCATCGCAGAATGTCATTTGCTTGCGACAACGAGGAACATCGTCGTGGTGCCATTCTTCATCAGCGATGGCCTACATGCCACGGAGGATATTCCAGTGCTGTTGGGCGAAACGCACGCTGCCGTCCAGGAACGCCTCCGCGTTGGTCAGCCCACATGGCGCAACCCGACGGAGCGAAATGGAAAGCTCATCTGGTACGCGCAAAGCGTCGGGAGCGAACCGCTCCTTGCCGAAGTCATCATCGAGCGCGCTTCCGAGTCGCTGCGATCCCTGGAAACAGTCCAGTAGTAATCCAGTGGTCGGCTTGTCGAATGGCAAACGCTGAAGAGAAATTCGTATGACATCCGTGGTTGGATTGGCTAGCTTCGGCCCATGATGTTCCGTTTTTCACTTTCAAGCATTCTTACCGCAGCACTCGGGTTGCAGATTTTCACCAGCGCTTCAGCGGCGGATGTGCAAGCCACGCCCAAAGTCCCACGTTTTTCAACGGAGCACATGGACAAGTCGGTGGAACCGGCGGTTGATTTCTACCATTACGCCGTTGGCAACTGGAAAAAGAACAATCCCGTGCCGGCGGACAAAGCACGCTGGGGTGGTTTTGATGAACTGACGGAACGCAATCATCACTTGATCCGCGCCCTGTTGGAGGAGGCGTCAACGTCGTCAGCCGCGCCCACCACACCACAACGGCAGGTGGGTGATTTCTACATGTCCGCGATGGACACCAATCTTATCGAACGGCTCGCGTTCAAGCCGATTGAGGCGGATTTGGAACGCGTCGCCGCCACCCGGTCGATCGAGGAACTGATGCGCTTGCTCGCGGAACTGCATCTGAGCGGGATCAACGCCATGTTTGGCGAGTCGGTTTATGCGGACCTGAAGAACAGCACCGTCTATGCGTTCTACCTCAGCCAGGGCGGGCTGGGTCTCCCGGATCGCGACTACTACCTCGCCGAGGGTTTTGCGAAACAGCGTGAGGCGTATGTGGAACACGTGGCGAAGATGCTGGCCATGCTCGGCGACAGCGAGGCCGAGGCCAAATCGAAAGCGAAGTCCATCTTCGATCTCGAAACCGCCCTGGCCAGGGCGAGCAAATCACGTACGGATTTGCGCGATGCCGAAAAGAATTACCACAAGTTCAACACCGCCGAACTGATCGCCAAACACCCGGCGCTCCCGTTGCGCGCATTCTTCACCGCGTCCGGCGTACACAACCTGCCGGCCATGGTGGTGCGCCAGCCTGAATTCTTTGCCGCGCTGGAAACACTGGTGAAAGAACGACCGCTCGACGATTGGAAGACATACATTCGCTGGCATGTCCTGCGGAGCGCGGCGCCGCTCTTGCACGGGGCGGCGGAGAAGGAGTCCTTTGCCTTTTACGGCACGGTCTTGAACGGCCAGCCTGAACAGGAACCTCGCTGGCGTCGGGCATCCACGATGATCAACGGCTCCATCGGCGAGGCGCTTGGGAAGCTTTACGTGCAGAAACATTATCCACCCGAAGCGAAGGCGAGGATGACGGAGTTGATCGACAACCTGAAAGTCGTCTTCCGGGAGCGCCTGCAAAAGCTGGAATGGATGACGGATGCCACACGCGCCAAGGCATTGGCGAAGTTCGACCGGTTCACGCAAAAGATTGGACACCCAGAGAAGTTTCGCGATTACTCCAGCGTCGAGATCCGCCGCGATGATTTCGTCGGGAACGTGAAGCGCGCGGCAATCTTCGAATCGAACCGCGACCTCGGCCGGATCGGCAAACCCGTGGACAAAACGGAATGGCGAATGACACCGCAAACGGTCAACGCCTATGCCAACCCAACGCAAAATGAGATCGTGTTCCCGGCTGCGATTCTGCAGCCACCTTTCTTCGACACGGAGATGGATGATGCCGTCAATTACGGTGGCATTGGTTTTGTGATCGGGCATGAAATCACACATCACTTCGATGATCAGGGCCGGAAGTTCGACGCCGAAGGAAACCTCAACGAGTGGTGGACGGAAGCCGACGCGAAAGCATTTGAAGCTCGCGCGCAAAAGACCGTTGACCAATACGGAAGCTATGAGGCGCTGCCCGGAGTGAAGGTAAACGGACGCCTTTCACTCGGAGAAAACATCGGTGACCTGGGTGGAATTACCGTAGCCTATGAAGCCCTCCAGCGCGCGCTGGCGAAGGATCCCTCGAAGCGCCGGAAGATTGACGGCTTCACTCCCGAGCAACGTTTCTTTCTGTCCGCATCACAAATCTGGCGCATCAATTGGCGTGAAGCCGCCCTGCGCCGGCAGGTGACTGTTGGCCCGCACTCTCCCGGACAATTCCGCGGAATCGGGCCGCACGTGAATGTTCAGGAGTTTTTCGATGCCTTTGGCATCAAGGAAGGCGCGGCACAGTGGCGCCCGATGGAACTCCGTGCGAAGATCTGGTGAACACCAGCGAAACGCGAGTGGTTGGCGAGAAAGTTCTCCAGGGTCTCTGCCTGAGTTGCGGTCTTTGCTGTGACGGCACGCTCTTCAAGGACGTGGAGCTTCAGCCCAGAGACAATGCGCGAAGGTTGCAGACGCTCGGAATCTCCATCCGATCTCAAACCTCCACCTCCAGTGAACGAAGTCTTCCAACCAAGCCGGCGAAGCTCGGGAAGTTTCCGCAACCTTGCTCTGCGCTCTGCCAGGATAAGAATTGCCGCATCTACCTGGATCGTCCAAAGCGATGCCGGGAGTTCGAGTGCGCGCTTTTCAAATCGGTCGCAAAAGGGGCTTTGCCCGTCGAAGCGGCAGGAAAAACGATTCGGCAGGCACGCCAGCTCGCGGACAAAGTCCGACGGCTGCTGCGTGAACTGGGAGATACCAACGAGACTCGATCCGTCAGCCTTCGCTTCCGGAAAGTGCGCCGTCATTTCGAGTCGCACCCGGTCAACGAGGAGATCGCCGATGTTTATGCAGGGCTGACACTCGCGGTGCATGAGCTGAACATGCGACTTCGGACGGATTTCTATCCCAGCCCCGGCGATTGACTGAACCAAACAGGTTTCGTGTGAATCTTCCATTCCGAGTCTGGGCTGCAATTTGAAGTGCATGCGTGCGGTTGCTTGACGCGTCCTGCTTAGAAAACTAGCTTCGACTCGAATCGGGGAGCCAACCAGACCGGCGCTGTGCGTCGGTTCAAGGCTGAGAGGGTGCCGCGGGAGCGACGCCGACCCAAAGAACCTGATCCAGGTAATGCTGGCGTAGGGAAGCATGTCCTTCTCCCGCATTTCCGGATCGGCATGGTGCCTTGAGTTCCCTGGAACCCGGACACCGGACACCAGACACGAGCCCGAAATTTATGATCGCCGATCCAAAATCCTCCTTCGAACCGCACAGCAGCGAACAACTTCCCGCCAGCCAGAAAATTTACGTCCAAGGCACGCTGCACCAGGACGTCCGCGTGCCGATGCGCGAGATCGCGGTCACGCCCACGAAGTCCTATACCGGCGCGATCACGCCGAACGATCCCGTGCGCGTCTATGATTGCTCCGGGCCGTGGGGCGACCCTGCATTCACCGGCACGTCGGAGCAAGGGCTGCCAGCGTTGCGCGCCAAGTGGATTCGCGAACGCGGCGACGTGGAGGAGATTGATGGGCGCGAGGTGAAGCCGCAGGACAACGGTTACCTCTCCGGCAAACACGCGGAATACGCGAGCAAGGCGGAGAAGAATCGCCTCGTCGAATTTCCCGGCCTGACCTCGCAGCGCCGCCGCCCGCTGCACGCGAAGGCCGGCAAAGTCGTCACGCAACTTGCCTACGCCCGCGCAGGCATCATTACACCCGAGATGGAGTTCATCGCGATCCGCGAGAATATGGGCCGGGTGGAACAGGCGACCCGCCTGTCCGGCGATGCGACCCGCATTGCCGATCTTTCGCGCGACCTCGTCCGCAACGACCTGAACAAGCAACACGCCGGCTCCGCCCAATTGGCGAGCAACAATCAACAATCAACAATCAACAATCAACAATTTACCCCCTCCGTCTTCCGCCGCTTCCCCCAACGCATTCCCGCCGAGATCACCCCCGAATTCGTCCGCGCCGAAGTCGCCGCCGGCCGCGCCATCATCCCGAACAACATCAATCACCCCGAGTCCGAGC
>SXGS01550868.1_pt1 | contig 20752 bp, 16 predicted proteins | sample 3174681 | NCBI WGS metagenome assembly SXGS01 (sample SAMN11356861, study PRJNA531348) | freshwater metagenome | isolation source: freshwater sample F1-80 | place: China: Fuxian Lake, Yuxi | collected 2017-12-25 | reverse complement strand
GGCCACCGAGTTCGGACGGACGCCGTATTCGCAGAACAACGTGGGCCGCGACCACAACCCGCACGGATTCACGTGCTGGCTGGCCGGCGGCGGAGTGAAGGGCGGAATCGTCCACGGCGCCACCGACGAAATCGGGTACAAAGCAGTCGAGAAGCGCCGGTACGTGACCGACCTCCAGGCCACCGTGCTGAAGCAGATGGGTCTCGATTACAAGAAGATGAGCGTCGTGATCACGGGAAGACCGCTGCACATGATCGAGGAATCCGGCGGTCCGATCGAAGAAATCCTAGGGTGAATGGCCGGTACCGGACGACAATTTCGCTGGAATACCTTGCGATCGAAGTTCTAGTACACCCTCATTCGTGGTATGCTAGCTAAAATGCCAAGGAAACTAGAGGTGTAGCTCGCGTGCCGGCTCCTTCTTCCAAATCAGAAACGTCGTACCGGCAGCTTGTCGAGAGCGCCGCCGATATCATCTATACAACCGACGAGAACGGCGGTTTTCGTTTGTTCAACCCGACGGCCCAAACCATCCTCGGGTATTCGCGCGCGGAGCTAGAGGGCCGGCGCTACTTGGATATCGTCCGGCTGGACCACCGCGAGTCCGTCCGAAGGTTCTACGGCCGGCAGTATCTGAAGCGGATCGACGGCACCTACCGGGAGTTCCCGGCCGTTGCCAAGAACGGCTCGACGGTATGGCTTGGCCAGAACGTACAGATCGTATGGGAAAACGGCCGGCCCTCGGGGTTCCAGGTGGTGGCGCGCGACGTCACGCGCCGCATCGAGCGGGAGCAGATCGCGCGGGCGCAACGGCTGATCCTCGAGATGATCGCTCGCGGCGAAGCGCTGCCGACGGTGCTCGATCAGATCTGCCGGTCCGCCGAGGGGATGGAGCCGGGGCTGCGCTGCTCGATTCTTCTGCTCGAGGGAAACGAACTTCGAAGTGCGTCGGGACCGAGCATGCAGGCCGAGTATTTGAGTATGGTCGACCGGCACAAGGTCTGCGAGGAAGGCGGGCCTTGCGCGCAAGCCGTGCGCTCCAGGAATCGAGTTGTGGTGGCCGATTTCGAGACCGACCCGCGTTGGACCCGGTACCTCGATCTCTTTGGCCGGTTTGGAATCCGGGCGTGCTGGTCGGTTCCCGTGATTTCCTCGACGGGCGAGGTCCTGGCGACATTCGCGGTCTATTACGATGCGCCCAAGGGGTTCGAGGAAAAAGACTTCGGCCTGGTCGATTGGTCCAGCGACCTGGCAAAGGTCGCCATCGAGCGCCATTTGGCGGAGCGGCGGATTTCGCGAATGCACGTCGAACTCGAGGATCGCGTGGCGCGGCGCACCCGCGAACTCGAGGCGAGCAACACGCGGCTGCGCGCCGAAGTCGAGGAGCACCGCCGCACGCAGGAACAACTTTTCGTGGCCCGCAAACTGGAAAGCGTGGGCCGGCTGGCGGGCGGACTGGCGCACGAGTTCAACAACTGGCTCACGGTGATTCTGCTCTACTGCGAGCAACTCTCCGAGGACGGACCCGCCGGCTCCAGCGAAGGCGTGGAGGGCGTCCGCCGCGCCGCCCAGAGAGCCGCCACGTTGACTCGCCAGTTGCTCGCTTTCGGCCGGAAGCAGGTTCTGAATCCCCGGGTGGTGAACCTGGGAACCTTGGCCAACGGCGTCGAGGAGATCCTGCGCGGACTGCTGGGAACCAGGATCAGCGTCCGCTTCGAAATCGAACGAGGGCTTTGGAACACCAGCGTGGATCCCGCGCAGATCGAGCAAGTGCTGGTCAACCTGGCTCTCAACGCGCGGGACGCGATGCCGAATGGCGGGTCGTTCTCGCTGCTCGTCGCCAACGTCCCAATGGAAGACGCCGCCACGTTGGGCGCTCCGGAAGGATGCGAGTTAGTGATGGTGGAGGCCTCCGACACCGGAACCGGTATGACGGCCGAGGTTCGGGAGCGCGTGTTCGAACCCTTCTTCACGACCAAGGGACCGGGCAAGGGGACCGGGCTGGGGCTGGCGACCGTCTACGGCGTGATTCGGCAGAGCGGTGGCCAAATCTCGTTGTGGAGCGCTCCGGGACAAGGCACGCGATTCCGCGTCTTCCTTCCCCGGACCATCGGCGCGGCTCCCGAGGAAACCGCACCCCAGCGGCAGATGACGAGGGGAGAGGGGGAGCGGATCCTGGTGGTGGAGGACGACAATACCGTGCGTCGGCTGATCGTGACGATTCTCGGCCGGCTTCACTATCGGGTCGCCGAGGCGTCCTCGGCGGACGACGCGCTGAACGAAGTGCTCGTGGGCGGAATGCGGCCCGATCTGGTGCTCACCGATCTCTCCATGCCCGGCATCGGCGGACGCGAACTGGCCCGCCAGCTTTCGCTCTGCGAGAGCCGCCCCCGAGTGCTCATGATGTCCGGGTATAATGACTCCGCCGCCTTCGACCAGGGTGACGCGGAATGGAGCGACGCTTACCTCCCGAAGCCGTTCACCGCCCAAGTGTTGGCGAGCAAGGTGCGGGAGGTATTGGATGGGGCGAGAGCCGGGTAGGGATTTGACCCGCCGCGCCGCGCTGGGCGCGCTGACGGCGGTTTCCAGTTTCGCGGCCCGCGGCGATGGCAAAAGCGCCGCGGGATCCAAGGGCGTGGTGGCGGCCGAGCCACCGGACGCGGCGCGCGCCGGAGCCAAGCTGATCGAGGAAGGCGGGAACGCCATGGACGCCGCCGCGGCGGCCGCGATCGCCGCCTGCATGCTCGAGCCCGACGCCGTCGATATCGGAGGCTACGTCTGCGCGGGCGTCGTGCGCGACGGCAAGACAGGGCGCATCTGGTCGGTGGACGCCAACTCGGTGGCGCCGGCCGCGGCGCACGAGCGCATGTACCGCATCCTGCCGCCGGCCAAGTCCTCGAGTTCGATCAACCTCAACGAGTATCAGTGCTCGGTGGAAGACGACGCCAACGTGCACGGACCCAAGGCCGTGGGCGTGCCCGGAGTGATGGCCGGGATCGGAGTCATCGCCGAACGTTGGGGCCGCGCGAAATGGGCGCGGCTGGTGGAGCCTTCGCTGGCGCTGCTCGACCGCGGATTCCCCTTCGGCCCCACGGCCAATTCGGTGAAGGCGCTCGCGCCGTTCCTCCGCACGCTCGACGCGTCGGCGAAGCACCTGATGCCCGAGGGCCGCATACCGGCGCCGGACGACGTCTGGCATCGGCGCGACATGGAAAAGTCCCTCCGAAGACTGGCATCGGCGGGCTGGCGCGACATGTACGAAGGCGAATTGGGGCGGAAGATCGCGGACCACGTCAATGGCGCTGGCGGAGCGCTGACGCGCGCCGACCTGGCGAAGTTCCAGCCCCGCGTGGGCGACCCTTACCGGTCCACCTACCGCGGCGTTCCGGTTCACGTTTCGGTGCTGGCCAACGGTGGCCTGTCCGTGCTCCAGATGCTGAACATGATGGAGCTTTTCGAGCCGGGCAAACCGGACGATCCCGCCTACTGGCACCGGCTGATCGAGGTGGGCAAGCTCGTGTGGCGCGACCGCCTGCGTTATCTAGCCGACCCGAATCACGCCAACGTCCCGGTCGCGCGGCTGCTGAGCAAGGACTACGCCGCCGGACGCGCCGAATCCCTGCTGGCGCACCCGTCGCTGATCGACAAAGTGGAGCATCCCGCCGCGGGTCCGTCGCCCGGCACGATCCATATCTCGACGGCGGATCGCGAGGGGAACATGGTGGCGATCACCATCTCCCACGGCGGTTCTTTCGGCTCTTGCGTCACCGTGCCTGGAACGGGCATCACGCTGGGGCACGGCATGTGCCGGTTCGATCCGCGGCCCGGCCGCCCGAATTCGGTGGGTCCTGGCAAGCGTCCACTCAACAACACGTGCGCCGCCATTCTGAACCTGAAGGATCGCGATGTCGCGCTGGGACTGCGCGGCGGCCGGCGCATCGTCAGCGTGGTGACGCAGATGTGTCTGGGCGTGGTGGATCGCGGGCTGGACGGCGAGCAGGCGGTCCACGCTCCGCGTCTTCACGTGGAGGAGCAGGAACCGGCCGCGGTATCGCAGGATCTGGAAGCCCGGGTGGTGGCGGAGCTTCGCGCCATGGGCCACCGCGTCGCGCCGGGCGTGGGCGTCGGCGGACATGGCAACGTGGCGGAACGCGCAAAGGACGGATCGCTGCGCGCCGGATCGAATGTACTCGCTCTCGGCATCTGAAAACCGCTTCCCGCGCCACGAGCCCATGTGTCAAGATAGTAGGGCTCGGGAGCGAGGCAAGACTCGTTCGTCCCCGGGACAATCGATAGGAGGCAAGGAGTCGAAATGCAAGAACTCGTGAATTCCATGGTCAAGTTCTCGGCGGCCATGACCATGTTCGGCATGCAGCAGATGCGCAACACGGCGGAGATGGCGGTGGAGCCGCAGGCGGCGATGAAGAAGTTTCAGGCGTCGATCGACGCTGTCACCGGCGCGTTGGGCTCCACGTTGGACGAACCGAACAAGCAGGGCGCGGACAAGATGTCGAAGGTCGGGGCGGACCTCGTCGACCGAACTTGGGACGCGATGAACGTGTCGGCGTTCGATCCCCGCGAACTGATGCAGACCACGGTGGATCTGCTGCGCAAGACCACCGAGTCCCTGGCGGACCTGATGAAGAAGGCGACCGACGAGGCTAAGTCCGTCGTGGGGGAGCCCAAGCCGGCGGCGGAAGCTCTGTCGTCGAAATAGCACCGGTAGAGTCTGAAATGAAGGCCGAAGCCGCTCCGGAGCGGGAAGCACATGCCGACGCCCCCAGCGATGGCGGAACCACCCATCCCGGGCGGCCTCAGCGGAGGTCGCGCGCCAAACGAAACCTCGAGTAGCGGGTCCGGTCCGGCGCGACTGCGTGGGCTGCTGACGGGCGAAGAAGCGCTTCACGGCGCCTTCGCCCGCTATCTTTGTTTCCGCGCCGATCTGCTGCGGCCCGATTACCTGGACGCGCTACGGCCCGTTCGCGAAGTCGCGCCTCCCATGAGCATGGAGGATTCCGCGGCGGCTGTGCGGGCGGCGAGCCCCGAAGGCTCCGCGTTGGCAGCGTCGATGAAGCCGGGCTGCCTTTGGAGCACGGTCTCGCGATGCGCCTGGCTGGCGGAATGGAAGGGACGGGCGGTGGTGGTGCAAGTAGCGCGCCCGCCGGCCGCGCAGGCGGCGCTCGACGCCTTCGACTCATGGGCAAGGCGGACGCTCGATGGCGAGTTCCCCGCCCTGGTCCGGCCCGGGACGTTGCGGCAGTTCCGCGAGTGGCTTCGTTTCACCGAGTCCCCCGAGCGGGAGCGGTCGTACCTGCGCGCGCTCGCGACGATGAGCGGCCGCACCGGAGTCGACTATCCGGCTCCGTGCGACGAAGTGTCGTCCGGGCCGGTGCTCGTCTGGCCGTGGGTGGAAGGCGAGACGGCGGCCGCGGGGCTCGAGAGAAAGGACGCCGAAACGGTGGTGCGCCTTTCCGAGATGGTTCTCGAGCAGATCTGCGTGTTGTCGCTAGTGGACGCCGATCTGGATCCGGGCCAAGTGGTGGTGGCGGGCGGCCGCCTGACCGTCCGGCGGGCCAACCGGCTGGTGGCAATCCCCGCGCCGCGGGCTCGATCGGCCTTGCGCTACGTGTCGGCGCTACTTTCGGGCAATTCACCGATGGCGGCCCGCGCGCTGCTCAAGCTCGCCTGGGGACGCGTGGAACCCGAGCGCGAATCCCGGTTGCTCGCCGAGCTTTCCACGCTCGCACCGGAGTTGAAGGGCGACCGCCGGTTCGCGACAGCCGGAACCATGGTGGAGTGCAACAGCCGCGCGCTGGCCGTGGTGAACGGCGGCGTTCCGCTGTTCCTCGAGTCGATGCATCGCAATCTGCTCGCCGCCGCGTATTGGAACGCCGAGTGCTCACCCCAACACGACAGCGTCACCGAAGCGCAGTGGCCGGTGCTTGGCCGTCTGCTGCGATTCCGCGTGGGCAACCTGCTCGACCGGGACGTGGCGTCGGAGTGGCTGGTGGGTTCGGGGCTGCTGGTGTTCGAGTCGTTGCGCCAGATGAACCGGTTAGCGGACGAGTTCCGCGAGAACGAGCTTTCGGTGGGCGTGGACTCTTCCTCCACTGGGGAGACGGGCGAGCGCAACGCGAACCGTGCGGCGGGAGTGTGGATTCTGGCGGGCGTGTTTTTCGTGACGTTCGCGGTGGCGGTCCGGTGGGCGGGCGTGCTGCCTCCGCCCTATTCGGCCGTGGGAACCGTCGCGGCGGCGGTGGGCGCGGCGGGGCTTTTCTGGGCGGTATCGAGAATCGGGTAGACTGACAGTACGGCGGCGACAAGGAGAACGGCGGCTGGGCCGGAAGCATACATGAATTTGAAGCAGTTGCTGGGTAAGTTGGATTTCTTTCAAGGACTGGACGAGAAGATCGTCAGCAGGGTGGCCGACGCGGCGATCGTGCGCCAGTACGCCAAGGATGAGGCGATCGTGCGGCAGGGCGAGATGGGCCTGGGCCTCTACGTCATCATGAGGGGCCGGGTCCAGGTGGAGCGCGAGCAAGGCGACAAGCGAGTGCCGATCGCCGAATTGCAGGCAGAGCAGTCGTTCGCCGAGATGGCGATCATCGACAACCAGCCCCGGTCGGCGACCGTCCGCGCGATCGAGGAAACCGAGACCATTCTGCTCACGCGGGACAGCTTCGTGAAGCTGATGCAGAAGTATCCCGAGATCGCGGTGCGGATCGCGAAGCTGCTCGCCGAGCGGCTGCGCACGGCCAACGACAAGCTCGCGGCGATGCAGTCGGCGCCGGCTCAGGCCGCGGCTCCGGGGCCGGGTCCGAACGCGCCGGCTACGCCCGCTCCGTCCGCCAGTGGTTCGTCGAATGCGACCGCGTCCAACGGCTCCGCGCCGGTTCCCGCGGGGCCCGGCATGAAGCAGGATATCCAGGGCAAGATGCTCGGCTGGTTCGAGAACCTATACACCATAAAGGCGATGACGCGGTTCTCGGTGGCGGTGCTCGGCTGCCCCGTGGAGGGCGTATCGGCGGACGCAGTGGAGACGATTCGGGTAGGCGACGTCAAGGCGGTGGTGCTCCGCGCCGGTTCCGCCATGCGGATCGAAGCGTCGGAGCCGGGGCCGTTCACCTTGCACGTGTTCGAACCGGGCGCGCCGCGGCCCACGCGCTTCGGGCCCGTGGACCTCGAGCCAGGCGAGGACTGCCTGCTTGCGCTCGGCAAGGGCGCGCCGCGGCTCACCCGCTCGGGCCTGGGCATCGATCCTCTGGCGAACTGACATGGCGTTTACCTTCAACAAGCAGCACGCCGAAGAGATCGCGGCGCCGCCCGAACTTCTCTACGAGATCCTCACCGACTACGACTCTTACGCCGAGTGGATGCCGCTGATCGGGAAAGGCCACCTGATGGCGCGGGAAGGCGATCTGGCGATCGCCGAGTTCGACCTCACCTCTCCCCAGGGCGCGCACGTCACGGTCGAATGCATCCACACCCGCAACCGCATGGTAATGACGCGCCCCATCGCCGGCGCGGCGCCCTTCACCCGGATGCAGTGGGATATCGAAGCGGCGGGCGGCGGGAAGTCTCACGTCACGCTCTCGCTCCGCTGCACGGCGAACATCCGTTGGCTGACGGGGGCCTATGCGAATCTCCCCAAGCTCGCCCTTCGGTCGCTCGCCGCGCACGTGTCGGCCTTCGCCGCCGAGATCAGCATCGGCGGCCCGGACGGCGAGAAGCTGCTCGAGCTGATGGAGACCGACGAGGGTCTGATCTGCTGGCTCAACGGTAAGAAGTACGTCATGAAGGAGGCATGAAGCGGCGATGATCAAGGCGGTAATCAACGTGGAAGCCCCTCGCCACCAGGTCTATCAGGTGCTCACCGGATACGAGCGCTATCAGGAGTGGCTGCCCGGCTGCGAAAAGGCCAAGGTGACGGCCGTCAACGGCAACACCACCGACACCGAAATCGTCATCAAGAGCATGAAGGTGATGACGATGGGCCTGCGCTTCGTCTCCGACGGCGGCCAGGGCCTGACGTTCAGCCTGCTGAGCAGCAGCGATCTGAAGGGCTACTCGGGTTCCTACCGGTTGATGGACGCGGCCGACGGCACCGGCACGGTGGTGATCACCGAAATGGAGCTCGACGCCGGAGCGATGGTGCCGCGGTTCATGGTGGATCGCATGGCGAAAAAGTCGATCGACGACACCGGCAACGCCCTGCGCGCCTACGTCAAGAAGCTGCCCCCAGCCGCCGCGCCCGCCCAAGCCGCGCAGGCGGCCCCCAAAGCGGCCGGACCCGCCAAGCCCAAACGCGCCCGCCGGATCATGACGGTTCGGAAAACCGGCGGTGGATTCCAGGTCTGGTACATGGGCCGCGAATTCGAGTTGAAGGCCTAGCGGACGTGGCCAGGCGCCTTCGGCCATGACGTCCAAGATCGCCGTGTTCTGCGGCAAGGGCGGCGTGGGCAAGACCACCCTGGCGCTCGCCTACGCCCTGCGGCGAGCCGCGTCCGGCCGAAAGGCGGTGGTGGTCAGTTCGCATCCGCTGCATGAACTCGCCGTGGCCGTCTCGCTCGACGGTTTGGCGGCGCGATTCCCGGAGGCCGCGAAAAACCTTTTCGTCGTGCATCTGGACCCGAAGGAACTACTCCAAGACCTGATGCGGCGCACCTTCCCCTCCCGGATGCTCGCCGACCGCATCCTGGACAGCGTTATCTACAAGAGCTTGGTGGATGTCGCGCCCGGACTCAAGGAGTTCTACTTCCTGTCGCGGCTGCGCCAACTGGCGGAGCGCCGCGCCGCCGCCGGAGGGGAAGCGCCAGACTTCGAACTGCTGGTCTGGGACGCGCCCGCGACAGGCCACTTCCTGTCTACCCTGCGGGCCGCCCAAAGCTTCGAGACCTACCTGACCGGCCCGCTGGCGGCGGCCGGAGCCGATGTGGCGCGATTCTTCTCCGACTCGGAGGCGATCTCGATCCTCCCCGTCACCACGCTCGAGGAAATGGCGATCCAGGAGTGCGTCGAAATGTGCCGCAAGCTGAAGGACGAGTTCAAACTGGCCCCCGAGACGGTGCTCATGAACATGGTGTCGCCGATGGCTACCGCCGGCGCCGCCGAATTCGAGGCGCTTGCCGCCAGCGCGGGCTCCAACCCGGCTCTACGGTTCGCCGCCGCGCGCGGCCGCGTCGAACGGGAGCGCGCCGCGGAATGGAAGAGCCTGCTGGCCGCGCCCATCCTCGCCATTCCGCGAATCCGGCACGGCGAGAGCGACATCGACCTGCTGCATCGCGCCGGCGAATCGCTGAAGGAGCGCGAGTGAACATCACCGTCTACCTGGGAACCGGCGGCGTCGGCAAGACCTCCGTGGCGGCCGCCAGCGCCCTCGCCAAGGCGCGAGCCGGTCACAAGTGCCTGGTGCTGACCATCGACCCCGCGCGCCGCCTGCGAACCGCCCTGGGCCTCCGCGGCGACGCGTTGGAGCAGCGCGTCGAACTCGACCCGCCGGCGTCCGGCGAACTCTGGGCCGCGCAACTGGATGTCCGCGAAACGCTCGACGAGGCGGTGCGGGTCCACGGCGATCCGAAACTGCGGCAGCGCATTCTCGCCCACCAGATCTACGCCACCATCGCCGACTCGCTGGCGGGCATGCAGGAGCTGATGGCCGTGGAGCGCATCGACCAGATTGCGCGGCGCGGGTTCGAGCACATCGTGGTCGACACCGCTCCGTCGCGCCACGCGCTCGAGTTCCTGGACAAGCCGGAGTCGTTCGCGCTGCTGGCCGATTCCAACTGGGTGAAGCTGGTGGGCCGCACGTACAAGTTCGTGGAAGCCACCGGAATGCTGTCGCTGGGCCGGGCGACCATCGACATCTACCGCAAGCTGGAGACGATCCTGGGAGCCAACCTCGTGCGGCAGGTGCTGGACTTCTACTCGATATTCGTCGCCGTGGCGGAAGGGTACGGCGCACGGGCGCGCAAGACGGTGGCGATGCTGCGCGATCCCGCCATCACCGAGTTCCGCGTGGTCACCACGCCGGGCAAGGCCCTGCGCGACGCGCGCTATTTCAGCGATGAATTGGAATCGCGGAAGTTCCGCGCGGGCGCGTTCTACGTGAATCGCGTATGGCGGCTGGACCCGGGCGCCGCGCCGGACGAGGGCCTGGCGGCCGAGGTGCTCGAATGGTACCGCGACGTCAGCGGCTCACACGCCGGCGCGCTGCGGGACTTGGAAGCCGGCTTCGGCGCCCGCGTGAACCGGATCGTGAGCGTGCCGGAACTGGAGCGCGACGTGGACGGGCTGGCGGAGTTGGAACTGATCGCGAACACGATCGGCTCCTGACTCCGCCCGAAACCTCAGAACTGATAGCGCAGACCCATTTGCACGCGGCGCGCGGGCACTTCCGGACCGCCTTCGTTGAGGAAAGCCGCCGACGTGAACACACCCTCGGGGATGCCCCAGTCGCGAGAATTGGTCGCGTTGAACAGATTGGCCTGGACCTGGAACACGTGACCCTCGCGGACGCGGAAGTTCTTGATGATACCGAAGTCTACCCGGTTGATCCCGTTCGCGCGCAGGATATTGCGGCCCACATTGCCGGCGGGCTCCTGGAGGCTTGCCGCGCGGAACAACGCCCGGCCGCCAGCCGCCTGGACTTGGCGAACCGTCATTCCCGACAGGTCGAGCGCGGTGTTCAGATGCGGCCGGATGGAGGTGCCGACGATGTTGCCGAGCACCAAGCCGCCGGGATCTACTCCGTTCAACACGCCGAACGGCGCGCCCGACTGCAGCGTCAGGAACCCGTTCACCTGCCAGCCTCCCAGAGCCTTGCCCAGCGCGCCCTTTTGATCGCGGAACAGAGGAAGCTCGAAGACGCCGTTGGTGGTGAAGCGATGCGGCCGGTCGTAGGTGGAACGGGCGCGCTCGGACCTGCGGTCGTAGGGATCCTGCGGGAAGGCGATCTCGCCCGATGTCGAGGGGTTGAAGATCTCCGAAGCGCCGTCGATGAACGAACTCCAGGTGTAATGCGCGGCCATCAGGAAGCTGCGCGAGAGCCGCTTCTCGAGGCTCGTCTGGAGCGAGTGATACGTGGACGAGGTGCAGTTGCAGCGCTCGCGGATGACGCCGCGATTCGGGTTGGTGCGCACCGACCGGACCACTCCGGGAGCGCCCGGAACCGTCGGATTGCCATCGATCGATTGGAACAACCCCGTCCCCTTGGTGCCGACGTAGCCCATGGACGCCGCCCATCCGCCCGGCAGTTCGCGCTGCATCTGCAGCGATATCTGCTCGGCGAGCGGGGCGCGGAAGTCCTTGGATACGATCGTCCGGACCAGCAGGTCGGGATTCGCCACCTGCGGTGGCGTGGAGCGGATGGTCTCGATCTGCGAGAACGCGTTCGGCACCGTGGCGCCCACGTTCGGAACGTTATAGGCGAGCACCGCCGGGAACGAACTCGCGATGTTGAGGTGAATGTTGTTGAATCCGACGTCGTAGGTGCGCGAGTAGCCGCCGCGCAACACCAGCTTGCCGTCTCCGGTGAGCCAGCCGAGCGGACCCGCCCCCTGTCCGAACCGGTAGTTGAAGCCCACGCGCGGCGCCCAGTTATTGGTGTCCCTCGGCGGGATATTGAAGAGCTTGTACCGGGGATCGTTGCCGTTGGCGGCCACCACGCGATCGTTGGCCGCCGCCAGGCTCGCCACGGGATTGCCCGGAGTCTCGTACCGGACGCCGTAGGTGATCGTGAAATTGGGCTTGATCCGCCACTCGTCCTGCACGAAGAAGAAGTAGTCCTGGTAGCGCATGTACGTCATCGGATTTCCGCCGCGCAGCAGCGCGTTGATCTGCGCGACCGTGGCCTGATCGTCGACCAGAGCCTGCAGCGATCCGTACTCGAGGCGCCCGCGCAGTTGCGGCAGGAACAGCGCGAACTGCTCCTGGCGGCGGAAATCGAAGCCCGCCTTGAAGGAATGGTTGCCACGAAGCAGCGTCATCGAATCCTGAATCTGGTACTGGTTGAACGTGCCCCGCTGCGGCAGATTGGCGGCTAGTCCGATGCCGGTGCGAGTGGTGGCGCTGTTGAATCCGCGCAGGCCGAGTCCGGTGACCTCGATCGATGGGATGCGCTCGGCCACCGCCGGGTTCTCCGCGTTGGTCGAGTTCACGTAGCGGTTGTAGCCCACGCGGAATTCGTTGAGAGTGGTGGGAGAGAGCGTGGACGCGAACGTGGCGATGGCCGATCGGACGCGCTTGGGCGAAACCTCCGACAGACCCACCGGAGTCAACTGGCCTCCGCCGAGGCTCTCGGAATCGGAGTCCATGTAGCGGCCCATGAGCGAGTGTTTGTCGTTGAACCGGTGGTCCAGGCGGTAGGAATACTGCAGGTCGTTGAAGCTCTGATTGGAAGCGCCGGTCAGGTTGCCGAGCGGAATCGCAACCGTCCGCCCGCCGACGGTCAGCGGCGTCGATTGGCCGTTGGGCGCTCCAGCGGGGAGATTCTCGAGCAGCGCCCTCACGGTGGGGCGCGTTCCCGCCAATTCGGTCAACAGACGGCGGCCCTCTTCGGTCGGCGCGCCGTTGATCGCGCTGCCGGAGCCGAGCCTGCGGTCGGTCCACTTCTGCAGCGACACGAAGAAAAACGTCTTGTCGCGGATCAGTTTGCCTCCGAAGGTTCCGCCGAACTGATTCTCCACGCGGAACGGGGCGGCTGTCAGGCGTACGTTGCGCTTGTCGGCGTTGGTCATCGCGTTCAGCTTGTTGTCGTTGTGGAACCAGAACAGGCTGCCGTGGTAGTCGTTGGCGCCGGACTTGGTGATGATGCTCATCACCGATCCGCCCGCCCGGCCGTACTCGGGCAGGAACTGGTTGGTCACGATGCGGACTTCGGCCACGATGTCGGGGTTGTTCAGCGGCTGGGAAAGGCCGCCGGTGCTCACGTAGTAGGAATCCTGACCGTCGATCAGAAAGGCGTTCGAGCGCTGCCGCATGCCGTTCGCCGAGAACGACAGCCCCGCCGATTCGGTGCCCTGATTCCCGCTGCTGCCGAAGTTGGAGTTGCCCGCCGAAACCTGCGCCACGCCGGGGACCGACGCCGCCAGATTCATAATGTTGCGATTAGTGGAAAGCGGCAGGTCGGCGATGCGTTTGGCGTCGAACGAGGTGCTGATCTCGGCGTTGGTCGTGTTGATGAGCGGCGCCGATGCGTCGATGGTGATCGCCTCCGAGACCGACGCCACGCGCATCATCACGCGCAACTCCGCCGCCTGGTTCAGCCGCAGTTCGATCGGACCCTGCTGATAGCGCGCAAAGCCTGCCTTTTCGACGACCACTTCGTAGTTGCCGGCGGCAAGCAGCGGAACGCGGAACGCGCCGGCGCCCTAGGAAACGGTTTCCTTGGTCGCGTTGGTTTGTAGGTTACGGACGGTGATCTTCGCGCCGCCCATGCCGGCCGAGCTCTCGTCGAGCACCGTGCCGAGAATATCGCCGGTCGTGGTTTGGCTCCACACCGGAATCGCCAGAGCGGCGGCCGCCAGGGCTCGCCGAAGAAATAGACCCGTCATGACTCACCTCCACACCAGGAGAACTTTCGCTAGCTTCAGCGTGCGCCCAAAGCGCATGTCAATTCAATGAATTGGGGGCGAAAGGCTAAAAATCGGTGGTGAAACGCGGAATCCGGGGACCCAGACAGCCGGCACAGGACCGGGTGCGAGCGGTTCGATCCCGCGGCTGGCCGCCGATTCGTGCGCTTCGGCCCCGATCCGCGATAAGATCGTCGCAAGACCCGATGACCCGCGCGTCCGCGATTTTTCTGGTGTTCGCCGCCGCGGCCACCGCCGACTCCGTGTTCGACGAGCGCGTCGCGCCGGTGCTCCTCCGCGCCTGCCTGCCGTGTCACGACGCGGCCACGCGGTCGAGCGGGTTCGCGGCGACGTCCGTGGAATCGGTGATGCACGGTGGCGCGAGATTGGGCGCGGCGGTGACGCCCGGGAGCCCGGAGACGAGTCCGCTGGTCCGGATGCTGACCGGCGATCAGACTCCGCGCATGCCGCTCGGCAAGCCGCCACTCGCCCCGGACGAGATCGCCGCGATCCGCCAGTGGATCGCCGGCTTGCCGCCGGCGGCGGCGAAATCGCAGGTCAAATCGTGGGCGTTCGCCAAGGCGTCCACGGCGGCGCCGCCTTCCGCCGGGGAAGGCTGGGCGCGCGGCCCGATCGACCGTTTCATCGCCGCGCGGCTCGCCGAAAAGAAATTGACGCCATCGCCAGAAGCGCCTCGCGACGTACTGCTCCGCCGCCTCTACGCGGATCTGCTGGGCGCGCCGCCAACCATCGAGGAAACACGCGCCTTCCTTTCCTCGAGCGCGCCGGAAGCCTACGACAAGCTGGTGGACTCGCTGCTCGACGATCCCCGGTTCGGCGAGCGCTGGGCCCGCCACTGGTTGGATCTGGCGCGCTACGCCGACACGCAGGGATTCGAAGCCGACCGCGAGAACTACCACATGTGGCGATACCGGGACTACGTTATCGATGCCTTCCGCTCGGACAAACCGTACGACCGGTTCGTGAAGGAGCAAATCGCCGGTGACGAGTTGGGTACGCCCGATGGCCGCGCGGCGGTGGGCTTTCTTCGGCTGACGCCGCGATTCCAGACCACCAACGCCCAGGAGTTCCGGCAGATGACGCTCGACGAACTGACCGCGACCACCGCCAGCGTGTTCCTGGGTCTGACCATGAAGTGCGCCCAATGCCACGATCATCGTTACGATCCGATTCCGCAGCGCGACTTCTACCGGATGCAGGCGTTCTTCAATACCATTGAAATGGCCGAGGTCTCGCAGCCGTTCCCCGGGGAACTGGGAGACCGCATGGAAGCGGCTCGCAAGGACGCGGCGGCAAGGCTGCGAGAGGCGCAGCGCCGGTTCGACGACTATCAGCGCGGACTGCTGGCCAAGCTGGAAACGAGCGGCGTCAAGCTGCCCGAAGGCTCGAAGCCGGTGGCGGCCGCCGCTCTCGCCGCGGACGAAGTCTCCACCGAGAGCTTCACGCGGCCGGTCACGCCGCGAGTGGCCTTGCTGGAGGGCCGCATCGGCCGCGCGATCGCCAATGGCGTGGTGCCGAACGCAGAGGATCGAACGTTCACTCTCGAGGAGAAGAAGAAATACCTCGAACTGCTCGGCTTCGTCGACGGCAATCGCGGTGGGCGCGACATGGGCTCGATCCAGCGGGAGATCCGCCGCTACGCGCCCACGGTCCACGCGGTTCGCAACATCCCCAACGATCCGAACCGCCCGGCGCTGCCCTCGACGTTCATCCGCGTGATGGGCGAGTTCAACAAGCCGGGCGAGGCCGTGCAGGCCGGCTTTCCCTCGGCGGTGGAAGGCCATTCCGATCCGGCGCGCCTCACCACCGATCAGTTCGGCAATCCGCGCGGCTGGCGTCTGCCGCTGGCGAACTGGATCGCCAGCCCGGAGAACCCGCTCACCGCGCGCGTGATGGCGAATCGGGTGTGGCAGCACCTGTTCGGCGCCGGTCTGGTGGCCACGCCGAGCGACTTCGGCCGGAACGGGGCCCGTCCCACCCATCCCGAACTGCTCGACTATCTGGCGGTGGAGTTCGTGAAGAACGGTTGGAGCGTGAAGCGGCTGATCCGGGAGATCGTCCGTTCGGGCGCGTACCGCCAGGCGTCTTCGCGCGCGGCCATCGCCGAATCGCGCGTGGATCCCGGCAACCAGCTCCTGTGGAGGCAGAACCGGCGCCGGCTCGAGGGCGAGATCATCCGCGACAAGGTGCTGGCGGTGGCGGGCGCGCTGAATCCGGAGCGTGGTGGACCGGGCGTGTTCATTCCGCTTCCGGAGGCGATGCGCGACCGCATGACGATCAAGAACCTCCCGAGTTGGATTCCCACGAACGGCCCCGAAATTGGCAAGCGGTCCATCTACGTGTTCCAACGGCGGCAGCTCGAGGCGCCTCTGCTCGGCGTGATGGACGCGCCGGTGTTCCAGACATCCTGCGACCGCCGCGCCGTTTCCACGACGCCGCTCCAGGCGCTTACGCTCATGAACGACGGCTTCACGGTGGAGCAGGCGCGCCGGTTCGCCGAACGCGTGCGGCGCGAAGCCGGCCCCGATCGCGGCGAGCAAACCGAACACGCGTTCCGGCTGGCGTTCGCGCGCGATCCCGCCGCCGTGGAGAAGGACGGCGCGAAGGAACTGCCGCTGGAATCGCTTTGCCGCGCGCTGATCAACGCGAACGAGTTCGTCTATGTGGACTGAGAACGGCTTCTCGAGACGCCAGTGGCTGCGGCGGAGCTGGCAAGGCATCGGGTCGGTGGCGCTGTCGAGCATGCTGGCGCGAGCGGCCGGACGCAAGCCGCATCACGCGGCCAAGGCGAAGAACGTCATCTTCCTGTTCATGTCGGGCGGCATGAGCCAGGTGGATACGTTCGACTACAAGCCCGATCTGGCCAAGTTCGCGGGCAAACGGCTGCCGGCGTTGCCGGGGCTCGACGGCGAGATCGCGTCGTTCCTGTCGCGCCCGCACGCGGCGTTGCCTTCGCCGTTCGAGTTCAAGCGCCACGGGCAGACGGGCCGCTGGGTGTCGAGCCTGTTCCGCCACCTGCCGCAATCGATCGACGACCTGGCGTTCGTCCACGGGGTGAAGGTGGACAGCAACAATCACTCGCCCGCCACGATGCACGTCAACACTGGATCGCCGTTTCAGGGAAATCCCTCGGTGGGCGCCTGGGTCTCGTACGGGCTCGGCTCGGAGAACGAAAACCTGCCGTCGTACGTGGTGCTGCACGATCCGCGCGGAGGTCCGGTGAACGGCTCCGCGGTGTGGCAGAGCGGCTACCTGCCCGCCACCTATCAGGGCACGCCGTTCCAAAGCTCGGGCACGCCGATCCTGAATCTGGATTCTCCTCCGGGCGTGTCGCGCGAACTGGCGCGGCGCGAACTGGACTACATCGGACTTCTCAACCGGCGGCACGCGGCGGAACGTTCCCACACGAGCGACCTGGACGCGCGCATCGCCGCTTACGAACTGGCGTTCCGGATGCAGATGGAAGCGCCGGACAGCGTCGACATCGGACAGGAAACCGCCGCCACCCGCACCGAGTATGGGCTGGACGAGGCTCGTACGGAGCCGTTTGGACGCCAGTGCCTGATGGCGCGCCGGCTGGTGGAAAAGGGCGTCCGCTTCGTGCTGTTGGTCCACGGCTGGGAAAACGGCATCTACAGTTGGGATCATCACCAGGATCTCGAGAACCTGCTCCCGGCGCGCGCCGTCGAGGTGGATCGGCCGGTGACGGCGCTGCTGCGCGATTTGAAACGGCGCGGCATGTGGGAAGACACGCTTGTGGTCTGGGTATCGGAGATGGGCCGCACCCCGTTCAGCGAAGGCGGGGGCAAGCGGCTGGGACGAAACCACAACCAATATGCAATGCTGACGTGGATGGCGGGCGCGGGCATCCGCGCCGGCGCGACGTTGAACGAGACCGACGACTTCGGCGTGAAGGCGGCCGGATCCCCGGTTCCGGTGCGCGATGTGCACGCCACCGTTCTGCATCTGCTGGGGCTGGAACACACGGCGCTCACTTACCTGCACGAAGGGCGCTATAAGAGGCTCACCGACACCGGCGGCGAAGTCCTGAAAGGAATCCTGGCATGAGGTGGATGGCATTCATGGCGGCCGCGCCGTTATTGGCTGGAGACGCGGCCCCGCTCCGCGCGTATCTCGAGAAAGCGGTCGCCGAAAAGCAGGTGGCGGGCGCGGTGGTGATGGTGCAACACCGGGGCAAGACCGTGTTCCGCGAAGCGTTCGGTCTCGCCGATGTCGTGGCGGGGCGGCCGATGACCCCGGACGGCCTGTTCATGATGGCGTCGTCCACCAAGCCGTTTTCAGCGACCACGATCCTCACGCTGGTGGACCAGGGCAAGCTCTCGCTCGACGACAAGGTGTCGAAGCATTATCCGGCGTTCGCGGGCGCGTCGACCGTGCGCCAACTGCTGTCGCACACGTCGGGGATTTTCGGCAACGACGGTCCGCCCGAGGCGGTGAAGCTGATCCGTTCGTTCGACCTTTCCGTGCAAACATCGGCGGAAGGCATCCTGGCGAGGCCTCTCGCCTACGAGCCTGGGACCAAATACTCCTATGGCGGCGCGTCGTTCGAAGTGGCGGGAGCGATCGCGGAAAAGGTCTCGGGCATGGAGTACGAAGCTTACATGCGCAAGGTTCTGCTCGATCCGCTCGGATTGAAGGACACGTTTTTCCGTACGTCGAAGGACGTGAGCGCGCGAGTCCCCGCGATGTACTCTTCCAAGGATGGCGTGCTGACACGGGCGCCCACGTTCGCCGACAGGCCCGGCAAACGCGGTCCCCGCGAGGGCGGATTCGTGCTGGTGGCGGGCGGCATCTACTCCACCGCGGACGACTGCATCCGGTTCCTGCGGATGCATCTGGACCAGGGCGAGTCCGGCGGAAAGCGCGTCCTTTCCGAACGAATGGCGCGAGAGATGCGGACCAAACAGACGGGATCGCTGGCGGCGAACTACGGTCTCGGCTGGAACCTGCATCCGAACGGCGCGATCGGCCACGGCGGGGCGTATGGGACCGATCTGTGGTTCCATCCGGGCCACGACGTGGCGGTGGCGGTGATGATCCAGAATCCGCGCGCGCAGGGATTCCAGCAGAGAGTCCGCAATCTCGTGCTGGAAATCTGGTAGGCTTCAAGCCCGCGGGATGGATGCTGGTGGGCGGGCTTCGACGCCACCGCGCGGAGGTGCAATTGCCGGCGCGCTTCCAGTTCCGATCTATTCGTATCGCAGCGCTTCCACCGGATCCATCCGCGACGCCTGAACGGCCGGCCAGACCCCGAAGAACAACCCGACTCCCACCGACACGCCGAAACCGGTGGCCACCGCCCACGCCGGAACGGCCGAGGGCAGCGACGGCACCAGCACGCCGACCAGCATCGTCACCAGGATCGAGAACACGATCCCGATGAGTCCGCCCGCCCCGGTGAGCGCGATCGCCTCCATCAGAAACTGCGTCACGATGTCCCACCGCCGGGCTCCCAGCGCCTTGCGCACGCCGATCTCGCGCGTCCGTTCGGTGACGCTCACCAGCATGATATTCATCACGCCGATCCCGCCCACCAGCAGTCCCAACCCGGAGATCGCGATCGACACCAGCACGATGAGTCCTGTCAAGGCGTCGAACCGCTTGATGATCTGATCGGGCGTCGAGACATTGAAATCGTCCATCCCCGGCGGGGAGCTGCGGATGCGGCGCAGCGCGGCGGTGACTTCCTCGAGCGCCTGATCGCGGATTCCCGGCCTCGCTTTGGCCACCAGAAAGTAGCGGTCGGAGCCGGGGTAGCGGAGTTGCGCGGTGCGCAGGGGAATCGCAATCTGGCGGTCCAGGCCGTTTTCGCCGAAGAACCCGCCCTTGGCCGGGGCGAACACGCCGATCACGCGAAACTCGCCGCCGTCGAGCGTGAACGCCTGGCCGGTTGCCGAGCCCGCCGGGAACAGCGCGTCGGCCGTGCTGGCGCCAATCACGGCCACTTTGTCTCCGCGGGACGCCTCCTCCGGCGTGTAGAGCCGGCCTTCGCGAAGCTCGCGCGGCTGCGTCTCGAACCCCTCGGTGGAGATGCCGGCCACGTTCACGTTGTCGGACTCGTATCCCGGCACGCGCGCGGTGATCGGCTTGCCGCGCTGGATCGACGGAATGAACAGCGACACGCTCACCCGTTCCACCGACGGGCTGAGGCGCGCGATGGCCTCGGCGTAATCGGGCCGCATCGGCCGCCGCTTGCGCTCCTTGGGCATGCCATCCTGGCCTGGATCGCCCGAGACTTTGGACACGAAAATGTTGTCGGGCCCGAACTCCTCGAAGAACGTCACCACGCCTTTGCGAAGGCCGGTGAGCAGGCTGGACACGGTGACCACGGTGGTGATGCCGATCACGATGCCGAGAATGGTGAGCCCGGAGCGGAAGCGATGCGCCCACACGGCATGGATCGCCATCCTCAGGTTTTCGGTAGCGGGCAGCGCCATCTATTCTTTCCCCAAAGCGACCACCGGGTCCATCTTGGCCGCGCGCGACGCCGGATACCAGCCCGACAGAATGCCCGTGACGCTCGACACGAACAGCGCCAGCGCGACATAGGGGGCGGTCACCGGCAGTTGCACTTCGAGCACGATTCCGAGCAGCTTCGCCGAAACGGCGCCCAACACCAGCCCGATCAGCCCTCCCACGAACGCGAGGAACACCGACTCGGTGAGGAACTGGAGCATGATTATTCTTAAAGGTCATACTGGAGAAATTTACTCAATTTGTTTTTCTAAATCTTTAAACATTCTATGTTCATCAAGTGAAGATTTAACTCTTCGGATTTGGGATGCAACAACTTTGAATTGTTCAGCGATTATTTAAGATAAAGGTAGAATTAATTACCACATTTATTGCATGGCTTTTTCGCATAATGGATAGTAAAAATATAAATTAGATATTTGTGCCTTGGAGATAATTTGGGTTTTGTTCGTTTGCGATAAACAGACAGCTTGCATAATTTTATAAAACTTATGCTATTTATTTATACACTATAATTAGAAAATAAAATAGAGGATCTTGATGGCCATCCTAGTTCAATTGGTCTTTTCCTAAATTTTGTAAGTCCCTAAATCATTAAAACATTATTGCCTATGGGTTTATCTGTATTTCACTACGCCATTTATCTAGGAAACTAAATTTTATTAGAG
>SXGS01149445.1_pt1 | contig 20755 bp, 9 predicted proteins | sample 3174681 | NCBI WGS metagenome assembly SXGS01 (sample SAMN11356861, study PRJNA531348) | freshwater metagenome | isolation source: freshwater sample F1-80 | place: China: Fuxian Lake, Yuxi | collected 2017-12-25 | reverse complement strand
GGCATCTTGTTCGATGGCTCCGGATTCGCGCAAATGGCTGAGGCGCGGACGATGGTCTTTGCTGTCTTCCGCCTGTCGGTTGAGCTGGGCCAGGCATAGCACCGGAACCTCTTGTTCCCTGGCCAAGGTCTTTAGTCGTCGCGCGATTTTCGCCACCTGTTCCTGGCGAGGATCTTTGGAATTGTCGGGTTCGATCAATTGTAAATAGTCGATAACGATCATTCCCAGACGCTTTTCACGTTGTTTGATACGTCGTGCAACTGCCGCGATTTCGCTGACACTGCGGCTGGGAGAATCATCGACGTACAGCGGTGCGTTGCTGATCTCGATCGCCTTCTTTACCAAACGCTGCCGATCCTCTTGGCTGATCGTTCCGTTGCGCAAACGATGGCCGTTCACTCGAGCCACGGAGCATAGCAAGCGATCGGCCAGTTCGATGCCCGACATTTCCAAACTGACAAACAGCACCGGGACATTACTCTTGAGTACGACGTTTTCCGCGACATTCATGGCGAGTGCCGTTTTGCCCATACTAGGTCGGGCTGCAAGGATCACTAGTTCGCCGTTGTGCAAGCCGCCGGTCATCGCATCGTAGTCGGTAAAATGCGTGTCGACGCCACCGTCGGTATGCACGCCTTTCAAACGAGCGTCAATGCGCTCCATGGCTTGCGTTAATAGATCGCCGATGGTATCAGCAGAGTTGCTGCTGCGTTCGTCTTGAATCTGAAACACTCGCTGCTCGGCTTGAGATACCAACTCCTTGGCATCCATGGATTCATCGTAGGCATCGCGCAAAATGCTGGTCCCCGCCTCGATCAAGCGGCGAAATGTCGCTTTGCTGCGTACGATGTCGGCGTAGTACAAAGCGTGCGCCGCGTTAGCGACGCTGTTGGCCAATTTCGCTAAGTAGGCACTGCCGCCAATCAGCTCATAATCGCTGGCAGTCTTAAGTCGATTTACCAGCAAAGTGGGATCGATCTTTTGCCCCGCATCGATCATCTGCATGATGTGTCCGTACAGCTTGCGGTTGGCGTCATCGTAGAAATCGTCAGCCCGCAAGACCATCGTCAGATCATCGCACACGTCGGGCATGATCAGAATGCTGCCCAAGACACCCATCTCCGCCGAGATGTCGCAGGGTGGTGCGCGATCCAGAATCTCTTCAGCTTTCGGCAAATCCGCCGGACGTTTTCTTTTTTCCTTGGTCGTCATCCGTGTTCCTTCCTATCGTTGGAGTCCAAAGAACATCTTATCGCGACTTGTGCGGGAGCAAGTGCCAATGGTTAGATTTTGTGGAAGGCCACTGAAACCACACAACCGATTGAGGTCGCTGGCCACCCCACCGTAATCGTTGGTGGTTGAACAAGTTGTCAAAATCTTGCCACGCTGCGGGCTCCATGAACGGCTATTCTGCGATTCGGCTGCTCCCCTGGTCGTATTAGAGACCGTATGGCATAATTCGCTTGTAAATAAAATCGGGTTTTGAACAGATCTCGACGCGACACGGAGTTGCCGCGCCAAATCAAAAATGCCCAGAGTTTCGAGTATTTAGTGTGCCAGGAGAAATTGATGTACAAGAATCTAAACCCCTCTTCGATCGGCATCTCAGGTCGCCAAAGCGAGGTAATTGAATTGGCGATGACCTATGGGTTTAAGGGCGTTGATATCGACCTTGGTGATCTTGTAAAGCGCTCCCAACGTGGTTCGTTCGAGAAAGCAGCGCGGTATTTGACCAGCTCGAAGATTCGAGTGGGTGGATTTGAGATTCCTATCGATTTAGATGACGATGACTCGGCCTATGGCGTTCGATTGGCACAATTACATGGCGCCGCAGAAATCGCGAAGCGCGTAGGGGCTCCTCAGGGCATGTTGAGAATTCCACCCGCAACCGATCGATTGCCCTATCACGAGTTTTTTAGTGTCATTCGCAAGCGTATCGACGAAGTTGCTGCGGTTATGGCAAAGGAAGATATCAAAGTTGGGTTGCATTTTTCTGCTGCCGCCGATCTAGGCGCGAATAAGCAATTCAAGTTTGTATCCGACGTCGAGGGCTTTTTAGCACTTTTCCGTTCGTGCACTTCCAAGAATGTTGGACTTACGGTCGACTCTTGGCAATGGCATGTAGGTGGTGGTACCTTTGAGCAAATAGTGGAGCTGCCAGCCGATCGAATCGTTTCATTGCGAATTGCCGATATTGGCGAGGATATTGCGAAATCAGACGCTACTCTAAAGAATCGGCTGCTGCCTGGGACGACCAAGGTAATCGACAACGTTCGCATCCTTTCCCATTTTGCTTCGGCCGGGTACTCCGGACCTTTAACGCCCATGGGCCATAGCTCGACGTCAAATTCCAATATGACTCGGGATGCGATCGTTTCGGCCGCCCAAGCAGCGTTCGACAAGGTCTGTGAAGAAGCTGGAATTCCTTGCCAATCCAGGCGCCCAGAAATGTTTGCCGAAACCAGCAGTTCGTATTAGTTCGAATTCGATGCTGACACGACATTCGAGTGCGCAAGTAGTGTTGCACAACTGGGACGCGCGCGATCGCTGTTTCACCAAAAGTTATGCCGGATACGGGACGAATTGCATCACGCCGACGCTCTTCCACTGGCAGTCCATCGGCAGGCTTTCCCTGCGGGACAGCGACTTTAGTTGGAAGGTAACTTCTATTTGGGAAGAGTGGGAAGGTTGCGCAGCCTTTATTGACGGATTCTTTTAACTTACCGGAATAATCGGAACTTTTTAACACGGGCTGCCGAAAACAAACATTGACGACGCTAGGTGGATCAGGTATTCAACCGGGGGCAACACTATGGATTGCCATCGTCCCCGGCAGGTGAAATAGATTTGTGGCTCACGTAAATCAATTCCAGTTGGCGTCGGACGGGAAGCTTCGCTTGAACGGTAAAAACTCGGCCTGGTCATGATGACCGAAGGCTGGGTGCCGGCAGATGAAGCTTCAAAAACTATGATTCGAGGCCGTCAGGCTGGGTGCCATTTCAGTGTCCATGCTGGTGACGCCAACCGGCTAGGCCGGTTATCACCATCGCGAAGAAGGAGAGTCGCGTTGAGTCAGGAAATCGCTCGTCAAAAGGTTCGAAGACTTTGCCGATGGGCCTCCGCGGCTACCCCACGGTCCCAATGGCTGTCGGCAGTCATCGCATCCGGAATCGCGTCCAATCTTGCTTTAGCACAGTCGCAGTTACCAATGCTGCCGCCGCTATTGCCAACACAATCAGCGGCTGCACCAGCGACGCTGGCCGTGCCTTCAACGTTGCAACTTCAAAAGTTGGCTCCGGAGCACGTCCTGCGGTGGCTGGATCAATCGCTGGAGCTCGCCAAGAAAAAGGATTTACAAGGCGCGGCAGTGGCCTTCGCTGAGGCGCTGCGTGGGAGAGAAAACCTCCCGCCCAACCATCCGCAAATCGAAGCCAAGATTCGCGAATTCGATCTCAAGGTAAGAGCCGAGGGAGTTGAAAAGCAACGAGTGATTGCGGCCAGAAAATCGCTCCAGCCCATCGAAGCTTCGATCGCTTCGCTGGTTGGCCAGACTGCCTCCGGAGCTTATTCTCCAACCAGAGCAGTCGTTAACAACTCCATCAATCCGATCGCTCAAATGCCGCCCTCGGCGAATAACGCACCGACAAGCGGTGCGGTTCCATCGGGTGTCATAGCTGCGACCGGTTCGATTCGCTCCGATGATGATAGTGTACAGTCGGGTGTGTTCAATCCAGGGCAGGACGCCAGCCAAGTCCAGGCAGCAGCCAGCCAAAGCGAATTGCGCCCGACGCCGGTTCCTGATCCCACCAGTTCCTCTGGGGCAAGTGGTGACGAACTGTATCGCCAAGGTATGCAAGCCCTGAGCGAAGGAAATCGCGACAAAGCCATCGAGCTGTTCAAACAAGCATGGCAATATCAAGGCGAACTCGATCCGGCGCTGCGTATTCAAATCAAAGACAAATTGATGGGCCTGCAATCGGTGCAGGTGCCGCGAACTGGTGCAGAAGAAGTGGCCGCCAGCCCAATCGACAACGTCGATCAAGAGTCTCTAACATTGCGCACCAGACTGATCAGCGAAATTACTGGTGAAATTGCTCGAGCAGAAGCGGAACGCGACGCCAATCCTCAAGTGGTTGCCGAACGACTTCAAGCATTGCGAGTTCGCGTGTCGGAAGCGGATCTTGACGGTGCCGCAAGAAAGCAAATGTTGTCGATTGTCGACCGTGCTATTACATCGCACCAGCTTTATATGACGCAGAATCGCGCTGCGATCGATCAGAACATGCGGAATCGGCAAATCAATGAGCAAGTGTCGCTACAAGCCGAGGAGCGTGCCAAAGTCGATCAACAAATTGCTTCACTGGTGGAAACGTTCAACGACCTCATGGACGAACGTCGCATAGCTGAAGCCGAGGTTGTAGCGAAGCAAGTTGGCCAGCTCGACCCCAACTCAACGATCGCAGCGGTGTTGTACCAAAACGCTCGCTTGCAAAAGCGCATCGTCGAAAACGAACGTCTGAAGGCGGAGAAGGAAGATCTGTTCGCCGACGCTATGTTCAATGCAGAATCCGCATCGAAGCCTTTTGATGATCGCAATCCACTGCTGTTCCCGGACGCCAAGACATGGGAAGCAATCTCTCAGAGTCGCGCGAGATTCTCCAAACAAGAATCTAAAATGAGTCCGGCTGAAGCTCGCATTTGGGAACAACTGAGGCAGCCTGTATCGGTGGACTTTCAGAATCGACCGCTCAGCGAAGTTATTAAGACTCTGTCCGAGGCGACTGGAATTCCCATCCATATCAATCAAGCCGCATTGGCGGCCCAGGGAATCAAAACGGACCAACCCATAAACCTATCGCTGCAGTCCATGATCACGGTGCGCAGCGCGCTGAATCTGCTGCTGAACGAACATGGGCTGGACTACGATGTGCAAAATGACGTTTTGCTGATCACCGCAGCGGGCAGTTCCGCGAAGACATTAGTTTCGAAAACCTACAAAGTTGCGGATCTTGTATTGCCGATCCCCAATTTCATTACGGACTATAACAGCGGTATGGGTGGCGCGATCAGGTCTGCTTATGAGTCGCTCGGCCGCGGCTTGATCGTCCAAAATGGTTCGACGCAAGCGAATCCATCTCCAACGCAATACGCTGCGGCTTCGATGAATCCCAATGCGAACGTATTGGGACAGGTGAATCCTGGAGGAGTCAACCCGTTGCCCGGAGGAATTATTCCCTGGCCAGTACCGGGAAATGGTGGCGGACCAGTATTCGGATTTAATCCAGCCATGGGCTACGGTACGTCAGGTGCATTCCCTGCGAATCAATCTCCGATCGGTGGAGGTGCCTCGGCAGCCGATTTCGATACCTTGATAACGTTGATTCAGCAAACCATCGACCCGGACACTTGGTCACAGAATGGTGGCGCAAGCACATTGAATTCGTACCCTGGTAACCTGTCGTTGGTAGTTAGCGCTCCGCAAACGACGCACGAGAGAATTGCGGACCTGCTTGAGGCGCTGCGTCAACTGCAAGACCTGCAAGTTACCATCGAAGTCAAGTTCATTACGCTGACCGACAACTTCTTTGAAAGAATCGGACTCGACTTTGACCTCAAGATTGACGACAACGTGCGAGAACTACCTCCAGAGGATCAAGGTAACAGCGTGGCGATCGGATTGGGTTCGAATTTCACGAACAACTTCACATCGACCGCCGACTTGGATCTGACGTTCCGCCAAGGTGGTTTTACGTCAGCGGTGCCGGCTTTCGGTGGATTCGATCCAGCCACGGCAGGTACTTTTGGGTTCGCGATTCTCAGCGACTTGGAAGCGTTCTTCTTCATGGAAGCCGCACAGGGCGACCAGAGAACCAACGTTCTCCAAGCACCACGAGTAACCATGTTTGATGGCCAGTTTGCTACGATCAACGATACTGTCCAACGACCCTTCGTCACTGGCTTGACACCAGTAGTTGCAGATTTCGCTGTGGCACAACAACCTGTGATTACCGTGCTGAACGAAGGCATCATCCTGAACGTTCAATCGGTGGTGTCGCAAGACAAGCAATACGTCCGCATGACGTTGAACCCAACGTTCTCTCGAATTGATCGAGTCGACACGTTTACATTCGAGGGGACTGAAACATCGCGCAATGGCACAAATGTTCTCGATCCAACCGGTAAGGTCACTGGCCAACGCAACAACGAGGAAACCATAGTCACAGGTACGACGGTACAACAGCCCAGCGTCGCAAGCACTTCGGTTACCACAACAGTCAGCGTGCCTGATGGCGGAACAATACTGCTGGGTGGTATCAAGCGTATGCGTGAGGGACGAATCGAACGTGGAATTCCAATCTTGAGCAAGATTCCCTACGTCAATCGTCTGTTCAAGAATACTTCGGTTGGCCGCGAAACCAGTACCCTGATGATGACCGTTACGCCACGTATCATCATCCAAGAGGAATCCGAGGACTTCCTCGCCGGTGGAGCACTCTAGTCAACTGAACTAAGAGAGCTGCCGACAGAATTGAAACATTAACTGCGAGCGAAAATAACGCTCGCAGTTTTCGTTTTGTAGTTGGGAATCTACGACGTGCCTACATCGAATTCCGCCGGCTCGCCCTCCAGTTCCTTCAGCTCCCGTCTTACAATGCACTGCGCGAATCCCACCGGATTAAGCCGATGGGATTCGCGGGAATTGCGTTCCTAGGCTAAGAGAGTTGCACAACTCTAAACTCAATACCGTTCAACGAACGTGGGATAAGCTTCCAGCTTGTCAACCTGTAGCGGAGTTTCGCCATTGCTTGCACAAGATATTGACAAGCTGGAAGCTTATCCCACGTTCGTTGAACGGTATTGACTCTAAACTGCAGGGAGGAGTTCGGCCAAGTTCTCCACGCAATTACGATTTGGCGAATTTCAGTTGTTATACTGTTATCCGTACAGATGCCCTCATGGATTTCGGAGTGTATTGCCGTGATATCAATTTGGTGGTCGATGCGAGGCTGTCAGTCGTGTGCAATTGTATTGTGCCTGTGTCAACTGTCAGTCGCTGACGACAAGATAACCAATATCCCGGTGGCGGACGAACGATCCAACGAGTCACTGGTTTCGAGCGTGCGTCAGTCGCTGGTAACGATTCGGATGCGAGATCGCGATGGGGGAGAGTTTGGTTTAGGAACAGGGTTTGTCGTTGCGGAGAATGGGCTGATCGCGACAAACTTACATGTGGTTCCTGAGGGGAGACCCATCGAAGTCGAATTATGGCCCAACAAACGGCTGGAGGTTGTGGCAATCGAAGCCACTAGTCGCGCCGACGATTTAGCGCTGGTGCGTGTGGCGGTCACAGGTGAAAAACTAAAACCGCTGGAACTGGCCGAAGATCAGATTGTTGAGCAAGGTGTTGATGTATTGGCTTTTGGCAATCCGCGCGGACTGCGTCATAGTGTGGTACAGGGCATTGTGTCCGCAGTTCGGGAAATCGAATCGCGTCCAATGATTCAAATGGCCATGCCAATCGAACCGGGTAACAGCGGCGGCCCGCTGGTGGATCGAACCGGGAAAGTGCGCGGCATCGTCAACATGAAATCGCTGGAGGTCGAGAATGTGGGATTTGCAATTCCCGTTGCTCGGCTGCGCGCCTTGATGGCCTCTACTAACCCAGTGACGATTGACCGCTGGGTACGGATGTCTCGCGTCGACACCAAGCACTGGCAACCATTGATGGGCGCTCAATGGCACCAGCGAGCCGGAATGCTCTTTGTTCAAGGAGCCGGCGACAGTTTTGGAGGCCGCTCGTTGTGCTTGTACCAAACTCCTACTCCGGCGAAGTCATTTGAGCTGGCAGTGCAAGTTAAACTCGATAACGAATCGGGGGCCGCCGGACTGGCATTTCACGCTGATGGCAAAGATAAACACTACGGATTCTATCCCACCGCTGGCAAATTGCGGCTGACGTGCTTCGACGGCCCATCGGTATATTCTTGGGAGATTATCCAAGAGACCGCCAGCCGGCACTATTTTCCAGGCGACTGGAATCTGCTGAAGGTCAGCGTCGCACCATCGCATATTCGCTGTTTCGTGAATGGCGAACTGGTTATTGAGACTCGCCACGAAAAATTTGCGTCGGGCAAAGTCGGTTTGGCCAAGTTTCGCGATACGCGGGCCGAGTTTCGGCAATTTCGAATGTCCGAGAAACTCGATGCGCAGGAGATATCCGAAAACGGAAAGAAGTGGTTTGAAAAAATTCCAGACCTCAACAAACTTTCCAAATCTGATGATCAAGCGAGTATCGCGACGCTCGCGGAAAGCAGCGAAGTCTCATCGGTGCAGTTGCTGAGAATTGCTCAATCGCTGACGCAACAAGCGGATCGGCTGCGCCGAATTGCCGACGATGTACGCATTGCGCCGCTGCTGGAGCGGCTGAGCAATCTCCTGAAGACGGAAGAACCCGACGATTTGCTGGCGGGTGCATTGTTGATTGCGGCACTGGATCACCCGCACAACGATATGCAGTACTATCTCGATCGCGTCAATTCGATGGCAAATGAAATTAAGCAAGAGATGCCAGAGAACGCCAGCGAACAGCAGAAACTCAAAGCTCTGGACCAGTACTTATTTGAAGAGAACGGGTTCCAAGGCAGCCGCGAAGAATACCATCACGAGGCCAATAACCATATCGATCGAGTGCTCGATGATCGAGAGGGAATGCCGATTACGTTGTCCGTTATCTACATGGAACTGGGACGCCGCTTAGGCCTGAAAATCGAAGGTGTTGGTTTGCCAAAACACTTCGTAGTGCGTCACCGAGCCGTCGATGGAACGACTCAACTGATTGATGTGTTCGACAAAGCGCGACGGATGTCCGACGAAGAAGCCACGCAATTCATTTCGCAGGAGCTTCGGCGACCAGCTTTGGAGGACGACCTACGCGCACAAAAGACATCGGAAATACTGATTCGCATTCTTACCAACCTGAGAAATTCAGCGGAAGGAGTCCGCGATCAGGATGATGTCCGCCGATACCTGGAAGGTCTGGTGGCGCTGGATAGCGACAATGTCGAATATCGATTGCGACGCGGGTTGGTGCGTTACCAAACCAACCGATACTCCGGCGCAGTTGCTGACTTTGATTGGATTCTTCAAGCTCAACCGGCCCAGATCAATCTAGAACAAGTTGAGAGAATGCTCGAGCAAATCAGACGCGAGCAAGACAAATAAGGCACCGTCGTTCGGTTAGTTTCTGCCGAATTGCTCAAAAACTTGGTGGAGTACTTCCGCCTCGTGTTTGGGATCTTCAATTAAATCACGTTGCGGAATGAATTTCTCGCGCATCCAAGCTTTCATGTCCAAAACTTCTGCAAACAGCTTTTTCTCTGGCGAGATCGCAATGCCTGGCGGGTCGGTCGGTTCGTCGAATTGTTCGCGCTGTGCGACGGCGAGCGTCGTCAAAGACATGGATGACGTGGGAACAGGAGGTGCACTGCTGAGATTTACAGTGTTGCTCGACTCGAATTGCGTCGCAGGTGCTAGTTCGCGAGACAAACGGTGTTGTGCCCCGGCTAGGTCGGGAGGATTTCCATGGATAGTCTGCACAGATTCGAATCCACGCACTTCGCGCGACCAGCTCGACTCTTTGAATCCGACCGTGTCGCCGGATCGATGCCATTGAGTCTGCGAACCTGAACCGTAAAGTGTCGCCAGATCATTGCCTCCTGCCTGAGCAAACGCGGTGACTTGTTCAAAGTTGTGCGCACTCGCCGAATAACCCGGTCCAGAAATCGTCGCGGAATTCTTGTTAGTCGAAAACTGGTCGTTGCCTGTTGAATCAAATAATTCGGCATGGTCGATACCGCCGGAGGCGTACGCGGCGATCCGTTCGAATCCACGCGCGTAGTTGAAGAACCCGGTGCCAGACATGCTGGCGAATTGCGGTCGTGCGCTCAAACGATCGTTACCAGTTGAATCGTAGAGGTTGGCCAGATCTTGCCCACCTGCAGTCGCGTGAACATAAATTCGCTCGACGCCCTCGACAGCGAGTCGGAAGCCAGCACCTTTCAATTCTGCAAATCGTGGGCGCGCAGTCAGTGTATCATCCGACTGCGAGTCATACAGATAAACTCGATCCGCGCCACCACCACCTACGAATGTGACATCCTCAAACTTAACCAGTGACGCAGCCAGGCGAGAATTGGAAACAGTCGATTGACTGGGCTTCAAATCGACTTTGTCGGACTCCGCGGAGCCTACGATTGTGATCGAATCGATGCCTCCGGAACCATCGAACTGCACTTGCGAGTATTGACCGCTGGTAAACGCGTATCGAACATCTCCAAAAGTTATTTCGCCATGGCGACTCATGTCGAATTTCAGCTCGTCGTTGCCCGCAGTGCCATAGACGTTTAGCGTCTTGCCGCTTGCGCCTACAACGTTGGCAATTACCAATTGTCCCTGATCACCTGCCACGGAGCTAGGCAACTGGACTTCGAAACGTTGGCCGGCAGTGACTTGCAAATCCAAACGCAGTACGTGGTCCTCCCAAGTACGATCGCTGGCAGTATGACCGCCGGTGCCGCGAACAAGGAGCGTCCCAGTTTCGTGATCCGGATTGCTCCATTGCACAGTCAATATGCCGTTGTGTGCTGCCAGAAATTGGTAGCTCTTACCTGCCGAAGCATGGAGTTCCGCGTAATCCACCGACCCTAAATTCAACGGCAAGGGCAAAGGTGCGGGAGTTGGTGAGGGTGAAGGCGAGGGAGCGGGAGTCGGCGTCGGAATGACTGGCGATGGATCTGCTGTGAACGACCAGTTGAGTTCGTACGGCCCTATTTCTTTGTTGGCGCTCAATCGCAACTCGTAAGTGCGATTCGATTCCAGATGTAACGACTTCAGGGCCAGATCTCCGTTGCCGAGCGAATTACCATCTGAGGATAAATTCCACTGCAGCGAATCGACCCATTTACTGTTGGCGTCCAGTTGCAACTGACCGCCCGCATCGGTTGTAAAACGAAATACGTCTACATCACCGACATGATTCATCCAGTTCTTGTGCATCGCCTGGTTCAAAGAGATCCTTTGGAACTGGTTGGAAGTATCGCCGACTGAGTCTTCCGGGATCAAGGAGTCGATGGCATTCTGCAAGTTCAATCGATGGTAGGAGGCCTTGGTAATGGCATCGTATATTGTGTCGGCCGTGTTGTGTAGATGATCGATGATTGACTGAGCATTGATCTGCGCGGCACCGACCATTTGCATCGCTTCGCGCACCAGCACCGACGCACCTGCAACATATGGCGAAGCCATGCTTGTGCCGGTGGCTGTGGAGAAATCATCGACTTTGCCATCGCGTCCGAGTACGTGATCGGGAACGGTGCTGATGATATTGCGTCCCGGAGCAGCCAGCACGCGCTGATGACGTTGACTGAAATCGCTCAACTGACCATTGTCATCAACGCTCGCAATCGGCAGTACAAACTGGCTGGTGGCAGGGTAGCTCAGTCCAGGTGCGTTGAATGACTTGAACGAATTGCCTGCCGAAGCGGTGACCACGATTCCATCTTCATACAACTGTCGCAGCTCATTCTCCAAAGTTCCCCAGTTTGGATCGCTGTCGGAGTTCCACGAAGTACCGATCGACAAGTTGACTGTGGTGATGGGATTCTCGAAAGCATTGCGATTGGTGTGCACCCACTGGAGAGCTCGTTCGACCCAGTCGATTTGCCCTTTACCTGCGTCGTTGAAGACTCGCAACGCAACCAGGTCAACATCCGGTGCGACGCCAGTGTGCTTCGCATGAGAACTGCCGACAATCCCTGCGACATGCGTTCCATGAAATCCAGTTGGTCCATCATCGTAAGGCTTGGCATCGTTTTCAGCAAAATCCCAGCCGCCAACGACTCGATAGCCCGCTCCATAACCTTTGCCGAGTGCTACGTGGTCCCATGCAATGCCGGTATCGATGACGGCAATCGTCTGTCCAGTCCCTCGCAATCCAAATTCTTGCTGCGCAGTAAGCCATCCAGTTTGCGAGTGGGCCTCGGCCAACGTGGGAGTGATTGGGGTCGTGGGGTGCTGAATCGGGCCGTAGATTGGGCTTTCCAGCGGATTCTGGGAATGTAGAACATGATCCCCAAGCACATCGAACAGCACTTGAGCGGATAGAACCAAGCGTGGCTCGCACGACTCAAAGCGAGTTTTGTGGGACCTCCAAGACGACGGTCGATCTTGCGGCGCATTAGGATTCATGGTGATTGAGTTTCATATGGAAAAACACTTTGTGGCGATTAGGAAGCCGCCGGTAGCATCGAACGGTTCTGAAATTCTGGCCATGGTTCATCTGAATCTGGCAGGCTTACCCAGCGGATCGTTTGGTTTCTCCGTACGAGTACCGCCAACTCTCTCGCTTGCTTTCGATTACCACTGGCTAAAGATAGGTCGCTGAATACGAAGAGGCTTCGATAGCAATTACCAGTAAATTCGCACCGAAGGGGTAAAATTTGCGAGCCCAATAAATGGACTCCAGTCTGGCGAGCGATCTAGCCGAACTAGTTCTGCGGGCGATGCCGACTTTCACGAGTGGCATACGTCCAAGTACGGAGGCTGCCGGCGAGCAGGGAATGCTCTCAAACGAAGGAATCGTTCGCTGGTGCCTCCAACAGTTCCGTCGGCGCAGGAAGTGCCGATGAGAACAACCCAGATGTGGAAGACATTGTTCCACATTGGGTGGGTGTAACAGGAAGTTGGCCAAGCGGCAGGGACGCTGCGCGGTCGCTTTCTTTTTAGGTGAGAGGTTTTCGACAGCTATGGTCCGGTTGAATTGGTTTCAACGGTTCTACTGGGAGCGTCTTGCCAAGCCTGCATCGGATCGAGAGCTTTTTCGGCACTTGATCTCGACTCCGATTGCTTCCGTTTTGGAAATTGGCATCGGCGCAGGCGATCGTATGCGACGAATCGCCAAGCTTGTGCGCCTTCCAAACGAGTCCAATCAACTCCGATACATCGGAGTGGATAGCTTCGAATCGGCTGTCGATGGCCGCGTTCATTTGACTCTCAGACAAACGCATCAGCTCGCATTGCAATTGGGATTCAAGGCCACGCTCATGCCAGGTGAGATCAGTTCAACGATCCCGCGAGTGGCTTCGAAAATCGGTGCGTGCGACCTAGTCATTGTCGACGGCGGAATCGATCCGGTAAATGTGGTTTCCGGTCCGATCGGGCCATGGGTTCGGCACATTACCCATTCTTCGAGCACGATATTTGGCTGCGCTGAGCCCGGTGGAACACTCCGGCGAGTTTCGCTGAGCGGCATGGCATCAAAGTCGGCAGCCTGATCAAAAACGCGACTGGGCAATCGTCGCAGCATCTGAAGATCTGTTCTTGATGCAGCAGACTCTAATCGTCGACACCCAGTAAGGGATAGCCGAGAAATAAGTGTCAGGTACGTGTCAGGTACCTTTTGTGCGCAGCACCCGAAGGGCGAGTTTCTCGCAAAAGGTACCTGACACTTATTTCTCGAGCGATACTAACCTGACCGGTTGGACTTGTAAACGATCGTCCGTTTGGCACTAGGGTGCGGTCGACTTTACGAGACTTCTTTTCTCCGACGCCGCTGGCTAGACTTACGCGGAACCATGAGATCGTTCCCGGGGAAGCAATAGATGCACGTCGATTCGATAGGCCTGGATCAGAGCGCGGACGATTATGATCTGAAGCGTGGACAGATGGTCGAAAATCAGATTCGGCGACGAGGTCTTCGTGACGAGCAAGTATTAAGAGCCATGGACGAGGTCCCTCGGCATCGGTTTGTACCGAATGGTTTGATCGCTTCAGCTTACAACGATGGCCCGCTTCCGATTGGATTTGGGCAGACGATTTCCCAGCCTTATATTGTCGCTTTGATGACCGAACTGGTGCGTCCAAAAATAGGCGACCGCGCGCTTGAGGTAGGAACCGGATGTGGTTACCAAGCTGCTGTGCTTGCAGGGTTAGTCAGAGACGTATACAGCATCGAGATCGTCGATTCGCTCGCCCATGATGCAACACGCAGGTTATCTTCGCTGGGATACCGCAACATACAACTGCGATGTGGTGACGGATATCAAGGGTGGATCGAACGAGCGCCATTTGATATCATTGTAGTCGCCGCTGCTCCCAAGCATCTTCCCGCGCCCTTGGTCGAGCAGCTTGCCTTCGGCGGGCGACTGGTGATTCCCGTTGGCGACTACAATCAAATGCTCTTGCTGATCGAGAAACAAGCCGACGGCAAGATTCGCGAAACGCAAATAGCGCCAGTTGCTTTCGTACCGATGACTGGTGAAGCCGTAAACAGAATGGCAAAAAGCGAATAGCTATTGACTACCTGCAATTGACGGGTTGAAGCAATGCTAGCTATTTGCGCAATGCGACGTAATTTCATTTTCATGTGGCACCGGATTGCAATTTTTGGTAGGAACCAACGTCGAGTATTTCTCGTTTGTAGCGCCAATAGCGGTTCGGTATTATGGCTGTAGGACAGGGACGTCCAGCACTATCGGTTCGGAGAGCTCTCCATGCGTTGGCTGCATGGATGATCGTTACCGGCTGCGCAGTGATTCACTGGACATGCAGTCCACTGTTCGCTCAACTACCAATTGCGCCAATGGATGAGGCGTCAGTCGCTGTCGACCCTGAGTCAGTGGATTGCGAATTACGCATCGTCTGGGGTGGTGGCGCGGCAAGAAACTTTGCGGGCACAATCGCTATTGACGACGGCACGATTGCTGTCGCTGGCAACCTCAGTCTGCAGGATGACGCCGTTGGTACCGCGCGCAGCATCGATGCAACCTCCGTCGAATTGCTTGGACATAGTGCGGCGAGCTTTGGTGGAGTCGATATCCACTTACGCGGGCGGACGGACAGTCAAATTTCCTTCAAATGGAAGGAAACTGATTCAAGCGCCGCGCATATGAAATTGCGCGATCTGTCCGTTTCGCTATCGCAGTTGCTCGATGGCGCATGGGTCGAAACTATCGATGGCGCTGGAAATCGCATCGCAGTCGAGCGCCAAATTCGAGATCGCATTCGTGTCCAGTGCGAAAGCGACATGGTGCTTTCTCCGGGCGAAAAATTGCAACTTCGCGTTTCGGGAAATCGCACTGGGCTGGGGATGGGTGATTATCGACTAAGCATCCGCACGATCGACGCCGCCACCAGCAAAATCGTACAGCAGCAGACAAAGGACGTATCGCTGAACGAACTTGGTTCCTTTGACTCTTTGAACATTAATCTGCCAGTTCCCAATATTGCCGGTGTTTTTCAGCTTGAATTCTCGCTCCACAAGCGGCGCTTTATCAACTCGCTGGTTGGTATGAACGGTTCGCCAAGTCGCAAGCTGGAATTCGTTGTCGTTGCCCCGGCCATTGCTCCGCAAACCGCCGGGCATTGGCAGAGCGTGCAAACGATCAGCCCTTTTGAATCCAATTGGTGGGAGCCCATTCAGCGACTGTCGACGACGACGCCGATGCAATCGCTTTCATCGCTAGCGAGTTTTTCGGGACGAGCCATCAGCAGCCATCCGCACCAACATCGTACGCTTGACGGGCAGCAGATCCTGGTTCTGTCACCTACGGCCTGGCAAGCCTATCCCTTGCGCGTCGCTTCGCCGGGAACAGCGCATCGATTGGTGCTCAATGTTCCGCAAGACCAGTCCTTGCGCATGATCGTCAGCATTCAAGAACCCAATGCTGCAGGCGAAGTAGGGCCGGTCAGTTTCGACTCGGGAATTATTATCGACGATCCACCATCCTCGACGGAGAAAAAAATTGTCGTACACGAATACTTATTCTGGCCGAAAACCAACCGCCCTTATGTATTAATTATGAACGCGGACCCATACCGCAACGCATCCCTGCACTCGATTGAAGTTCAGCAACGAGTCGGTCCGTTGATCGAGCCACAGCAACCTGCGCGGGCCAATCAGATCAGCAACGGCGACCAGGGACCGAGCGAGCCAATGTCCTCGCAGCGTTTGATGGCGATGGTAATCGATAAACCACTGTTGGTAGAGAACTTTGGAGCTCGACGAGTGATCGATCCCGCCAGTGGCCGAGCGCTCGACGGATGGCAGACTTGGGTTGAAGCAACCGAACGGTTGAGTCAGTTCACGAAATGGGCCGGGTACAATTGTGTATCTCTGACGATCGCCACGCGGGGAGGTGCCATATTTCCAAGTCGCACACTACAACCATCTGCCAAATTCGATAGTGGCATTTTTCTTTCCGACGGTCGATCGCCCCAGATCAAAGACATTGTCGAACTGGTATGCCGTCAATGCGATGACATGGGTTTGCGAGTGATTCTGTCGCTGGAGCTTGAGGGTTCGTTACCGGGTTTGTTCAAAGTCGAGAGAGGCGGGGCGGAAACTACGAGCGCATTCCAGATGGACGTTCATGGTCGCAACCTGTTGTTGAGCACCTCGGCCAATGGTGAACGACTGGTTCACTACAATCCACTGTATTCGCTTGTGCAAACTGAATTGGAAGGCATTGTGCGCGAAGTTCTCCAGCGCTACGGCCACCATCACTGTTTTGCTGGGATCAGCCTGAGCCTCGGACCTCGATCGCATTTCAATTTCGCCGGAGATCGCTGGGGCTATGACAAAGATGCTTTATCGAAGTTCGGTCAGCATCTGCAAGCTCGGTTGCCCACCGAACCACAACAATTGGAAGAGCTCTTTCGTGGACCCGCGCGACAGGATTTTCTGCACTGGCGAGCACGCGAATTAGCTGTCCTGTATGCGCGCATCGCCCAGTCAATCGTTCGCGCGTCGCCGAACGCGCGGTTGTATCTTAACCCCACAAAGCTGCTTGAAGCACCGCCGTCGGAAGAAAGCTACTACGAATACGAAGCGGCGCGATTGAATCCCAGTCGCATCTTGTTGGCAGCGGGATTGGACTGCGAGGAACTGGGCAGGAACGAGCACATTTGCTTGTTGCGACCGGAGATCGACGCTCCCTTGCAATCACCGGTGGGGCGATCGTGGGGACTGCAATTGGCTGGCGATAACTCGTTGGATCAACTGCTTCACGGCCCTCAGTCTGGTTTGGCGATTTACCAAGTTCCGAAGGGAATCCGAATGACGAGCTTTGATGAGAAAAGCCCATTTGGAGCCGACAAGACGCGAGTATGGTTGTTTCCCCACTTGGCAAGCACCGATCAAGCTGCTCGCCAGCGGATCGTGCGACGCCTGATGCAATCCGACAGACTGATGATTGGCGAAGGAAGTTGGATGGGAATCTTAGGCCAAGCCGAAGCTCTGCGCGGACTTCACGGAGCATTGGCGAAGTTGCCTCCGCTGGCTCTGCGAGATCTTTCGCTTGCAAGTTCCCTAACCAATTCGACCATCCGCGTTCGCAAAGCAACCTACGATGGTCGCTCCTACTTGCAATTAGTCAATGGTGCGTCATGGCAAGAAACGATCGAATTGCAAGTGCGCAACACCGGCGTAACGGCCGATTCCGCATGCTTTAACGCAATCGAGCACAATGTCGGTCGGCTTCAGAATTTAGAAACTCGAAAGTGGCAAATCCTGCTGCGACCATACGATGTCGCAACGGTTGAAATACGAGGCGCGAATATCGACGTCGTTGGTATTGAGCATCGTCCCGTCGACCAGGCACGGCAGATGTTAGCTGAACGTTTAAATGATCTGGAGACGCTAATCAATGATGTAGGCGATCCAACGCGACAAGAACCGCTGAAACTGATGGGTGGTGATTTTGAAGCTTGGCTGCCCGATGGTCTACCGGTCGGCTGGACAGTTTCAACGTTGCCGGACGTAAACGTCGTGTGCGAGCCGGAATTGCCCAAGTCCGGAAAGAACTGTTTGCGGATTGAAAAAACCAGCAACTCGGGCGTCACAGCTTGGATTCAAAGTGAAAAAATTCCCGTCGTTCCCACAGGTCGGCTCGCCGTCGAGGCTTGGGTCCGCTCGGCACCCGGGCAAGACGCGCCGCCAGTCCGACTATCGTTGATCGGTCGTTACAGAGATGGCCGCAAGTATCATCGCTGGCATAAGTTTGGCGGCCAGTCGAGCGAACCATCGATCCCATTGGACTGGGGCGGTCGCCCTACCGTGCTATTAGTACCCGATGTGCCCAGCGAAGAGTTATCGGAATTGCAGGTTGCCTTCGACCTGTTGAAAGCCGGTACGGTCTGGATCGACGATGTTAAGATCTATGGCATGTACCTACATCCGGACGAACGCATACATCTGCGCGGTCAAGTGTTTTTGGCGAAAGAGAAATTACGAGAGAACAATCTCTACCTTGGCAATCAATTGCTCGATAGTTATTGGGCACGCTATCTGTCCACTTATGCGAATGACTTTCCATCTGTGGCGCCAACCCAAACGCTGGACGCGAATACCACAGTAGTTAAAAGTATCGGAGAACCGGATCGCAAGAGTGTTGATCCGAGCGCCAAGTCGCCGTGGCGTTCAGCTTCCCCCAATTTCTTGCAACAGTGGCGCGAGAATATGCGCCAACGCTGGCAGCGATGACTCGACTTTATCCCGCACGTTTGTCATCTTCATAGACTGAGAAATCGCTTGCGCTGGTCCCAGTAATCAAGTGCGGCGACACGCAAATCCACCGGCAGTCGATTGGTTTTTTCATTAAAGAAATCCGCTTCGACGCCATAAAGTATCTGTGTCAGGTAATTCTCTGGAATACGTGGATCGATGATTTCGATCGCAGCGCCTACTCTGTGAAAGATCGTTGGATAGGATCGCTCGTCGATTTGCTTTTGTTTCTTAATCGCAAGCGAGCGAACCAATTGCTCATGCCGGACGGTTCGACGAGCCTGTTCTGCCGCTTCGATATCTCCGAGACGATGGACAGCCGTCCACATGCGCGCTGACCCCAATTCGATTGGTCGGGAACCGAGTGTTTCTTGGCTGCGATAACCGCTAGATCGCAAACTCACGTGGATCATTCCGGATCGCCATTGAGTTGGTACTTCAACCAGAATCGCAAACTCGATGTTGCCTTCCACGATCGGTAACGGCCCCGGTCGAAATTTGAAGAACGCCCCGTAACCGCGGTCGATCGTGCCACTGGATGTCAGCATTTGGACCGGCGGTTTGCGAGCATATTTTTCCTGCACGTCTCGGTAGTCACGATAGTCGCCGTTGGCGCTAGCGCGAGCCAATGGTTCGAAAGAACCTGAAGCCGTAAAGGCGAGGTTGCTATCTTGCTGACGTCGATGTTCGACCGCGATATGACCTTCGATCTCGCTGTAGACTTGTGTCCGCGGCCACAGATCAAGTACACGCATAGATTGGTGAGGATTAGTAACTTCGACGACGTATTCGACGATTTTCCCACGGAATTCTGACGAGACCAGAGCGGAAACTGTGAATTGCAATCGAACCAAATTGCCAGAAATTGTCGGCACGCTGACGACCGCCGGATTGACCGGTTCTGCAATTACAATCGCCGGGGCATCCCACGCCACCAACGAACTACCTGCCGCCGCAAGTTGTAGGTTAATGAGACCGGCCAGGATAAAGCAGACCATTGCTGCGGCACAAAGTTTTCGTCTGGACAACATGGCAGAAACCTCCGTGAGAATGCAACAGCAGTTCGATTCTGCTGATGAAATGGACGCAATTCACCGAAAAACGGTGCTCTTGCGGGTCCCTGCTGTCCACCACCAAAATGCAACAGACCTATGTGTAGGTTGCGCTAGAATGTGTGCCGCTCTGGAATTTCACCGGTTGCGCCAGTGAATGAAGGGCAAACACAAGATCATTCTGGGTGGAGTACTTCGTCTTGAAATGAAACAGCATTGCTTGAGCCACTTCCATCGTAGCGCGTGGAGATCTTGGGGCAAGTCGAATCGGGCAAGAAAATAATTCGCCGATCGAATTTGTCGAGCGCATCAAACGGCACAATTGGTACTTTCGTTATGCAGCCTCCATATTCACAAGGATTTAATGTGTAAGTCGGTTTGACTTCAGACCGGTTGATCGGGATTATGGAGGTTGAGCCAAATCATGCGACTGGCTCGATCGATTCATTCGCTGTGACTGGCGCTCAAGACAGCCGCACAGGGGCATTCTCATCGTTGGGCATTGTAGTTGTGAAAACAGAAGAGGAATTAATTCGTGACGCTCTGCAAGGAGAAAGTGAAGCCTACGGTGAGTTAGTTGTACGATACCAAGATCGACTTTATAGCGCGATGCTGCATATCGTCGGTTCGGCAGATGAGGCTGAAGATGTCGTCCAGGATTCTTTTGTCCAGGCCTATATTAAACTGGACACTTTTCAAGGCAATAGTCGCTTCTTCACGTGGCTGTATCGGATTGCCTTTAATAACGCGCTCAGTCGTCGACGTCGTCGCAAGGCTGACGTGTCGATCGATGCCAGCAAAGAAATGTCCGGCAAGGAACCGCTCGATCGCCATGAAGCGCCCGACGAACCTCTGCTGCGCGAAGAACGCATTGCGTCCGTCAAAGCTGCCATGGAACGGCTGACCGACGAGCATAAGACCATCCTGCTGTTGCGCGAAATGCAAGATATGTCCTACGAAGATATCGCCGTAATTCTCCAGATTAATATCGGCACAGTCCGCAGCCGGCTCTCCCGAGCTCGCAATCAACTCAAGGAATTCCTTGAAGAAACACTCAGCAGCGAACTGTAAGGCGAGCGGCAGAATGATTCTTACCAATACAAGCCCGATGCGCAAGCGAGTGGGTCAATCCTGGTACGTACGC
>SXGS01248494.1_pt1 | contig 20760 bp, 19 predicted proteins | sample 3174681 | NCBI WGS metagenome assembly SXGS01 (sample SAMN11356861, study PRJNA531348) | freshwater metagenome | isolation source: freshwater sample F1-80 | place: China: Fuxian Lake, Yuxi | collected 2017-12-25 | reverse complement strand
TCTTCAGCAGGGCAGCTTTACGTTCAGGTGAATAACTCGACATGACAGCTCTCTTTGACGCCCCCGATCTATCGTTTTGATAAATCAACTGAGGCGACAACTAGCCTGACACCGGGGGCATGGCTGGCGCTTTGGTTTTTTATGAGCCTTTGCGCCTTTGGTGCAGAGCGCTTAGCGCTGTTGATGTTGTTTCGTCGCTGGATTCGCTCTGGGCGTTTTTTGCAGTATTCGGTCATTTTAGGTGCGAATGAAAACGGTCTGCGCCTGGCTGAGTTCCTTCAGCAGCGTCGCGATGTTCGTTCGGGGTTGCTGGGCTTTATTGATGATCGAATGAACCGTTTACCACCTACCTTGGCCGGCTTGCCGTTGCTGGGTGATACGGCCCAGCTGGAAAAAATGGTACGTAGTGAACAGGTCAGTCAGGTGCTTATCGCTTTGCCGTGGTCGGCTGAGAGCCGCATAGGGCAAATCGTGCGTGACTTGCGCCGCTTGCCGGTCAATGTGTTGCTGGTGCCCGACATGATCGCCTTCAGGCACGCGCACAACCGCATCACTGAGGTGGGCGGGTTGCCGATGTTCAACGTCTCGCAAATACCGCTGAACGGTTGGTCGCCTTTGATCAAGCGGATTGAGGATTTGCTCTTGGCCAGCCTCACCCTTTTATTGCTTGCACCGCTGATGCTGTTGTTGGCGGTCATGATCAAACTGGACTCGCCCGGCCCGGTGCTGTTCCGGCAAAAGCGCTATGGCTACAACAACCGGCTTATCGAGGTCTTCAAGTTTCGCTCCATGTACCACCACCAGCGCGATGCCCATGCCGAGCGGCAGACCACGCGTGACGACGACCGCATCACTCGTGTCGGGCGTTTTATCCGGCGCACTTCACTGGATGAGTTGCCGCAGCTCTTCAATGTGCTGCTGGGCAGCATGTCCATGGTCGGGCCGCGTCCGCATGCCACGGCAACCAAGGCTGCCGGTATTTTATTTGAGGATGCCGTGCAGGAATACACCTCCAGGCATCGTGTGAAACCGGGTATCACCGGTTGGGCCCAGGTCAACGGTTACCGCGGTGAGACCGACACGCTGGAGAAGATCGAAAAGCGTGTTGAGTTCGATCTTGAATATATTGAGCAGTGGTCCGTTTGGTTTGATCTTTATATTTTGCTGCGCACTGTTCCGGCGGTGCTGTTTACCCGAGAGGCTTACTAATCATGGGTGTATTGATTCCTTGCATTATCGCAGGCGGTGCGGGCACGCGGTTGTGGCCCGTCTCGCGGGAAGCTGCACCGAAACCCTTCATGCGCTTGGCCGACGGCCAGAGCTTGCTGCAGAAGACCTTGCTTAGAGCTGTTGAACTAGACGATGTGCAAGCACTGCTTACCGTCATAAATCGAGACTTGCTCTTTCGAACACTGGATGACTACCGGGCGGTGACCGCGCAAAAATGCCCCCTCGATTTTATTCTTGAGCCGATGGGGCGTAATACCGCTCCGGCCGTTGCCGCCGCCGCGCTGCATGTCGCCAGCCGCTATGGCAGTGACGCTCAGTTGTTGGTCTTGCCGGCTGATCACTTGATTAGCGATCAGTCGGCGTTCAAGGCTGCCGTTGAGCGAGCTCGTCGTTTGGCCGAGCAGGGGTTGCTGGTGACGTTCGGGATTAATCCCGAGCACCCCGAAACGGGCTTTGGTTATATCGAGCAGGGCACAGCCATCGGCGCTGACGGTTTTAACGTGGCCAGCTTTGTTGAGAAGCCCGACGCTACGCGTGCCCAAGCCTACTTGGATGGCGGCCGTCACCTGTGGAACACCGGCATGTTTTGCTTTCGTGCCGATACGCTGCTGGCTGAACTGGCGGCCCATGCGCCAAACGTACTGCAGGCTGTAACAGCGTGCCTGGATGTCAGCCGCCGGCTGGAAAGCGAGCACAGCGTGCAGGTGGAGTTGGATGCCACAGCGTTTGCCAAGGCAGAGGACATTTCCATCGACTACGCCTTGATGGAGCGCTCCAGTAAAGCGGCCGTTGTGCCGTGTTCGCTGGGCTGGAGTGACATTGGCTCGTGGCAGGCGATGCGTGATTTAGCGCCTGCGGATGAGCAGGGTAACCAGCTGCGTGGTGATGTGGTGCTGCATGATGTGCACAACTGCTACATCGACTCACCCAAGCGCGTTATTGGTGCCGTTGGTGTCGACAATCTGGTCATCGTTGATACGCCAGATGCCTTGCTGATCGCCAACGCGGCCAGCACGCAAGACGTCAAATTTATTGCTCAGGCACTCAAGCAACGCGGTCATGACGCCTACCGTTTGCACACCACGGTCAACCGGCCTTGGGGAACGTATACGGTGCTTGAAGAGGGCGCGCGCTTCAAAATCAAACGGATTATGGTCAAGCCCGGTGAGTCACTCTCGCTGCAGATGCACCATCACCGCAGCGAGCATTGGATTGTGGTCAGCGGCACGGCGCGGGTGGTCAACGGTGAGCGGGAGATTCTGCTCAACACCAATGAATCCACCTATATCCCGGCTGGGCATTCGCACCGGTTGAGTAACCCGGGTGTGATTGATCTGCAGATTATCGAAGTGCAAAGCGGTGAATACCTGGGCGAAGACGATATCGTACGCTTTAACGATATTTACGGTCGCGTTCAGGACGCCGAGGTGGCGGGCTGATGTCGGTCGCGCTGATCATCCCGACGCGTAATGCCGCGCCGCATCTTGACCGGCTGCTGCCGGCTTTGGCGGCGCAGAGCCTGCAGCCGGATGAAGTTTTTGTCGTCGACAGTGCGTCGACAGATGACACTGTGGCCCGCTTTAGCGCCTATGGCGCGCGCGTTGAAGTGATTGATCCGAAACAGTTCAACCACGGCGGCACACGGCGTTGGGCCAGTCAGCAGGTGAGTGCGCAGGCGTTGATCTGCCTCACCCAGGATGCTATTCCGGCGGATGACCAGAGTTTTGCTCGCCTGGTGGCCAATCTCTACAGCGAGGCCGACATCGGGGTCGCTTATGGCCGTCAACTGCCCCACCCAACAGCCGGTCTGCTGGGCGCGCAGTCGCGCCACTTCAATTACCCCGCGCAGGGGCGCACTAAGCGGCTGCGTGACGCGGCTGAGCTGGGCATCAAAACCTGTTTCAGCTCCGACTCCTTCTCGGTGTACCGCCGCGACGCCCTTGAGGCGGTCGGAGGATTCCCGCAGGACGTGATTGGCAGTGAAGATGCCTATGTCGCCGCCAAAATGCTGCTGGCCGGCTACGCGGTTCGCTATGCGGCGGACGCGCAGGTGCAGCACTCCCATGATTACCGTCTGCTTGAAGAGTTTCGCCGCTACTTTGACATTGGCGTTTTCTACGGTCGCGAGCGCTGGATTCACCAGGCCTTTGGCTCGGCCGGGGGCGAAGGCTTACGCTACGTGAAAGCCGAATTACAGGCACTTCTTGTGGCTGGCGCCTACTGGCGAGTCCCGGAAGTGTTTGCGCGCACGGCCCTGAAATTGCTTGGTTATCGACTGGGGCACTATGAGGCTCATCTGTCTAATCCGATCAAACGCCACCTAAGTATGTATTCCAACTACTGGACCTAGACCTATGTACGTTTACCCAAAGAAGACATCCGTTCAGGCCAAAGTGATTGCGTTACTGCTGCTGGCGCTCAGCGTCGCAGGTTGCAGCACCCCGGCGCGGGTTCACCTGCCGGAAAACGAGGCGCTCAAGTTGCGCCATCAGGAAATCTACAAGTTGGCGGATCTGCCACCGCCGCAAGTGCGCATTCAAAGTGGCGACACCTGACGCATTGTGCGCGATGCACAGGAACCGTCGGAAAAAGACGACATGACACTCTTTGTGGTGCGTCCGGACGGCTTCTTCTCGATGCCGTTTGTGGGCCTGATCAAGGCTGATCAGCGCACACCGGAAGACGTGGCTAAAGAAGTCACCGCCAAACTGGGGAAGGTCTATCGCCGCCCAACTGCCACGGTGAACATTGCCATCGCACCGAGTAATAAAGTGTTCGTTGGCGGTGCCGTGCCCAATGCAGCCTTTTTCGACCTGGTTGGTCACGCGACCTTGGAGCAAGTTCTTATCGCCTCCGGTGGCGTTCTGCCCTCCGCCGACAGTGACAACGTTGCTTTGCTGCGTGCCGGAACTGATGGCAAGTACAAGATGTACTTCTTCAGCTTGGCCAACATGCTGCAAGGCAATGACCGCCCCATGGTTGCCATGCAACGCGGCGACATTATTTACGTGCCGCAGTCGGGTATTGGCAGCGCAGTTGAAGCCGTGGACATGTACTTCACTCGCCTGATTCCGATCAATAAGGGCATCGGTGTGGGGTTCAACTATGACCTGAACGGGACTGATGTCAGCAACAGCGGTAACACAACAAACAATATTGGCACTGTTAACAATCCATAGGGCAGAAATGAAACCCCTCCTGCTAGTGCCGATGCTCCAGCATGTTCAGCCTGATTTCGTGATGAGTGATTTATGTTAGAAATCCGCTCCTTCCGCGACCTCCTGCGGCTGTTCTTTATCTTCCGCCGGGAGTTTGTGTGGGCGGTTGTCGCCACTGTGCTGGTCGCTGTGCTGGGCGCGTTTTTGTTGCCGGCCAAGTACGAATCCAACGCTCGGCTTTTGGTTAAGCCGGGGCGTGAGAGCACGACGCTGCCGATTGAGGTCGGCAACCGTCAGGCGCTTATCGCCCCCAGCACCCAGCGCGACCCGATTGTCGACGAAGAGCGCATGCTCACCGGGCGGCCGATTGTGCGCATGGTCGCCGAGCATTACCTGGCGCTGACCGCCAACTATGAGCCGAAGGGGTTCTGGAAGACCGTCGAGTTCTACATAGGCAAAGTCACCGGCGCGGTCATTGAAGGGCTGCGTAGCGTGTTGCAGCTTGTGGGCATTGTCGAGGCGCAGAGTCCGGTTGACCGGCTGGCCAAAAAGCTTGAGAAAAACTTCACTGTGGGTCACGAACCCGGTTCTGCGGTGATGGAAATCAGCTTTACTTGGGACGATCCGGTGATTGCCCAGAAAGTGGTCGAGACTTGGATTAACGTCTACCTCGAAGAGCGCACCCGAGCGCTCAGCCGCAATAGTTTGTATGCATTCTATGACGCGGAGATGCATAAGGTCGCGGGGCATATTGATCAGCTTAAGCATCAGTTGGGTGAGCAACTTAAGGCCGTCAACTCCATCAGTGTTGAAGAGCGCCTGGATAACCTGACCAATCAGATCAACCGCATTAATGATTCCCGTGGCGAGAAGCTCAACGACCAGGCAGGTATCCGCAGCTTCCTGGCCGATGCCCGCCTGCAACTCAAGCGCCAGCCGCAGGAAGTCATCACCGCGCGCGAAATCAGCCTTAATCCTTCGCAGCTTGACCTCAAGCGCAGACTGAATGCGCTCAAACAAGAGCGCGCTGAACTGTTGCGCAGCTTCTTGCCCAGCGCCGCACCGGTGCGTGAACTGGATGAGAATATTGCGCTGATGCAGGCGCTGGTTCGCGACGAAGACGAGCGCTTGGAGCGTTCGAAGAACCTCGCGCCCAATGGCATTGTGGTCAACCTTAAGCAGCAGATCATCGATGCTGAGTTGCGTGACCGGCAACTGGCCGGACAGATTGGCAATTTTGATCAGCAACTCAGTGCCCTTAAAACCGAGCGCCTGCGCATCATGCAGAGCGAGCCGAAGATCAGCCGGCTGATGCTGGAGTTGGTCAGCGCCGAGAAAAGCTACGCCCTGTATGCCGAAAATCTGGAAAAGGCGCGCATCGATCAGGCGCTCGATACCAGCCAGATTAGTAACATCGCCACCATTGAGCAGGCCACCCACAACCCGAGCCGGGTGTTTCCAAAAAGCCTGATGATCCTGCTATTGGCTCTGCCTGCAGGCTTGGCGGTTGGTTTGCTGACGCTGTACATCTGCTTCCTGCTGGATCAGCGTATCCACGACGGAGCGCGTATCGAAGAAGCCTTCAAGGTGCCGTTATGGACCACGCTGCAGGACTTGGGGCCGCCGCCCTGGCAGCGTAACAGCGCTTTCACCGCCAGCATTTATCGCCTATATAGCCTGTTGTCTGCCGATGACATCGAGCACAAAGGGCTGACGCTGGCATTGACCTCCGGACGAGCAGGAGAAGGCGTCAGTTTTGTAATCGAGCACCTGGCTGCTCTGCTGCGCGAGCGCGGCCATCACGTGCGTTTTGAGGCAATGACCCCGGCGCTGCCAGGTGAAGTGCGATTGTTGAATGCCTCAGCACTGCTGAGTCACGAAGATGCGTTTCTGGCGCTGCGTCATGCCGATCTGATTGCCTTAGTCATTGAGGCCAAGACCAGCACGGTTCCAGCGGTGCAAAACACACTGTCTGTGCTTACCACGGCCTTCGGTCAGGTCGATGGCATCATCCTTAACAAACGCCAGTTCGAAGTGCCGGGCACACTCTTACAGGTGCTGAATGCCCTGCGCGAGGGCGAGTTTCACGTCGCTTGGCGCACTTTACCGCGACCCAGATTTATGGAACGTCGTGCGCGTCCGGTTGAAGAGCCATCGCTGCATGAGCCGACCAGTATCCAAGCCGCTGAAGCACCCGCACCACTGTTCTATTCGCCGACTCAGGCTCCGGTTGCCAGTACTCCTGCAAGCGAAAACCGACCGCCGATGCCGAGTTTTGCCGCCGCAGCGCCGTCAATGGCTATGCCCGCGCCGGCTGTTCAGCTTGAGCCAACTGTTCCCTCTCGGGCCTACGCCTGGGGCAGCAGTACGCTGCTGAAAACGGATGCGCGCCATCAACTCTTGCTGCTGAGGATTGCCCCAGATGCTGGACTCGCCGCGCATTACCACCTGCACCGGCGCAAGCGCTGGATCGTTTTGAGTGGTCTGCTGCAACTGGAGATGGATGGCGATACACGGCGTATACGCGCCGGGGAAATAGTTGAAATCAACGAAGAGTCCGTTCACGCCTTGCGCAACATCGGCAAGATTCCCGCTGAGCTTTACGAAGTGCAAATGGGTGAGTACTTCGGCGACGAAGACATCACCCTGGTTTAAGCCGACTTTATGACCTGCCCTCAACATCACCACGATCAAGGCCATGGCCTCCGCCTGCCTTTACAGGGAGTATCTATTCCGTGATCGAAATTCGTTCGTTCCGTGACCTTTTGCGGTTGTTCTTTATTTTCCGCAGCGAATTCCAGTGGGCAGTTGTCACCACCATCGTGATCGTCATCCTGGGTGCTTTCCTGCTGCCAGCTAAGTACGAATCCAACGCGCGCCTGCTGGTTAAACCAGGGCGTGAAAGCACCACGTTGCCGATTGAAGTGGCCAACCGCCAAGCGTTGATTGCCCCGAGCACTCAGCGTGATCCGATTGTCGATGAGGAGCGCATGCTCACCGGTCGACCGATTGTGCGCATGGTTGCCGAGCGTTATCTCGAAGAGATGTCCAACTATCAGCCGCAAGGGTTTTGGAAGACCCTCAAGTTTTATGTGGGCAAGGTAACTGGCTCTGTACTCGAGGGCGTGCGCAGCGTTTTGCTGGTGCTGGGCATTGTTGAGGAGCAAAGCCCGGTGGATCGTCTGGCCAAAAAGCTGGAGAAGAACTTCACCGTTGGCCATGAGCCGGGTTCGGCCGTGATGGAAATCAGCTTCACCTGGGATGACCCGGCTATTGCACAGAAAGTCGTTGAAACCTGGGTCAATGCCTACCTTGAAGAGCGCACGCGTACGCTGGGCCGCAAGAGTTTGTATGCCTTTTATGAAGGTGAAATGCTCAAGGTGGCTGGCCAGGTCGATCAACTCAAACAGCAACTGGGCGAGGAGCTGAAGGCGGTCAACTCCATCAGCATCCAAGAGCGTCTGGACAACCTGACTAACCAGATCAACCGTATTACGGATGCACGCGCAGAGAACCTGAATGATCAGGCCGGTATTCGCAGCTTTCTGGCAGATGCCCGTTTACAGCTCAAACGCCAGCCGCATGAAGTCATCACCGCTCGCGAGATCAGCCTTAACCCTTCGCAACTTGATCTTAAGCGTCGTCTCAATGCGTTAAAGCAGGAGCGGGCTCAATTGCTGCGCACCTTCCTGCCAGAAGCCCCGCCGGTGCGTGAGCTGAGCGAAAACATCACGCAGATGGAAGCCCTGATTCGTGGTGAGGATGAGCGTCTGGAGCGATCCAGGAATTTTGCGCCCAACAGTATCGTGGTCAACCTGAAACAGCAGATCATCGACGCAGAACTGCGCGATCGCCAACTGTCCGGCCAAATCCGGGAGTTCGATCAGCAACTGGCTCAGCTCACCACCGAACGCCTGCGGATTTTGCAGAGCGAGCCGAAGATCAGTCGTTTGATGCTTGAGCTGGTCAGTGCTGAGAAGAGCTATGCCCTGTATGCCGAAAACCTGGAGAAGGCGCGTATCGATCAGGAACTCGACAACAGCCAGATCAGCAACATCGCCACCGTGGAGCAAGCCACGTACAACCCCAGCCGGGTTTTCCCCAAGAGTTTGCTGATGTTGCTGCTGGCGCTACCTGCGGGTATCGCCGTGGGCCTGCTGACGCTTTATGTCTGCTACCTGCTGGATCAGCGTTTGCACGACGGTGCGCGCATTGAAAGCACCTTCAAGGTGCCACTGTGGACCACGCTGCAGGACCTCGGGCCGCGTCCGTGGAACATCAGCAGTGCGTTTACTGCCAGCATTTACCGGCTGTACAGCCTGTTACCGTCTGAAGAAATTGAGCGCAAAGGCCTGACACTGGCGCTGACCTCCGGCCGAACCGGCGAAGGCGTCACCTTTGTTGCCGAACAGCTAGCGACCATGCTGCGTGAGCGCGGCCATCAGGTGCGCTTTAACGTGGAGTCGCCGGCGCAACCCGGTGAGGTGGTGATCCTTGATGCATCAGCCTTGCTGATTAATCAGGACGCTTTCCTCAAGCTGCGCCATGCCGATCTGATCGTGTTGGTAGTCGAGGCCAAAACCAGCACCGTCCCGGCCGTGCAGAACACCTTGTCGGTGCTGCACACCGCCTTTGGCAAGGTCGATGGCTTTATTCTCAACAAGCGTCAGTTTGAGGTGCCGGCCCGCCTGTTGGCCGGCATTAAGCGCCTGCGGGGCGAGGTTTGATGCGCATTGCCCTGCTGTCACCGCTGCCGCCTGAGCAGACGGGGATCGCTGACTATGCCGAGCACTTCCGCTCGGCGCTGACGGCGCTGGGTGTTGAGGTGCTCACGCCGTTGCATGGCGTCCGTGCGGCCGACCGATTGGCCCAACTGGCCGGGTTTGACTGGAGCCAGGTGCAACTGGTGCATGCCGAGTTGGGTGGCGGCCGTTTGGCCGAGTTTGAAGCCCTCGACTGGCTGCGTCAGCACCAGCCACAGCTGCCCTTGACTGCCACCGTGCATGATCCGGAGCGGTTGGTGTGGCGGCGTGCCCGTCTGCCTTGGCCCTTGTCGTGGTTGGAGCGCCTGCCGCGGCCGTTCCCGCAGATCAGTGCGCTGCTGGCTGATCCATTGACCCTTTTTGAAGAGCGCCGACTGGCTCGTCATTTAAGCCGCGCCGTGACCCTGACCCAAACTGGAGCGCGTTGCCTGAGCGCCCGCATGGGGCTGGCGCAGGGGCAAGCTGTGGCTATTGCTCACGGTAATCTGGGCCTTGAGCCGGCTGCGCTGGCAACCTTGGATCCATTGCGATTGCTCTACTTCGGGTTTATTTACCGAGGTAAAGGGATTGAGGACTTGCTCAGCGCGCTGGCTCAGGTTTTCCAGCGTCATCCAGCATTGCGTGGCCATCTGCGCCTGACCCTGGCCGGTGGCACTGCGCCCGAGATGGCCTTCGGGCCAGCCGGTAATTACCTGGACGAACTGCGCGCTCTGGCGCGGCAGTTGGACCTGCCAGATTGTCTGGACTGGCAGCTTGATCTGCCAGCTGACGCCATTGCCGACACCATCCAGGCGCATCACGTGATGGTGCTGCCTTACCGTGAGTCAAAGAAACTCGGCTTGCTCGGCGCCATGCGCGGCACCAGTGGCGCGTTGTCCTGGGCCAATGCCTGTGGACGCGGGGTGATAACCTCCAATGCGCGGGCCTTTGCCGAAGAAGTCAGCAGCGGCAACGGCAGCACCTTCGAGCAGGGCGACATTGGCGCACTGGCCGACGCCATCGAGGCCTTGGCGCTGCACCCAGAACGGGCCGCTGAGTGGGCCGAGCGTGCCACTGCGATCGGCCTGGAGCGACGTTGGCCGAATGTGGCCGCGCGCTTTCTAGACGTTTTTCAGAGCGTTTGCCGGGAGAACCGATGATGCGCAAGATGTTTTATTTATTGCCTTTGGCGGCCGTACTGGCCGGTGTGGTGTTGCTCAACCCCTGGCAGCCGGCCAAAGCCCAAGGCATGCAGCTGACGGCCACACGCGATGTGGTCTGGAAGGATTTTCTCGGCGTTAATGCGCACTTTCTCTGGTTCCCGCCCGAGCAATACCGCCAGCAGATGCAACAGTGGAAAGCCCTGGGGCTGGAGTGGACGCGTGTTGACCTGCACTGGGATCGTCACGAACCGCGCCAGGGGCAATACCGTCTGGGTGAACTCGACGGGGTCATCGGCGCGCTGGCCGAGGAAGACTTAAAGTCGGTGTTCTACCTGGTAGGTTCGGCCCCGCATGCCACCACGGCCCCGGCCAACTCGCCAACGCCGGATCAATACCCGCCAAAAGACCCGGTCATGTTTGCCAAGACCATGGCCATGCTTGCCCAGCGTTATGCCACGGTTGATGCCTGGCAGGTGTGGAACGAACCCAATCTGCCATCGTTCTGGCGCCCGCACGAAGACGCCGAAGGCTATGGCCGCCTGCTGCTACCTAGCGTGCAGGCCCTGCGTCAGGTCGTGCCGGAAAAACCGGTGATCATGGGTGGTATGGCGTATTTCAGCCAAATGCCCGTTAAAGGCGGCTTGATGTTGGAGGAACTGGGCAAGTTAGGCGTGCAGCGACTCGGTACGGTGGTGGCTTATCACCCGTATTCGCAAGAGCCGGAGTACGACGAGCCGGGCACTAATGATTTTATTCAGCGCACCCAGCAGTTGAACGCCACGCTGCGCAATGCGCAGGTGCCGGGCATTTGGGCGACTGAATGGGGTTGGTCGAGTTACACCGGCCCCAAAGAGTTGCAGGAAATCATCGGCGAGCAAGGCCAGGCCGATTACGTGCTGCGCCGTTTGGCCTTGATGAGCGCATTGGATTTTGACCGGATATTCCTGTTTGCCCTGGCTGATCTGGACAGCCGCGCCACTGCGCGCGACCAGCATTACGGCCTGCTCGATCTGCAAGGCCAGCCCAAGCCGGTGTACACCGCGTTGCAGCGTTTTCTGACGATCAGTGGCCCGCGCTTGCAACCGCAGCAGCCCCCACGCCTGAGCACGACCCCGGCGGACCTGTACAGCGTCGCCTGGCAGCGCGAAGACGGTAGGCACCTGTGGATGTTTTGGAGCGCCAGCGGTGCCACGTTGCAACTGCCCGAGTTAACCCAGGCCGAACTCCATGACCCGCTCACCGGGCAGCAGCAATCACTGAAAGGTGCCAACGGCCTGAGCGTGCAAGCCAAGCCCGGCCTGCAGATGTTGGTATGGTAAACAACGGCATGCGCATTCTGTGGGTCCTGCCTTATTTGCCTTGGCCGACCGCCAGCGGCGGCAAAACCCGGCAGTACCACTTGCTGCGCACCCTGGCCGCACGCGGCCATCGCATCACTTTGCTGGTGCAGTCCAAGACCGACCTCGACGAAGCCGCCCGGCTGGCGCTGGAGCCGCTGCTTGAGCAGTTGATCGTGCTGCCCCGGCGCAGCCTGCGTCATCCGCTGACGCTGGCCTGCGCCCTGCTTGGGCCGTGGCCGCTGCTCAGTTGCATCAACGGGCTTAATCCGCGCCTGAGCCGCACCTTTGAGCAGTTGCTGGGTGAGCCGTGGGACGTTGTCCAGGTGGAGCACAGCTACAGCTTTCAGCCTTATGCCAAGGCGCTGTCCGGTTATCAGCCGGGCTTCATCCTGACTGAACACAATCTGGAATCCAGCTTGGGCGGGGCGACCTACAGTCGTTTCCCGGGCTGGGCAGTACCGTTTGTCTGGTTTGATCAGTGGCGTGCGCGGCGCTGGGAGCGCCAGGTGTTTCAGGCCGCGCGCTGCGTATTGGCGGTCACCGAGGCCGATGCCGAGGCGATGCGCGCACTGACCGACACGCCGGTGACGGTGGTGGTCAATGGTGTCGACACCCGTGGAGCGGCCTCGGTTACGCCGGATGTGCAGGCCCAGCGCATTTTGTTTGTGGGCAATTATGAATACCCGCCCAATGTGGATGCCGTGACCTGGGCGCTGGAGGCGATTCTGCCCAAGGTTTGGCAGCATTGTCCGCAGGCGCGCTTTGCCGTCGCCGGTTATGCCATGCCCACCGAATGGGCACAGCGTTGGCCGGATCCGCGTATCGAGTGGCATGGGTTCGTGGCCGATTTGGCGCAGTTGCAGCAAAAGAGCAGTGTTTTTTTAGCACCTCTGCGTCACGGTGGCGGCTCCAAACTTAAGGTCTTGGAAGCGTTGGCGGCGGGTTTGCCCTTGGTCAGCACCGAGCAGGGTGCTTCCGGGCTGGACGTGCAGGATGCTCAGCAGGCGTGTTTGGGTGAAACGGCTGACGCCTTGGGTCAGGCGCTGATCGAACTGCTGGCCAATCCAGAGCGCGCCCGGCAGATGGGTGAATGCGGTCGTCAACACATCCAGCGTACCCACGACTGGAACGCCGCCGCCGATCAGTTGCAGGCGGTGTATCAACAGCTTCAGGAGAACGCGGTATGCGCGTAGGTCTGGATTACCGCCCGGCGACCGTCGCCCCGCAATCCGGTATTGGCCGTCAGGTGCGCGCGTTGGAGCAGGCTTTAGTCGCTCGCGCAGGGACTGAACTGCTGCGTTTTAGCGAAGCGCCGCTGGATCATCCGCAACGTGAAAGCGCGTTCTGTCCCGCCTGGCCAGGGCCATTGGAAGGCTTGCAACGACCGCAGGTGCGCTGGCGTTTCGAAGCACGCTTTTTGCCGCAGGCATTGCGCGAACAGCGCGTCGACTTATACATCGCCACGGCCAATATGGGCCTGCCATTGAGCCGTAAGCCCGCCGGGCAACGCTGGGTGCTGGTGCTGCACGACCTGTTTCAGTTGACTGAGCAAAACCATCACCGTTCACGGCTTAAAGCCTTGGCCTATCGCGTGATCGACACCCTGTCGATTGCCTGGTCGGTGTGGCGCGCAGATAGGGTGTGGTGCCCGTCGCAGTTTTCTGCGGGCGAGACCGGCCGGCTGTTCCCGTTTGCCCGGCGCAAGGTGCGGGTGTTACCCAACTTGGTCGCCCCCGTTGCGTTGCCTGAGGTGGCAGTGCGACCGGCTGATGTGCCGTCACGCTATTGGTTGGCAGTGGGCACGCGTGAGCCACGCAAGAACATGCCGTTGTTTTTACGTTGCTGGCAGGCCGCGCGCGAGCAGTGTGCCGATGTGCCGGCGTTGCTGCTGGTGGGGCATCCGCAGGATGTACCGGCCGAGTGGCGTGACCTGGATGGCCTGCACTGGCGTCAGGGCCTCGATGATGCGCAGTTGCACAGCCTTTATGCCCATGCCGAATGCCTCTGGCAGCCGTCTTATGCCGAAGGTTTTGGCCTGCCGGTGGTGGAAGCGCTGGGGCAGGGAACGCCGGTAGCATTGGCGCGCGGCTCCGCTTTGGATGAAGTCGCACCGCCCGACTCACCTCGGTTTAACGCGCACGACGCCGATGATCTGCAGCGCTGCATGCTGGCCCTGGCTAAATACCCGTTGCCGCGTTCGCCGGCCTTATCCCAGTGGGCCGAGCGCTATGCGCCGGTGGCCTATCGTCAGCATTTGGAAGACTTGTTGCAGGAGCTTGCACCGTGAACATTGGCCTACCCATTGCGGTGCTATTAGGCAGCGTGTTCGGCGTATTGCTGTGGTTTTTGCCAGTCAGCAAGTTGGCCATTCTGCTGGTGGGCGTGGCCCTGGCCCTGACCTTGATGCGCAAGCCGTTGTGGGGCTTGCTGATTTTTGCACTGTTGGCCACCAGTATTCCCTACACCACGGTGCAGGTGGGGATTCGGACCACGGTCAGTGAAGGCGTCCTGATGCTGACCTGGGTGGCCGTGTTCTGGCAGGGCTTTCTCGGCCGTAATCGTGGCTTGCTGCATTGGCACCCGGTTGAGCGCAGCCTGGCCATACTGATGGCGTATTCAGCGCTGCCGTTTGTGGTGGGCATGCTCATCATCAGCGCCGAGGGTAACGGCCCGGTGAACTGGGTGCGCTGGTTGATGAATTTGTCGCTGCTGTTCCTAGTGCCGCTGTTGCTGCGCACCGAGCGTGACCGCGATCAGCTGGTGGTCGCCTTGTTGCTGGGCAACCTGATCATGCTCAGCCTGTCGATTTTCATGTTCCTCAAGGATCGTGATGCCAACACCATGATCCCGATCCTCACCGACCTCAAGTACGCCCACCCTGAGGCGATCAAGGATATTTTCTCGGCCAACTACCAGCGCATGGCGTCGCCCTGGGTACACCCTAACCTGACGGGGGGCATCCTCGCGTTGATGGTGCCGCTGGCGCTGCTGTATGGATGGACGCGCACGGGCTGGCGTCGCACGCTGGGGCTGACGGTCGCCATCATGGGCGCTGCTGGTTTGCTGTTCAGTATTTCCCGCGGTGCCATCGTGGCGCTGGTGTTGGTGTTGTTCTGGCTGAGTTACAAGCGCGTGCCTTACAGCGGTCGCATCATCGGCCTGGGGGCGGCTTTTGGTGCGGCGCTGGTGATGTTCTATCCGCCGTTGCAGGAGCGTTTGCTGAGTATGTTCTCGGCCTCCAACGCGAGTACCGAAATTCGCTTTGAGGAATACGCCATGTTCCCCGAGGCCATGGCGCGTTATCCGTTGGGGATCGGCTTCAAGGTCGACCCGCCCGTGCCGGGCAGTGGCCTGCTGGGTATCTCCAACCTGTGGCTCAATTTCATCTACAAAATCGGTCTGCCGGGCATGGCATTGTTTGTGGTGGTGACCACCCTGTGGTGGCGCGCCGTTCGCCCGATGGGCCGGGTGCCGGCCATTACCCATGAAAATGCTTTGTGGTTGGGCAGCCTCAGTGGTGTGCTGGCGGCATTGCTGACCGGTATCTTCGACCACTACTACAGCTTCACCTTCGTCATTATCGGCCTGTTCTGGCTGCTCGCCGGGTTGGCCCTGCAACAAGCCCGGCTGTTCCCGGAGCAAACCCGAGGCATCAAGGAATCGTCCCCATGAAACACCGTGTGATGCTGCGCTCGCACCTGCGCAACCAACTGCCTCAGTACGCCGCCGCCCTCGGCACCACGCCTGAGTTGCTGCATGAAGCACTGGAGTGGATGTTGGCCAATAACGTGGCCTTTGAAGAGGGTGATCGCTATGCCATCGCCTCGGTGAATATCGAACCGCGCATTGAGCACGCCCTGGCCCGCCGTTTTTATGCCCTGCTGAAAACCGAAATACCGGCGACCTTCGTGCCGCTGTACGGTAAAAACTGGGCGACCCTCAAGGACCGCTGGCTGCGTGCCTGGGAGCAGGCTTACAACATCCTGATCAACAAAATCCCCAGCCATCATGTGCGCATTTGGTGGCTGCGCGCCGGCGGCGCGAAAATCGGCAAGGGCTCGTCCATCTGGCGCAACACCGAGGTGTTGGGCGTGGAGAACTTGGTAATGGGCGATGACAGCGTGATTGCCTGGCACTGCCAGGTGGATGCGCGCGCCGGGCTGATCATTGGTGATCACGTGGCCATCGCCTCGCACGTACTGATCATCGCCGGCACGCATGACCTCACCGCGCCGGAGTTCTGGTCGATATCGGCACCCATCTACATTGAGGACTACGCCTGGATCGCCAGTCGTGCCCTGATCGGTCAGGGCTCGTATATCGGTCGCGGCGCTGTGGTCACCGCCAACACGCTGGTTGCCAAAGAAATTGCCCCCTACAAGATTGTGGGCGGCAGCGGTGCCAAACCGATGGGCGAGCGCCCGCATGACCTCAACTACAAGGTCGGTGGTAAAGGCCTGTTCACCTTGTTCCACTGACGCTCGGTTATGTTCAACAGCACGCTTTGGCTCACCCTGGCCACCTTGATCGGTCTGGCGGCTGGGTTTGCCCGCGAGTGGTTGCTGGTCGCCGCGTGGGGCGCGGGCAGCCGCAGCGATGCGTTTCTTGTGGCCCTTTTCCTGCCTGAAGCCCTGCGCATGACCATGGCTGGCGGCTTATTGGCTGCCGCCGCTTTGCCGCTCTACAACCTGCGCAAAGATCGGTTGCAGCAGCAATGGCTCAATGGTCTGAGCCCTTGGATTGTCCTCAGTGCTTTCATGCTCACCGCCTTGTTTGCCCTTGGCGCGCCGCTGTGGGTGCAGGTGATCGGCCCCGGTTTGAGCGATGCCGCGCGCGCTCAAGCTGTCGATAACCTGATCCTGCTCGCCGCCTGTGCGCCGGGTTTTGTCCTGCATGCCCTGTTGAGCATTCCGCTGCAAGCCCGCGAGCGGTTTGTCCTGGCCGGTTTTGGCTCGTTGCTGTTCAACCTGCCGGCGGTGCTTTACCTCGCGGTGTTCAAAGATGAAAGCCAGCCCTATGGCGTGGCGCTGGCCTGCTTATTGGGCAGTGTATTAATGCCCCTTTCATTATTGGTTCCGGTCTGGCGTCTGGGCTGGCGGCCTTATTCCCTTCAGGGGGAGGCGGGCGCAGGGCGCGAATTATTGAGCAAACTGGGCCCGTTGTTTGGCAGCAATCTGGCCAGCCAAGGCTTGGCGCTGCTTGAACGGATGGTGGCCAGCATGCTGGGTGAGGGTGCGGTGACGTGGGTCAACCTGGCGCGCAAACTGATCAACCTGCCGCTGATTGCCTTGATGAACCTCAATCAGGTGCTGCTCAGCATGATGAGTGCGCGCGAAGGTGTGGCGCGCTTGAGTATGCTCAAACAAGGGTTGGCTGCTGCGACCCTGCTCACCGTGCCTGCGTCCATAGGGCTGGTAGGCACCAGTCCGACCTTGGTTGCGCTCTTACTGCCCGACCAAGTTGCCGGTGGACCATTGCCACTGCTGCTGGCCTGGTTTGCTGTGCCGCTGATTTTGGGTGCTTGGAATGCACTGCTGGCCCGTTACGCCTATGCCGGCAGCGACACGCACTTACCCCTGCGTTGCGAACTCTGGGGTAGCCTGTGTACTGCCCTGCTGCTGATCAGCCTGCCATTTATGATCGGTCTCATCGGCGTGGCGCTGGCTGCGTTGGTGGGGGTGCTGGTCACCGGGTTGTTGCTGATGCACCGCCAAGGTCTGCTGACTGATCTGCAATGGGCCAGGCAGTGGCTGTTGGGCCTTGGCTTGCTTGGGCTCGCGGGCGCGACCTTGCATCCCCTCGATGCCGGTTGGCTGCAGTTGGCACTGGGCACACTGGTCAGTGCACTGGCCATGCTGGCACTGGCGGCTTGGCTAAAACCGTGGCGAGCCTAGACAGCTTTATCGCCTGCCGGTGCGCGATCCGATAGCGCCCCCCCATCACGACTGACCTCCATCCCTTCGATCTTCTGCTCAAGTCGTTGCACTGAGCAGTGTTCGCCATCGCCCAGTCTTAAGCGCGATAGCGCACCGACATGCTCGCCAGTGACTGCCATTGTCAGTGCTCAAGAGGCCGCAATCTCTGCAGGCCCCAAGCATTCACTGAGATCGTTATGCATAAGCCTATCGAGCAACGTTACCCCAGTGGCCCCGCCACCGTTGGCGAGCAAAAGACTGGCGGCAAGCATGCCACCCAGCCGTATTACAAGGCCAACACCATCTTTCCGGATGGTCAGGCGAAGGGCTCCGCAACTGTTATCCGCCAGGAGCAGCAACCCCCTCCCAATCCCGTTACCCCGGCACCTTTGCGCAGCGTCAAGCGTGATGAAGCCCACCCTGCGCAGGAGTCAGACAAATCATGAGCATGCCTAGCAGCGACGAGCTCAAGGGCAAATGGAAGCAGCATGTTGGCGCCGCCAAGATCGCGTGGGGCAAGTTGACCGAGGACGAAATTCTTCAGTCCGAAGGTCAGCAGCAAAAGCTCGCCGGCCTGCTTCAAGAGCGTTACGCCATCACCCGTGATGAAGCCGAAAAACAGGTTGAAGACTTTATCCATAAACGCAAAGGCTGATTCCGGCTCCGTTGCCTTCCAGCTAAGGCTGCGGGCTGTCAGTGCGGTTGAAGATCGTCATCTGGTAGCACCGAAGCATCATCTTTTTCCATAAGTGGAGAACACCATGCACAAACAATCGCGCAATCTCTTTCTCGCTTCGGCTCTTGCTCTGGCTGTTACCGGTACAAGCCTGACTGCCGGCGCGCAGGAATCGTCGCAAGCCATTATGGATGCTCGTCAGGAAGCACAGGTGTCAACCACCTACGCGCTGAGCCCCTACCTGCGTGCTAACGACATCAACGTAAAGGTGGTGAATGGCAAAGCCACGCTCACCGGGCACGTAGCTGAGGAGGTCCACAAAGACCTGGCCACGGAAATCGCAATGGGCGTTAAGGGCGTCACCGACGTCGACAACCAGATTGTTGTCGACGCGGATTACCTTCCCCCTAAGCCGGGTGCTGAGCGCGGGTTTGGTGACGTTATTTCAGATGCGAGCATCACCACGGCAGTGAAATCCAAATTGGTCTGGAGCAAAAGCACCGACGGCATGAGCACCCAGGTCGAGACGCGTTTTGGTCGCGTGGTCCTGCGGGGCACTGCACAGAGCGCTGTTGAGCGCGACCTGGCAGGTCGTTTGGCCCTTAATACCCACGGTGTGGTTGCCGTCGATAACCAGATCAAGGTTAACGCGCAAAAACCGGATGCCGCCGAAAGTGGCAAGCAAGCGGTTAAAGAAGCAGGCGTCGACATCAGTGATTCGTGGATTACCACCAAGGTCAAATCGAGCTTGTTGTACACCAGTAACGTGGCGGGTTCGGCCATTGAAGTGTCGACCGATAAAGGTGTCGTGAGCCTCAGCGGCCGTTTGAAAAGCAGTGTAGAGAAGGCACTGGCTGTTGAAGTCGCGCAGAACGTACGCGGAGTTAAAAGCGTGAAGTCGGCCGAGCTGGTTTTCTAGCGCTCCTCCCTACTGGCAACACAGTGTCTGGCTTTCTGCATGTAAGCCACCCACCTGTACTCATGGCATGCGGCCATGCCGTTTAAGCCTTTACGCCTGGCTGGCTACCTTTTATTGCGATGACTATTTCCGTCGGCAACTGCAGCCCTGCTGTGAGCTGCCGTCTGGGGTGCTGTGTCGTGCGCAATCCGTTCACCCGACTGAGCACCTTCGCGCATCGGCAGGGTCTTTGAGGATTTCAACATGACTCAATTTGTAAGGCTATCTCAGCGCCGGGTAGCACCGCAGCTGCTGGCCATTGGCATTGTCGCGCTCTTCCTGAACGCATGCGCTTCACCACCGCCGCCGCCCCAGCAAGCCCTGCAAGCGGCTGAATCAGCCATCAAAAATGCTGAGCAAGCGCGCGTTGCCGACTACGCCTCGCCAGAACTGGGCGTGGCGCGGACAAAACTCACTGCGGCCAATGCAGCGGTTGAACGTGAAGAGATGTTGTTGGCGGAGCGTTTAGCTCAGCAGGCGCGGGTTGAGGCCGAGCTGGCCTTGGCCAAGTCGCAGGCAACCAAGGCCCAAGTGGTCAACGACGAAATGCGCAAAAGCACCGACAGCTTGAAGCAGGAAATGCAGCGCAATACAGGGGCTCAACAATGAACATCATGCAAAATCGTCAACACCTGTTGGCTGCAGCCATTGCGCTCGTTCTGGTGGGCTGCGCTGCGCAACCGAGCATGCCGCAAGGCGCCGCCGAAACGCGCAACAAATTGATGGGGTTGCAATCTGACCCACAACTGAACACGCGCGCGCCTGTGGCGTTGAAAGAGGCAGAGGTTGCAGTGAAAGCTGCCTTGGAGCTGCGCGAGGAGCAAGAACAGGCGCTTGGACAGCATCTGGTGGTCATCGCTGACCGCAAGGTCGAGATTGCCCGCGCGTTGGCACAGGCCCGCTTTTATGAAGATCAGCGTAAAACACTCAGCGAGCAGCGCGAAGGGGCTCGGCTAGACTCGCGCACCCTTGAGGCAGATCAATCGCAACAAGAGAATGCGGCCCTGCATGCACAGCTTGACGAGATGAACGCCAAGCAAACTGAGCGTGGAATCGTGATGACCCTGGGGGACTTGTTGTTCACCACGGGGCGCGCGGAACTGCGTCCGGGTGCAGTCAATAATCTGGATAAGTTAGCGCTGTTTCTTAGCCAGCATGCAGACCGAGACGTGTTGATTGAAGGCCACGCAGACAGCGTCGGTGGTCAGGAGGCCAACCTCCTCTTGTCACAGAACCGCGCGGACTCTGTGATGAACTACCTGCTGGGCCAAGGTGTGGCGTCCATCCGTCTCGATTCAACCGGCAAAGGCGAAAGCGCCCCTGTGGCCAGCAATGATTCGGCATCGGGGCGGCAAATGAATCGCCGGGTTGAAGTGATCATCCGCACCACCGCCCGCGCTCAGTAAAAAGCCGACAGCGATCCCGCGCGGGAAGTCGACTTGCGACTATCACGTGCGGGCACGCCTACTGGTGGCGATAGACTGGGTAAGAAATTTGGGCAAATAAAAAAGGGTTACGTTTTCACGTAACCCTTTCTTTGTATGGTGCCGGCACCAGGAATCGAACCCGGGACCTACT
>SXGS01447849.1_pt1 | contig 20789 bp, 28 predicted proteins | sample 3174681 | NCBI WGS metagenome assembly SXGS01 (sample SAMN11356861, study PRJNA531348) | freshwater metagenome | isolation source: freshwater sample F1-80 | place: China: Fuxian Lake, Yuxi | collected 2017-12-25 | reverse complement strand
GTCACTCCGTGGCTCGAATTCGAGTCACGGAGTGACTCGTCGACTTTGCAGTTTCGCCGTCCCATGCTTTGCGAACTCGAAAGGAATCACCGTTGTCCGGCCAACTTGTGACTTTTTTGCCGATCTTTGTTTTCGTCGCCATTCTGTTGGGATTCGTGGTGACGAACCTCGTGCTGGCCCACACCGTCGGGCCTCGGAAATCGACCGCCGTCAAAGAGATGCCGTATGAGTCGGGGATGGACCCCGTCGGGGATGCTCGGCAGCCGTTTGATGTAAAGTTCTATCTGGTCGCGATTCTGTTTCTCGTATTCGATGTCGAACTGCTGTTTCTTTACCCGTGGGCTGTGAGCGCCTACGTCGATCAACCAAATCGCTGGGCCGGCTCGCCGTTCGAAGAACAGAATGTGGCCCAGCATCTCGGCCACGACAGTCCCGGCATTCCGCTGGAACTGCGAGGGACTGTATTCGGCGTGATGCTGGTGTTCATCGCCACGCTGGCGATTGCCTACGTCTATGCGTGGCGGAAAGGTGTTTTCAAATGGCGGTAGGACTTCCCGAAAACGTGTTCATGACGACCGTCAACGCGGCGGCGAGCTGGTGTCGCAAGAACAGTCTCTGGCCGATGCCGTTCGCGACCGCCTGCTGCGGCATCGAGCTGATGGCGACGGCGTCGTCTCGGTACGACCTCGCTCGGTTCGGGGCCGAGGTCATGCGGTTTAGTCCTCGGCAGTGCGATCTGATGATCGTGGCCGGCCGAGTCGTCATGAAAATGATGCCCGTGCTGCAACGCATCTGGCTGCAAATGCCCGAACCGAAATGGTGCATCTCGATGGGAGCCTGTGCTTGCTCCGGCGGCGTGTTCGACACCTATGCCGTCGTGCAAGGGGTCGATCGCTTCATGCCGGCGGACATGTACGTCCCCGGCTGCCCGCCTCGGCCGGAGCAGCTCATTCAGGCGATCATGGACCTGCAAAACAAAATCCAAGCCACCGGCACGCTCAACGGCACCGAGTTCGGCCTGCGAACTCAGCCGATGGGCCCGACGCCGTTCGACCGCGATGAGATGTGGCGTGTCGAAGACGCGGCGCTGCAAGCGAAGGTCGGCGGGTTCGGGGTGTGAACGTCGGAGAAAGGGCGGCGATGAGAGCATATGGCTACGCCAGAGGACGACCGGACGATGACGACGAGGAGTCGGTGCTCTTGGAGTTGTCTGAAGTCACATTCGTCGGGACTCCAGATGCTCTCCGCGAAGTTGCTGAGTTTCTGATCGCTGCCTCACAGGATTTAGAAAAGTACGGACGGGATTTCGGCCACGTTCATCTCCAACACAAGAATCCGCGATGGCGTTCAATGATGCCTCAATTCGTTGATGTCATTGTGGCTCGTGGCGAGTAGAGAATAATCGAAGGATAACCAGCGGCGATGACACCTTCCGCAAACAACATTCAACACTCCGCCGTCTCCCTCCTTGCCGAGCACTTCGGGGCCGACTCGCTCGGCTGGAGCCAGAACCGCGACAACGTGCGCGTGAAGGTGGGCGAGGACCGGGTCTTTGAGGTGCTCAAGTGCCTGAAGATGCTCGGTGGGTTTGACATGCTCGTCGATCTCACCGCCGTCGATGAGTTGGAGTACCCCGACGCGACCGATCGGTTCCGCGTGGTGTATTGCCTGCTCAACACGGCGACCGGCGAGCGGTTGATCGTGCTGACCTACGTCAACGATCCGAACCCGACGTTGCCCTCGGCGTATCCGCTCTGGAAGGGAGCCGACTGGATGGAGCGGGAAGTCTTCGACATGTTCGGCATCCGCTTCACCGGCCACCCCGACCTCCGCCGCATCCTGATGCCCGAAGAGTTCACCGAATTCCCGCTCCGCAAAGATTATCCCCTCCGCGGCCGAGGCGAACGCCACAACTTCCCGGTCATCACGCGGGCGGAGAGCTAGGAGGCATGGCGATGGTCAATGTTGCCGAGTTTCGGTTGGATCGAACGAAGTTTGAAGTGGTGACGCTTGCGGAGGCGGATGACTACAGCGATGTGGCTTATTGGGAGGCGCAGCCGAGGCATCGACGGTTGGCATTTTTGGAGTTCTTGAGGCGAACTTTCCATGGAAAGCGTGCCGGACATAGACGACGACTTCCTCGAATTCTTGAGGTTGTTGACGGACCGTAAAGTTCGTTACGTCGTGATCGGCGGCTATGCCGTGGCCTTGCATGGTTACGTCAGATACACCGGCGACATCGACATCTTCGTGGAGATTTCCAAAACAAACGCCAGGAAGCTGGTCCAGGTTTTCAAGGACTTCGGTTACGACGTTTCGAACCTTCGAGAAGAAATGTTTTTGAGTCGAGGAAAGATCATCAGACTTGGGGAACCGCCGCATCGACTCGAAGTGCTTATGGGAATCTCTGGAGTTTCGTTTGAGGAGTGCTATCGGAATCGCGTCGTCTGCCAAGCTGAGGATGTCAAAGTCAATTTCATCAGTCGGGAGTTGTTGCTTCAAAACAAGACATCCAGCGGCCGGCCCAAAGACCTGGTTGATGTCGAACATCTTCTGAAGGGCCAATTGGAGTCACTGCCGAAGGCCAAGGTTGCTCGAAAACGTCCGTCGAAATCGGCGGCACCGAAGAAGCGGAATCGCAAGAAGGATTGACGAAAACATGCCGTTTGAAGTTTCTGATTTGATGACTGACGATGCGGAAGCCACGGATAAAGAATATCTGTGGACGCTCAACTTTGGGCCGCAGCATCCGGCGACGCATACCACGTTGCGGCTGATCTTGACGCTCGACGGCGAGAAGGTCGTCAAGGCGGTGCCGGATATTGGGTATCTGCATTCCGGGTTCGAGAAGCTCGCGGAAGACCTGGACTACAACCAGTACGTCACCATCGTCGATCGCATGAATTATCTCTCGCCGCTGGCCAACGAGATCGCGTGGCATCATGCGGTTGAGAAGCTGCTGGGGATCGAGCTGACTCCGCGGTGCAAGTACATCCGCACGATCATCGCCGAGCTGATGCGGCTGCACGATCATTTGCTCAACACGGGGACCAGTGCGCTCGACCTGGGAGCGTTCACGGCGTTCCTGTACTTCTTCCAGCAACGCGAGCTGATTTACGACATCTGCGAGTCCGCGTCGGGGCAGCGGTTCCATTCCAGCTACACGCGCGTCGGCGGCGTGCTGTACGACGTGACCACCGACTGGGTCAACAAGGTGCGGAGTTTTTGCAAAGGCTTCCGAGCCGTCCACGCCGAGGTCGATGGCCTGCTGACTCGCAACCGCATCTTCATCGACCGGACCAAGGGAGTCGGCGTGCTGTCGAAGGAGGACGCGATCAACTTCAGTTGCACCGGCCCGATCGCGCGAGCCTCCGGCGTGGTCCGCGACCTCCGCAAGGACGAGCCGTATCTCGCGTACCCGGACTTCGACTTCAAAGTCATCTGCACGAACGGCGGCGACTGCTACGCGAGGTATCTCGTCCGCATGCACGAGATGCTGGAGAGCATCAAGATTATCGAGCAAGCCATCGAGAACATCCCCGCCGGCCCGATCAACGTGGACCCCGAAGGCAAAGCGGTCCTGCCGAACAAGTCGAACGTGTACCAGTCGATCGAGGGCCTGATCCACCACTTCGAGGTGATCATGCCCAACCGCGGCTTCCCGACTCCGACCGAGTCGATCTACGCCGCGACCGAATCCCCGAACGGTGAACTCGGCTTCTACATCACGGCCGACAGCACCTCGAAACCGTATCGAGCTCGCTGCCGCCCGCCGTCGTACATCCACTTCGCCATCTTCCCGCACATCATTCCCGGCCTCATGCTCAGCGATGTTGTCGCGGTGCTCGGCAGCTTGAACATCATTGCGGCAGAGTTGGATCGGTAATTGTCGTCTCTGTGCCCTCTGTGCCTCTGTGTTAAAACTTCTTAAACACAGAGGCACAGAGGTCACGGAGTGAAATGCACGGAGCAAGATCAATGAGTTTTTTGAGTGAAGACCTCCGCCAGAAGATCATCGCGGAGCTACCAAAATATCCGACGAAGCGGGCGGTGACGTTGCCGGCGTTGCATCATGTGCAGGACGCGCTGCGGTGCGTGCCGCTCGAAGCGATCAAGGAGATCGCCGAAATCCTCGATCAGCACCCGGCGGAAGTTCACGACACGATGAGCTTCTACGGCTTCTTCCGCGACCCGGAGCACAAGCTCGGCAAGAATCGGCTGCAAGTCTGCCGCAGCCTGTCGTGCATGTTGCGCGGCGGCGAGGAAGTGCTGGCCGAACTCTGCCAGAAGTATCACTTGCAGCCGGGCGACACGACTCCCGACGGCAAGTTCACGCTCGAATTCGCCGAATGCCTCGGAGCCTGCGAAGGTGCCCCCTGCATGTTGGTCAACGACGAATGCCACATGTGCCTGACGACCGAAACGGCCAGCGACGTGATTGAGAAATTGGCATGAAACGAAACTAGCCCGACGCGCAAGCGCGGGGTAACGACCATTGAGAGTTGAGGTGGCCAATGAGCGTCATCGAACGTGACCTGCGAGACTTTGAGCAATTTGTTTTGGACACTTCCGAAGCCGAATCGGAGGCGTTGGAGTTGGAGGATTACGTTTGTCTCTGGCGAGCACGCCAGGAACAGGCGGCAACACGTGCGGCAATTCAAGAAGGGCTTGATGATTTGGACGCGGGACGAGTTCGACCGGCGGCCGAAGTTCTGGCGGAACTGCGAAAGAGTCTTGGCTGAGAATCGACATGCCCGGCTACCAAGTGCAATTCAGCCGTCGAGCCAATCAAGATGTCGCCGACATTTTGAATTGGCTGCGGCAGCGGTCGTTGCAAGGTGCTCGGCGTTGGTTGGATGCCTTGGATCAAATGGAGAAACGGTTGACTGAATCGCCGCTCGGTTTCGGCTTGGCGGATGAATCGGACGACTTCAAAGAACCCGTTCGGCAGGCACTCTTCCGAACCAAGCATGGAAACACTTATCGAGCTTTGTTTGTCGTCCGCGAATCAACGGTCACGTTGCTTTGCGTGCGAGGCCCAGGTCAGCCACCTTTCACTCCTTCTGATATGACCTCAAGCAACTGACAACGGACCAAGGACAATTTCAACGTGCCAACTTTTGAACCAGTTTTGTTGAAACGAATCGGCAAGCCGAACAGTGCTTCGCTGGAAACGTATCGTGCCGACGGCGGCTATCGAGCGCTCGAGAAGGCGTTGAAGATGGCTCCGGCCGAGGTCACGGAGACCGTGAAGGCGTCGGGGTTACGCGGCCGCGGCGGGGCGGGGTTTCCGACCGGTGTGAAGTGGACGTTTTTGCCGAAGGACGCGACGACGGTTTATCTCGCGGTCAACGCCGACGAGTCCGAGCCGGGGACGTTCAACAACCGCATCATCATGGAGGGCGATCCGCATCAGATCATCGAGGGGATCGCCATCGCCTGCCACGCGATCAAGTGCAACACGGCGTACATCTATTTGCGGTACGAGTTCGGCCGCAGCTATCGAGCGCTCAAGCAGGCGGTCGAGGATTGCTACAAGGCGAACCTGCTCGGCAAAAACATCCTCGGCAGCGGCAAAGACCTCGACGTGTTTCTGCATCGCGGGGCGGGAGCGTACATCTGCGGCGAGGAGACCGGGCTGATCGAAAGCCTCGAAGGCAAGCGAGCGTGGCCGCGGATCAAGCCACCGTTTCCGGCCATCGAGGGGCTGTTCCGCAAGCCGACGATCGTGAACAACATCGAGACGCTCGCCTGCGTGACGCACATCCTGGATCGGGGCGTCGAGTGGTTCAAGTCGATGGGCGTGCCTCCCGACCCAGCCAACCCACGCGACGCCGGCAGCTATGGGCCGAAGCTGTATTGCGTCAGCGGCCACGTCAACAAACCGGGCTGCTACGAACTGCCAATGGGCATCACCGCTCGCTCGCTGATCGACGACTACGCGGGGGGCGTCTGGAAAGGCCGCAAGGCGAAAGCGGTCGTCCCCGGCGGCATGAGCATGGGCTTCCTCACCGAGAAGGAACTCGACACGCCGCTGGACTTCAACGGCCCCGGCAAAGTCGGCTGCCTGGGCTTGGGGACTGCGGCGGTAATGGTCGTCGATGACCAGACCAACATCGTCGAGGTGCTCTACAACAGTTGCCGGTTCTACTCACACGAGAGCTGCGGCCAATGCACTCCCTGCCGCGAGGGACCCGCCTGGATGACGAAAATCCTGGAACGCATCCTCGACGGCCGCGGCCAACTCCGCGACATCGACCTGCTGCTGGAAGTCGCCAACGGCATCGGCATCATCCCCGGCACCACGATCTGCGGCCTCAGCGACGGAGCCGCCTGGCCCGTCAAAAACGCCATCAACAAATACCGCAGCGACTTCGAGGAGTGGATCAACAGCGGAAGAAAGAGCACGCTGGTGAGTTTGAAAATGGGACACTGATTTGGAGCGCGGTGTGTCAGCACCGCTTTGGTAACATTGAGTAAAACCACATCATGACCACGGATCGCCAGCCAATCTGTCCGATGCCGCAAGTTTGGAATCGCATCTATGAGGCCCAGCTTGAGTGATGGCGTGCGGCGGGCAACCCGGAAACTCCAAAACCACCAGTTCCGCTCATTTTGGCCGCATGGTATGAGCCGCATCTCCTAAAAATGCTACGTTGGAAAGAGACTCAAGATTGGTCACACAAGCACGGATTCAGTCATCTCATTCCGGAACTGACTGAGGCGGATTGCTTCTTTGGCTGAGAAAATTGCTGCGACTATTGGAGTACTAATATGCCAAGTGTTTTGAATGATGTCCGATCGCAAGCGTTGGAACTGCCGCCTTCGGAGCGAGAGTTGTTGATTCACGATTTGCTGGTCAGTTTGGACGACGGTGACGAAAGCGAAGCTGGCATTGAAGCCGCTTGGGCAGTCGAAATTGCTCGCCGATCTGCGGAAGTTCATTCCGGGACCGCGAAATTGGTGGATATGGACGAGGCCCTGGACCGAGTCCTCTCGGCCGCCAATGAGGGCGAACAATGAAGGTCCGACTTCACGACGAGGCCGTTGTTGAAGCCGAACAGGCGGCAAGGTGGTACTCGCAGCAAAAGCGTGGATTGGGGCAAGAGTTTACTCAGGAACTCAAGCGGCGCCTGAAAATGCTGAGAGCCAATCCCGCCCGGTTTCCACAACTAGAAACAGCACCGCGAAACATCGACGTCCGCCGAATTCTGACGGCGCGGTTTCCCTACAAGATCATTTTCGAGATCATCCAAAATGAAGTCGTTGTCTTGGCAGTCGCGCATGGAAGCCGGCGGCCAAACTACTGGATCAAACGGCGGTCATCGACTTCGTAAGTATCAAAACCACTTGTCTTCATTAGCGACGATTAGCGCAGAATAGCGTTCCCAAAAGAAACAGATCGAAATGCCCACAGTCACAGTCAACGGTAAAGAAGTTTCCATCGGCGACAGCGAGCGGCTGAATTGTATTCAGGCGGCGAAGCGGGCTGACATTGAGATTCCACATTATTGCTGGCATCCGGCGCTGACCGTGGTGGCTAGCTGCCGCATGTGCCTTGTCGAGGTCGGCGACAAGAAGCCGGATGGCACGGTCGCGATGCAGCCGAAGGTCGTGCCGGGATGTCAGACGCCGGTCAAGGACGGGACGGTCATCGTCACGAATTCGGCGAAGGTCAAGCAGGCTCAGGCGGCGACGCTGGAGTATTTGCTGCTCAACCATCCGCTTGACTGCCCGACGTGCGATCAAGCGGGCGAGTGTTTTCTGCAAGACTACACCTACAAGTTCGGCCACATGCAGAGCCGGTTGATGGAACCGAAGGAACTCAAGCCTGACAAGGACTACATCGGCGACCAGATCACGCTGTTCACCGACCGCTGCGTGATGTGTACTCGCTGCGTGCGGTTCACTCGCGAAATCAGCGGCACCGGCGAGCTGCAAGTCATCAACCGCGGCAGCCACGAAGAGATCGACATCTTTCCGGGGATGCCGGTCAACAACAAACTCGCCGGAAACGTCGTCGATCTTTGCCCGGTCGGAGCGTTGTGCTCGAAAGATTTCCTCTACAAGCAACGAGTCTGGTGGCTGAAGTCCGCCGATAGCGTCTGCCCCGATTGCTCGGCCGGTTGCAGCATCAAGGTCGATCAGAACAACGAGACTGTCTTCCGCCTGAAACCGCGCAGTAATCCGCAGGCTCAGGGCGACTTCATGTGCGATGACGGCCGCTTCGGTTGGAAGTACATCCACTCGGATCAGCGGCTCAAGCGGCCGGAGATTTCGCAAGGGGACCGTCGAGTCGCCGTCGATTGGGACACCGCGCTGACCGCAACTCGAAACACGCTCAAAGAGGCGGCGACGAAGCATCCCAAAGCCGTTGCCGCCGTGCTCTCGCCTTGGATGACTGTCGAAGAGGCATACCTGCTCGCGAAGCATTTGAAAGGTCTGAGTGCTGACATCCGCTTGGCGCTCGGCCCCGTGCGTATCGAAGGCCAAGATGACCATTACCCGAAAGATGTCCGAGGCAACGCACAAGAGACCGTCAAGTTCACGATCCGGGCCGAGAAGTGCCCGAACCGCCGAGGCGTCGAGGCCGTGTTGCAGCACTTCCAAGGCTCGATCGTCAGCATTGGCGACATCCTGGGCAGCGCGGCCGACGGTCACATCGACACGCTCTATTTTGTCGGTGGAGATCCCCGTGGTGGTCTCGATGAGTCACAAGCTGCTGCGCTCGCGAAGGTGAAATCTCTCATCGTTCAAGACATCCTCCCGTCGCCGGTGTCCGCGCGAGGGCACATTCTCCTGGCCGGCGGTTCCTTTGCGGAACGCGAGGGGACTTTCATCAATCGTGCTGGTCTTGCCCAAGCCATCAAACGATCAATTCGTTCGCCGGAAGAGGCTCGGCCGGATGGCCGAATCCTGTGGGAGTTGGACGGTCGCAAGGGGTTGTTCAACAGCCGTGCCCTCCGCCAGGAGATTGCTCTTGAGATTCCGCAGCTAGCAGCACTGTCTGAGGAGTCGCTGGAGTTCAATGGAGTTGTGGTGTGATCACCGACTCCGCGAATTGGACATGGGTGACTTGAGTGGGAAAGTCTTTTCACTCGGATTTGCTCTGCCGATTCTGCGTGTGCGAGAGATCTTTCCGGTTGCTCCGCCCGACAGAGATTCCTTTGTCGCTTGCGACGGTCGAGACCGATATCCCGGATGGTCGGATCGGTTCGTGTCGGCACGAGTTGCCGACCGATTTGTCTTCACGCAAGCTGACGAAGGGTGCGGAGCATGTTGGACGCTCTCAAGTTTTGCCTCATCCGCAAAGTCGCGGGGGTTTTGGCAGTCGCCACGTTGATGGTCGGAGGCGTTTCGATCGCCAACGCCCAAGTCGTTCCCGGTACCGGTGAAAAGCTGACGGAAATCGGTGACGACTTTGAGGACGAAAAATGGGGCTACGTTCCGAATCTCCCCAAGAGCAGCAACAACATCGACCATCAGGTCCGCTATCCGTCGGGTCAAGCAAATAACAATCGCTGGTTCGAAAGTTTGCTGCGCGGCCAACCCGATGTCGTCGAGCGTGTGGAGACTCCCGTCGGTGGCCTGCCGACCAGCAAAGGAGCGATGAAGCTTCGCTCGGTGCAAACCGGCATTCCCGGAGCACCCAGTTTCAAGATGCAGCAAGACGACTTCATCATGAACGGCAACAACCGCTTTGGCGGGACGATTCCCAACATGTGGACGCCAAACGTTGTCGCACGGGTTTACATGCCGCCGTTCGAGCAATGGGAGCGGCGCACCGGATCATCGTTTGGCTTCCGTATCGAGACGCTGACGCACGTTTGGAAACCGGCGACCGGAAAGCTGTTCAAGAAGGTTGGTAAGACGCGGCAACTCGATCAAGCCTGGCCGGGGATGTTCGTGCAACTCAACTGCAAGTCCGACAGTCCGAACAAGGAAGACAACGCGGTCTTCGTGATTCGTGCCAACGAAAACGGTAACGATTTCGTGGCGGGACCGGTCATCACAGAACCGGGTTGGTGGACGATGGGCATGACGCTCTCGCCGGATGGCCGCGTCCATTACTACGCGACCAAGGGAACCGGCCCGTTGCGCGCCACCGACCGCATCGCCAGCACGATGCCGTACGGCGAGCCGAACCTGCAAATGAACACGGTCTTCTTTAACGTGATGAGCGTGGACAACGGCCGCACTTGGTCCACCGAATGGATTGTGGATGACGTCGAGCTATTCATCGCTCGGCGGTAGGTCAACGTCCGCCGTGGCGGATCACGCTCTGCGTGATGAGCCGAATGTCTAAACCGCGCCCGTGAAGCATTCAGCTCGTCACGCGGAGCGATGACGGCTACGCACTCAGAACGTCACGCCGAGTCGCACCAAGGCGGTGCTCGGCAAATCGGTGTCGCCGATTTGCGAGGTGTATTCCAGGCGGCGGCTGAAGACGTAGCCGGCTTCGACGAGCCAATTGCGGCCGCTGGTCCATTTCCGTTCGTAGCCGACCATCAGCCGGTAATCGGTAAGCGTCGCGACATCGTTGAGTCCAGAGGCTCGGCGAATCGCCCAAGTTCCTCCGCCAAATTCGCTGACCAGATAGGCCCAGTGGGCGGAACAATCGTCGTGCGAGAATCGCCAGGCGATGCGCGGGCGTGGAGCGGCCAACTCGAATTTCCAGTCTTCGTTGGGATTCCACAGCACGCCGGTGCTGGGGATTGCTTGCACGTCGTCACGGTCGAGGTACAGCACGCCCCCCAAGAGAGTGAGCGTGTCAGAGTATTTCCAGAAGGCCAGCAATCGCCCGGGTAGCCGGAACGCCTGGCGTCCGGTGTTGTCGGAATCGGTGTAGAAGCTGGGAGCGATGGCTGCTTGCACGATCCAGCGTTCTCCAATCGGCAGTGCCCCGACGGTCTCGAATGAGAAGTCGTATAACTGCCCTGGCAAGTCGGTCAGCGTTGGCCCATCCAGTGCGTGTCCAGCGAGACGCGGCACGAACCACAACGCTTGAAACTTGGGAAACTCAATTGAGCCGCGTGCCTCGAAGCTGGTGATACCCAATCCGTCAGAGCTCGGAGCGATCCAGGTGGCAGTCCCAATCGTCTTCTTCCAATCAATCCAGGAGCACTCGCCATCGTCATCGGAAAAGAGCGGGGCATCGCCTGTCACCATCTCGTCCGACGGATCCAGCAACTCCTCGCGCGGCAGCAGGTCGTCCGCATCTTTGCTGAGCGGATACTGATTCTGATACGCGGCTCGCCGAATCGGCTGTTCTTGGTCTTCCGGCGACTCGGTGAGTTCATCGTCTTGCCAGACGAATCGGACTGGAGAACGCGGCCGCGAATCGGCACGCCTTGCCGATTCCTCGAATGGCTCGTACCAACGAGGCATCACGTCTTCGGCCGACAGGGAGTTGCCGCCGACCAACACGCTGGCGCAGGCCAATGCGGAAAAGGACTGCCGCATTCGTCGTCCAGGCGATCTCAGTCGATCGAGCCAGCCGTCTTTCAGAAACGAAGTCCTCACGAATCAACCCCCTCGTGGTCTCGACTGGAGAATCGTCCGGCTGCCCGGACCTATCGAGCAAAACCGGAAGGGTTTGCCGTGTCTGTCCGAAAGGAGCCGTCGGCATACGCCGCAACTCCGGCATTTTGCCCAGTGTTTCCTTGCTGAGGCGGTTCGGCACAATCGCTGGCGTGGCGCATTCGGGCACAACCCGTCGATAGGCGTTGAGGAAAAACTGTCGCGACCACCGCCTGGCGGCGGACCGGTGCGCGCGTCGGGAGGGCGCGATTTTGAGACGGCAGGGATGGCTTTGGGGGCTCGTGCTGGCGGCGATGGTTCGCTTGCTGCTCGCCCCAGCGCTGGCCGGAGATGTCACGGTCGAGACGTGGTTTGACGATGCCGCTGCGTATCCACCGCTGCGATTGATCGACAACCGCTCGGACGAAGACGCTCGATGGTCGCCCGTGGAACTCGAACCGTTGCAGTTCGACGATTCGCCGCCGTTCGATGACGGCTCCGAGTCTCTTTCGGAGTGGGACGGCCTCGCGTTCCAAATTCTGCCTGTCGGCTTGATGTATCAGTCGTATCTGGCTGGTGAAAAGGAGCCGCGCATTCAAGGGGTCTGGCTGTCCGAGAAGAATCGGGGCTTGGTCTGGGAAACCCAACTTGGTGGTCGAGCCGGCCTCTTGCGATACGGGACGTTCGATGCGATCAACCCGAAGGGCTGGCAGTTGGATGTGGAAGGAGGGGCTCAAGTTCGCCTCGACCCAAATCAGAATTCTGATGTCGAAGCGGTGGACTATCGCATTGGATTTCTCTCGACCTGGCGACACGGGCGAAACAGGATCAAGGCCGGCTACTACCATCTGAGCTCGCACCTCGGTGACGAGTTTCTGATCCGCAATCCGAGCTTCCTCAGCACAAGGCTGAACTATGTGCGCGACTCTACCATTGTCGGTTGGATGTACGACCTCTCCGAGGACATGCAGGTTTACGGCGAAGTCGGATACGCGGTGGGGCACCAAGGGGGAGCTAAGCCGCTCGAATTCCAATACGGCTACCAATACTCGCCGCTGCAGGCGTTCGACCTTCACGGTGCTCCGTACTTCGCGATCAACGGCCACACGCGCGAAGACCTGAATTGGATCACCGGCATCAACACAACGGCCGGTTGGCTGTGGCGGGGCGAGCAAACCAATCACACCTTCCGAGTTGGCATGCAGTACTACACCGGCCCGGCGATCCAATACTCCTTTGTCGGCCGCAACGAAACGCTGCTCGGCGGCGGTCTCTGGTTTGATTACTGACGATCGACTGTCCTCCTCACGACTTTGACCTTTGGAACTCCCTCCCATGACCGCTGCCATCATTTTCCTTGTGCTGCGTTTGCTGAGACGTTCGGCGATTCCTTTTCAGCATCTTGCGGGAGAGATCGTTTTCCGACTTCATCCTTTTGTGCTTGTTCCGTATCCTGTCCGCACCCGGGGGCGATTGGATTCGACTGGGTCACCATAGATGCTGGTGGCGTGCCGTGGTTGATCAGCAGGCCACGTAAAAAGCCGATCACATAATAATTGCCAATCGGCAATTCTCCTTGGCAGCCTAGTGCTGCTGCGGACCTAGGAATCCCCGTCTGAGGAGTCCGAAACGTCCGTCGCAAAATCAGACTGGTGTCCGCTCAACGCCGACTACAGCGGGCATAAGACAACGTGGTTAGCTGGCCAAAGACAAGCTTCGTTCGTTGAGCTTGTTCCGGTGAGACCGATCAGCGAACTACGCACGTAGAGGCCATCGTTGAGGGATCACAGGACGGGGGTTCGATTCCCCCGCCTCCACCTGAAAATCCTTGCACTATCCGGCAAGGAACGGAAAGCCCCGGAAACTCCGGGGCTTTTTCGTTTTCACGCAACGGGCGAATCACGATCGGCTTGGACGGTTTCACGTCCTTATCCTCGATTTCCGATGCTGACTGCGTCGGAATCTGCGTCGCTTTTTCAAAGTGAGACGGCAGGACTTGTCGGTAGTGAGCGTCGGCAATCTCTTCGGTGTGTCCGAGCCACGCGGCGGCAACATGGCCGGGGAAGATTTCGGCCAGTTCGGTCGCTCTGGATGCCCGGAGATTGTTCCAGGCCCGTGGCCACGGCTCGAATCCCGCGCGGCGGATGATCTTGTGCAGCATGGTCCGCAGGTTGGCCCCGCGCCAGCCATCGCCGTTGCGAACCGAGAGCGGTCGATGCTTCGCGATGACCCACACGGCTCCCGGTTCGGCCGCGTCCCAGCATTCTTCCAGGAACGGACGCAGTTCGCTGAAGATGGGGATTTCCCGACTCTCTCGCCCTTCAACGTGTTCCAGCTTGGGACACGGGACGCGGATTCGATTGTGTTCCCAATCCACGTCAGGCCACTTGATCGACAGCGGTTCGGACGGCACACGCATCCCACCGAACCGAGCCAACGCCAGCAGTAACCGCCATTCGGCGTCGGGAGCTTTGGCCACGATCCGAGCGAAATCGTCCCGGTCGATGAATCGCTGTCGAGCCTTGTTCGTGCGGCTGATGACGTTTTTCAGCGGCTTCCGCCATTCGGTGAATGGGTTGCTGTCGATCAGCCGGTGCCGCACTGCGTCGTTGAAAATCGTGGTTGCGAGACTCATTCTGCGATCGACGGTTGTTCGACTGAGCTTTGCTCCGCCTGCGTTGCGACGTGCCTTGCCGCTGGCGAGGTATCTTCCGAAATCCACGGCTTGTCCTTCGGTGATTTCGCGGAGCGGCTGGTCTTTGCCAAAGAACGCCTCCAGGTTGTGCTGGACGTGTTCGTAGACGACCAGCGACGTTCCCTTCAAATCCGTTCGGCGAGCGACGTGATCCGTCAGGAATGGTCCGAGTTGCGTGCCACGGTCAGCATCCTTGCCGCTGGTGCGCGGAGCGATCAGTCCGACTCCCACCAATTTTTTCGCGAGCCAGTCAGGAATCTCTCCCACCCAGCGCGAGACTTCGGGGTCGGGTTCCGACTTGGACAGCATCGCAGCGTTGAGAGCCTTGATCTTGGTGCGAACCTCTTTGACATCCCGCATTGGCATGTCGCCGAGATAGACCGTCTTGCGTTTGCCGTCCGCATTGGTGAATTGAATCTTGCGGAGACCATTCGCGTCGGTGCTGATGGAAGCCATTGGCCAGAGCCTTTCAGAAAACGCCCGCCGCGAGCCGGTTCGTTCTCAAGTGGGATGGGAGTAACGCGCGGGGAGGGTATCGACATCGCGTTGAGCGCGCAATTCAGTTCTGTTCCGTTGCTTTCCGTTCCTTGCCGATGCGAGCGACTGGCGTTGCTGGCATCACTTCGCGGATGTCGGTGCATTGCAGACCAACGCTGCGCAGGATCAGTACGAGAGACGCCCGCAGGCGTGAGCGGTTACGACTTCTACGACTTTGACGACGCGAGCCGGTCGTCAGGTCGTAGAAGTCGTTCATGTCGTTAGGCCGTGAGGGAGGCAAACCAGCGTTCAGCCCCGCGACTAGTTTCGGGGTCGAGGTCATCTTTGCGGTGAGCCAGCCCGTTATCGTGGAGCAGTCTGAGAGCCTCTTCGATCTTGGCCGACGACGTATTGCTGTTGAAGACGTTGTGGAGCATCTCCGTCCGCGTCAGGCCAACGTCGGCGACTTGGCGCAGTTCTGCCAGCAGCGTGTCGGCGACACGGTTGCCGAGCGCGTTGCCGAAGACGTATTCCGCGCTCCGTTGGCAGTAGTCCCACACGGCCAACGCTGCCTTGAGATGTTCGATCTTCACGACCGGCGACTGGTCGAGCAGCGCGTACAGAACCGACAACCGCATGACTTGAGCTTCCGCCCGCGCGGTCATCGCTCCCAGCATTCCGAAGCGGTCTCCCGACAGACGCGAATAGATTCCGTGCCAGTGGTCGCGAGCTTCGGCGTTTCGGTCGATCTTGTTCGCCGTCGATGCAAACTGAACGACTTCGCGGACGTGAACTCGGATCGGTTCCAAGTCTTCATCGCGCAGGTTGCCGCCATCGGGTAGCTCTTTGGATCGTCCAACGCACACCCACAAGAATCGGTTGCCGAATCCGTTGGTGGTTTCGGTCTCGCCAAGGTTGCGGCGAAGTTCGTCGCGGGTGATGTGTCCGATGATGCTGGCGTAAGCGTCGGTCGCTTTCGCGGGGCTGTTCTTCGTCATCGTGCGGAGCAAACCGGAATCCCACGCCTGCCGAATCGTCGGTGACAACGTGTTGGCTTCCCGCCCCATCACTTTCAACGTGCCGGCGAATTCCTCTTCGATCACCAACAGCCGCTTGTCACTCACGCCCGGATCGACTTCCACGGTTTGGTATTCGACAACGCGCCCCTTTTCTCTGACCGGCTGTTGTTGTTCGATCTTGTCGCGGACCTGCCAAATCAAACCCTCGCCCGTGCTCAGTCCGCTGACGACTCGCTCCCGCGTCCAGTTCTCATCAATGCCTTCCAACAATCGGCGAACGTGAGACCACGACGAACCCTTGCGTCCTTTGGCGGACTTCCCGACCAGCACGGCGAAGAGGTTCACATAATGGCGAGCCGATTCCGCCATCGCGTAGCCCGTCCGTCCCAGTACGTTGCCAATGGCCACGAGGAATTGAATCATCAGCGCCATCCGGTCGGCTTCCGAGTGCGGCGAGACAATATCGACGAACCCGCCCGCCACGCCGTGATACACCTCCGCTTTCGGAGGTGCCGGCCAGTCGGTGGTCGTCATCGCAGGCCGCGCGGTTTCTTCCATCGTGTCCTGTTTCGTGTCGCGAGTTCGCGCCGCCGTTCGTTGTCGAGCTTGGGCCGCCAAATCTTTCTTGAGCGATTTCATGCCGCACCTCCCATCAAGAGAGTGCGGAACGCGAGCCGAAAGTCATCATCCTTGGCCAGCGTCACGAGCAATCGCTCTTGTTCCCGCTCACTGAGCGGTTCGACCGGTTGGCCGATGCGGCGGTCGATGCCGAGCCGCTCGCAATCCTCCGCAGGCGGAAGCCAGCGGCGAGCGTACTCCGGCCATTCGTCGAGCGCGGCGTGTAGCTCGGCAATGGTCGCGGGAGCGAACGGTTCGTGACCTGATGCCCGGCACGCCGCGACGTGTTCGACGTAATCATCAGGCCCGTGGAAGTTGGGACGTGGAGTGATCGAGTTCATTGGCTGATGGTTCCTATTTCTGACGGGTCGAGCGTTGTTCGCGTCCGGCCCGTGTGCTGTTGGTGGGAGATTCCATTCGCGCAGCGATCAGCGAATACCAGAGACCGAGCGGCCAACCGCCGTGTCTCGTTTGCGGACATGGCTCAGGCACCATGCCGAGCTCGCGGAGTAGTTCACGAGCGAATCGAGCCGGCGACGCGAGCACGTCCGCCGTGAGGTACAGCGACCGGGTCACACTTCCGGCCGCGACATCAACACGAAACACGGTTGATGTCGGCACACGACTGACGCATCGAATCGAGGCCACGACTTGAGAAGGGACGTTCGCTTTCATGCCGCGTCCCCTTTCTCAGTCGTCTCTTGAGCCGCCAACCAGTCGCGCAACGCATCGACTCTGAACAGCAACCTGTTCCCTATTCGGATATGGGGAAGGACATGCAGAAACTTCCGCAAGTGCCGATCCGAAACCCCGGTCAGCTTCGCCGCCGTCGCGAGCGACACGACCAGCGGCTCGATTTCCTTTTCCGGCTTCACAACCACGGCATCACCAAGAGAGGTGTTAAGCATGAGGCACCTCACCTTCATCGTGCTGAGCATCGACGTGGCGCAACAGCGGTTCGACTTCCGACCAGTCGAATCGGATCGAACCATCGGGCAGAACGACGTGGGGCAGTCGCTTTCGACGCGCGAACCTTTCGGCGCGTCCCAGCGGCCAGTTCAGTCGCCGGTCAATATCTTCCGCGTAAAGCAGCATGTCTTCGATCTCCGTGAGTTGTGGGCATCGGGGCATTCCCCGAAAACTCAGCGGGAGCAACAGGCTGGGAAGGATGTTTGGCTAAGGTTCGTGAAGGATTGCGATGTTTTGTTAGGTCGAACCGCGCCGACGTTTCACTCGGCCAGCGATCTCGGTGATGACGGTTTCCGTGTGCTCGCCTCGTCCAAGGGCATATTGATTCTCAAGCGTTGTAGAACGATCAGCGAGAACAGAGTCTCGCGCCGCTGCCAATTCGCGGTAGCGATCCCCCAACTTCTCCCACCAGTTCAGCAATTCAGCTTTGACAACCTTTGGCTGTCCGCCTTGTTTAGGCATGACAATCGGCCCCGGAATGGTTTTGTGAGCGGCGCGAACTTTTGCAATCGGCACCTTATCCGTTTCCGTACTGAGCACCGCCAAAATTTCACTCCATGATGAAAGATAGACCTTCGGCGGGGGCGGGACTTGCTGCTGTTGTTCATCATGCGGCGACTCGGCGGCAACGGATATCGAGTCGGCATCCGGTGGCATCACAACTAATGGCTTAGATGATTTAGTGGCGGAGTTGTTTAGCGGCTCAAGCCCGACCGCTGCCGCTCGCACCGCGACTTTGTAGGCAACTTCTCGCAACCCCGAATGGCTCTCTTCGTAGGCCATCCTCATTGCACGTTTTACGTCGGCGAGTATCTGGTCGGGGGTCCAAACAAGGATTCCAGCGAGAGGCGGAAGTGGAGCGCGTCGTACCCAGTGCAGCCCTTTCCTCAACATAGAGATCACAGGTTGCAGACGTTCGCAAACATCTCCCATCAGTTCGTCCGATGGCATCGCTGTCAAAAGTTCGCATTGAAGCCCCTTTGCGACCGCCTCAATGCGATTCGCAGTATCGAGCGCGTCCCGCCAGTCCGCGCATTCCACCAAATCAACAGGCTCTCCCTCCTCGTCTAGTTTGGTGTGGAAAAAGCAGCCGACGATGTCCCACCCAAAAAGTTTTTCGTCCAATTCAAAAATCAAATCGTGTATCCACTGAAAGCCTTCGGGAGAAGCTAACTCAGACGCTGGCCCACATTCCGGCGTAGGGGTCACGTTGGTTGGTGCGCTATCGAAGTATCTGTCGCTGTCCTCGTCAAAAGGAGATTCGCGGAATCGTGGCGAGTCCATTTGTCGTTCCCTTTTGAAGTAGGTTCGGAAAAGTCAGGTCGGCTGACCGTCTTCACCATCTTGTGAACATTACGACGCCACGAACTTGCCGCCGCTAAGCTCGCGGCCGGTGCCAGTGAGGACGAGGATACCTAGGACTTCCTCGATTCGCTCGCCGTTCGCATGTGAGAAGAGTTTGGAGAGTTCATCGGCGGCACGCGGCTTATCGGCGAAGTCGCGGGTGTTCGCGGCCGGCGTCGATCACATAGACGCGGATCAGGTGGTTTCGCGGCGTGTGGCATGACAACTACTTTCGGTCTCGCATCTCTTGTATCTCTTTTTCGTATTGCGCTTTCTCGGCGTCATACGCCGCTTTGTCGCTGCGGGCCTTTTTGAAATACGCTGCGAGCCAGTCGAGTTTCTCCTGCAATAACGTCGCCTCGAAAACCAAAAGATCGGTACTTCCAGCTTGTTTCTTCTCCGCTCTTGCACGCAACTCTTCTTTGACTTCTTCAAGCCGTGGCTTGTAGTCCGCGATTGTCATCGCCTCGATTCGTTCAGTGATTTCGGCTCGCGCGGCTTCGTCTTCCATTGCTCGTAACGCAGCGGCGGCCTTTGGGTCTCCGTGTGGCGTGTCACCGCAACCCGCACAGCACAGCATCGCGGCGAGAATCAGTAGCAATTTCACGGTGTTTGTCTTTCTGGTTAGTGGCGTTTCTTGTTTGCCCGTGCGTTCTTCTTTTGATTGATGACCGACTGAGGCTATAGGTCGCGATCCCTGCGGGAAATCTCGACTTCCACGACGATCAGAAACGGCGGCCAACCCTCGTCCGTGGGCAACGCGCGAGCGTACTGCTCCGCCTGCCAGCGAGTCACGAAAGAACCGATTGCCGTGTCGGAAGAGTTCAGCGTCGTCATGCCGCCGCGTTTCGATTGGCGATGGGGATGGAATTACACCGGGCGGATAGTACCGACACGGTCTCCGTCACACGATTGCCAGCGTCTGCACAGCGCAAACGGTTGCCGACGTTCGCGCAGGTGGCCCTCGGAGCGATCGGGCTGGGCATCGGTTCGGCTGTCGAAAGTGCGCGGCAGAACGTCACCGAAGCGTTGAGCGTTGAGGAAGTGGTTGGGATCGGCGTTTTCCTTTAGGATGCGATCACGAAGAAATGGATTTCGACGACCTCCAACGCTGCGGGATACCTCTCAAATGGTGTGGGGTCTCTCCAACGCTGCGGGGTAAGGGGCTCATTTTGTGTTCGCCCAGCAACTCATCATCGGCGACGGATCGCATCGCCCCAGCAAGGCGGACGCCAGGCTTGTTCGTCAGGCGATTCGCCAACGGTGGCCCGTCTCAAAAGCCATGCGCGCGGAAGTCCTGGAGATTGCTCAAAAGGTGATCCGCTCGGCCGGTCACGCTCGCGACATTACGGCCTGTCTGAAAATCATCCTTGAGGCCGACAAGGTCAACCTCGCCGCCACGAAGTTGGGCCAGCCAGCCACGACGCCAACCGTCAACGTCGGGGTCGCGGTCAACGATGTCACGCCCGCGCAGGTTGCGGCGGAACTTGTGATGAGCGGCGATTGGCGCAAGTTCTTGGAATGCGACGACGCGCCAGCAATGAGCACCGCAGACGCCAGCTTGTAGCCTCGCTCAACTCATCGCCCCGCCTCTCCGGCTGAAGCCATCCCGGTCGTCACATCGTTGAAGTCGTCAACGTCGTCAGGTCGAAGCCCCGCCAACGTGAGCATCTCACCCTTGACGTCATCCGCCAGAGCCGGCCAAACTTCGATCAGCCGAGCGAGTCGCGGATCGGTAACGACGCAGACTGCGTCGGATTCTGCGTCGCCTTCCGTGCGAACTGCCATTTTCTGCGGGGAATCTGCAATGTTTCGATTCCCCCCGCCTCCACTGAATCCGACTTGTAACGAAAGTTGCAAGTCGGATTTTTCATTGGCATTGCAGCGTTTTCTCGGCTGCGACAAACGGCAAAAAACGCCCTCCGAAGCCCAAATTCGTTGACTTTCCACCCCCGTTTCGTTGACTTTCGGTTGGTATAATGTGTCATGACGGGTGGCCAATGCCCGAAAAGTCAACGATAGGGAGGATCGAGGATGACCCGAAAGATGATGTACGAGAAGCCCTTGACCCGGAAGCGGGACGGGAGTTTCGAGCGATGGTTGGGGATCAGTTCCGAGGGGGTCAAGCAGGTCTTTCGGATGCCCGC
>SXGS01354363.1_pt1 | contig 20793 bp, 13 predicted proteins | sample 3174681 | NCBI WGS metagenome assembly SXGS01 (sample SAMN11356861, study PRJNA531348) | freshwater metagenome | isolation source: freshwater sample F1-80 | place: China: Fuxian Lake, Yuxi | collected 2017-12-25 | reverse complement strand
GCAAGAGTGTAGAACATCTTGTCCTCAAGTGTTCATGGGCCGAGACTCGGAAGCGGGCCGGTATCTAGCCGCTAACTCAACCATGGCGCTGGCCCATGAACACTTGAGGACAAGATGTTCTACACTCTTGCCACCGCAACATCAAACTGGGCACTAATGATATAAAAGGGGCCATCGCTTGGTTTGCGAGTTAGATGTACCGACGATCCTTAGAACTCTTTCCTTAAATCGGGCTGCTTCCACGGTCACGCGCACAACGCAGACGCTGTTCGTTTCGTTCGCATCGGCGTGAATCGCCGCCCAGCCGTTCGGCACGCAATTATTGACGACCAGCAGGTGCGTGTCAAACAGGAAAGCTACTGCGGTGTAGGCCGTGGTCATTTCGTCGGTCTCCAGGGTCTCCACGGTCTGGATCGCCTCGATATTTTTTTTAAGCCTCTTGATTTTCGATACGTGGGCTGTTCTGATTATGCCTGTCGCAGAACTGATCATCACATCTGATGAGCAGTAATTTGTTGCCTACCGCAGGTTGTTGTACTTTAGTTTTGAAAGGGGCACTTGTGATGTCGAAAAGAAGATTTGTGGATGGCTTCACATTGGTGGAGTTGTTGGTTGTGATCGCAATCATAGGAGTGTTGGTTGGTTTGTTGTTACCCGCCGTGCAAGCAGCACGCGAAGCGGCCAGACGCATGCAGTGTGCGAATAACCTGAAACAGCTTGGCTTGGCACTGCACAACTACCATGATTCCCACAAGACGTTTCCGCCGGGCGTGCAATGGCCGACGGGAATCTACTCGTCACCGCGGACAGGATTCGCCATATTGCTGCTACCGTATTTGGAGCAAGGCAACCTGCACAGCCAATATGACTTCGTGAATAGCATCTCGTGGTACTATGCGAACAGTTCTCGAGTGACCTCGCAGATCGTGCCGACATGGCGCTGTCCCAGTGATTCTGCGGTGCCGAGCGTGTCGATCAACACCGGATCTCCTGGCGGCGTGCGCATCTTTACCGTTGGCAACTACTGCGGCATGGCTGGGCTGGTCGTCAATGACATGCTGGTCAAGAAGAGCTATCCGTTTCGCGCCAATACCGGCGTGAAGATCGGCGAGTATACGGACGGGACCAGCAATACCGTGACGATGGCGGAATACGTTGGGTCGCTTAACCCCAGCGGTGACGGCAGAACGCAGGACTACCGCGGCCTGATTTGGACCGATCAGGAGGGGCGGCCATTCGTCTGGGCGCTCAATCCGCCCAACAGCAACCTTCCCGACGTGATGTTGGCGACTCAATGCGAACACAAGCCACAGCAGAACCGTCCTTGCATTTCGTCCAGCAACGCAAGTCAGCGGACCGTTGCTTCGCGGAGCATGCACACGGGTGGTGTCCAGGTCGTCCAGGGAGACGGTTCCGTGCGGTTCGTCTCTCAAACGATCGATCTGACGACCTGGCGCAGTTTGGCGACGACGAACGAGGGAGAAGTCGTCGGCGACTTTTAAAGTGAGTTCGACGTGATTCGCTCCGCGACCTACCGTTGGATCGCGGAGCATCCATGGCAGTCGGCCCGTTCTTGGTTTGGAAATAGAGGCGAAGCGTGCCATGAATTCACTCACAGGATTCGGTCTGCCGTACTGGCTCGACTTCGATCGGCCACAGTTTCCGCGACTCGACTCGAATCTCACGTCCGACATCGTGATCATCGGCGCCGGCATCAGCGGCCTCAAGCTCGCCCACTGTCTTGCGAAGCACGGAATTTCGTCGGTCATTCTGGAAGCAAACCGCGTCGGGAAAGGCGCGTCCGGTCGCAACCAGGGGACAATTTGCACCGCGGGGAACTCGTTGTATCACGAAGCAATCGAACAGTTCCGTCCCGCGTGTGGCACGGACGCGCGCCGGTACGCCCGGGATCTCTGGCAGATGGGATTGGACAACCTCCGCTTGGCAGAAGCCCAAATGGAAGAGCTCGGTATCTGCTGCGATTATCAACGCGAAGGCTTTCATCTGCTCGTGCGTCGGGACATGCACGGCTGGGATTCATTGCTGCAGAAATACCGAAAGGATTACGAATCGTTGAGCGAGGACGGGTTTGCGGTCACGTGGATGGACGAGGCGGAGGCCGTGCGCCGGGGCGGTAACCCGCTGTATGCCGCCGGGCTGTCCTATCTGGCGGACGCCCAGTTTCACTCGGGCCGGTACGTCGTGGGTCTGGCGCAGGGAGTCTGCCGTGACAAGCGAGTGCAGATGTTCGAGCAGTCTCGCGTGACGCAAATCGAGCGCCGCGCGGAGAGCGCCAAGGTAGTCACACCCAACGGCGCTGTCACCGCGAAACACGTCTTTCTGCTCACCAACGCGCTCGTGCCTCAGCACGTGCCGTCCTTGGCCGATGGAATGCGCGCGGAGCGAGGGCAGGTGTTGGCGACGGAGCCGTTGACTCAACGCCCGTGCGTGGGAAGCTTCGGGACATCCCTTGCTTGGTGGCGCGCAATTCCAGAACCAGACGGACGATTCCGCTTTCTCTTCGGTGGCGGTCGGCGAAGGGAAGAACCCGACAGCTTGTTCCGACAATTTGATTCGAAAGGTAAACCACATCCGAAATTGGAGCGCGAAGGCTCGAACCCGTCTGAAGCGCACCAACGTCGGCTCGAGGAGCAGTTGCGGACTCTGTTTCCTCTGCTTGCTCCTGTTCGAGTCACGCATCGGTGGGGTGGGCTGCAGTGTTTTACCGCCGACGGTCTCCCGATGATCGGGACGTTTGAACCACGCCGCTCCATTCACGGCATGGCCGGCTTCAGTGGTCGCGGTAACACGTACACCAACGTCGGCGCGGAGTTCCTTGCCGGCAAGATTGCCGGCGTCGCGAGTCCCGTCGAAAAGCGCTACGCGAGGTTGATCGAAAAACTGTTGGCTGTTGGCCGTGAATCGGCCCGGTGGCAGCCTTGGGAAACGACCAACGAATGAACCGTTTCCACTGCATGGAATACGAGATCGCTTCGCGCTCGCTACGAAGGCGGGCAAACTGGGAAGCTACGAAGCCGAGGCGCAACGCCGTCGCGAACAAAAAGGAATTTCAAAATGTTTTGAAATCACCTATTGACCAGACTTAAGACCGTCGCTGACACCTTATCACTCTTCCACGGGGTTGGGGTTTAGTGGTTAAGGCGCGAGCGATTGCAAGACAGCCTGCGCACAATTATGCCCCGGCCCACCCGTGACCACACCGCACGGGTGCGTGCCGGAACCGCACAGCCACAAACCCTCGATGGGTGTCCGATACTGCGCCCAGCCCGGGATGGGGCGACGATCCAGCATCTGATCGAGCGTCATGTCCACGTGACGAATGCAGGCGTCGGTCATGCCGGTCTCGCGTTCGATGTCGAGCGGCGTCAGCAGGCGCGTCCATTCGACGGAGTGACGAAAACCGGGCGCGTACGACTCGACGATGTCGAGGATGCGCGCGGCCATCCGCTCGCGATGCGCGTCCCACGTCGTGTCGTCGCGGAAACGCGCCGGTCCCCAACGCACCCACGCGCCGAAGATGTGTTTGCCCGGGGGCGCTTGCGACGGCCAGTAGGCGGTCGGCAGTTGCATCGAAATAATCGGCGCGGTCGGCAACTCGCCGCGCTGGCTCTCGGCCCAGCACTGCTCCATGTACGCCAGCGACGGCACGATGCGGACATTGGCCGCCATCTTTGGTTCGCCCAACTCCGCGCCGTTGAGCGCGCGGAAATGCGGCACGTCGTTGAGCGTGGCGAAGAATTTCATGTAGTTCGCCCGCGTCTTGATTTCCGTGACCGATTGGCAGAACGACGTCGTGAGATGACCGGCGTCCAATAGCCGCAGGAACGTCCGTTTCGGATCGGCGTTGGAAATCACGGCGTCAGCCTCGATGATCTCGCCCGACTCCAGTTCGACGCCGGTCGCGCGGCCGTTCGTCACGATGATGCGCCGCACCGGCGCATCGACCCGGATCGTGCCACCGCAAGCCCGCACCCGTTCGGCGAGCACCTGCGTGATGCGGCCCATGCCGTGTTCAAGGATGCCGGCTTCGTTCTTCACGCCGAGGCCGGTCGAGGCGCTCTCCATGAACTCGACCAGCGCCGAGCCGGGATTGTTGGTTGGGCCGCAGTCGTCGGCGCGGGCGAATGTGATCCGCACCTTCTCGCTCTGGAAGCAGCGGCACAACACCTCCCACAAACTGTCGCCGAGCAACACGTCAAGCACGGCGGCGTCTTTCGGATCGCGCCACCGCACTCGCAGTTCGTCGGCAGTCGGCGCTTTGGTCAGGAAACAACTCTCGCAAATGCGCACCGCGCGGCGGCAGAAATCCTGGTAGGTCCGGTAGCCCTTGACCTCGCCCTTGCCGAAACGTGCGAGTTCCGCCTCGGTGCGTTCCTGTTCGCGCCAGAGGATCACCCGGTCGCCATCGGGGAAAAGCTGCACAGCGGTCGGATTGGGCGCGGCGACCGCGAACGCGTCGGCGGGGATTCCGAGATCGGCGCAAATCTTCGGTCCCGGCCCGTGCGCGCCGTAGGCAAACGTCGAGAAACGGTAGCCGGGCAGCAGTTCCTGCGTCACGCATCCGCCGCCGACGTAGGGCGAGCGTTCGACGACGAGCACGTCCAGCCCATCCTTCGCAAGATACGCCGCGCAGACGAGGCCGTTGTGTCCCGCGCCGATGATGAGGATACGACGCAGCGTCCGCGTCATCGTACCGCCTCGCAGAGGCTCTCCAACTGGCGAATCTCCTTCACACCCACAATCAGACTGTTGACCGAAGGTTGTTCAAGCGCCCAACGCATTGCGTACTGCATGAGGCTCATACGACGGTCACCGGCTTCCTTTTCCAACCGATCCAAAGCCGCGAACGTGTTTTCATCGAGTTTCAGCCAGTCGGACTTCTCGGCAGCGCGCGAGTTCGAGGGAATTCTGTGCCCGGCATACTTTCCCGTCAACAACCCGTTTTGCAGCACCTGATACGGAACCGTGGCGATGCCTTCCTTCGCGCACAGCGGGAGAAGTTCCGCGCAGGCATCTTGTTTGAGCAAACTCAGCGGCGGCTGACTCACGACGGGACGCGGCAACGCCTGCGCGTCGCAGATCGCGAGCATCTGCCGGACTTGCGCCGCGGTGAAGTTGCTGAAGCCCCAGTGGCGCGTCTTGCCGGCGCGAATCAAGTCGGCGCAGGCGGCGATGGATTCTTCCAGCGGAATGTCGGGTTCGGGTCGGTGCAGGTAGAACACGTCCACGTAATCCGTCCGGAGCCGCTTCAGGCTCTTGTGCAACTCGCGCATCAGGTGGGCACGCGACAGCCCGCGATCGGTATGCTCTGAACCGACCGGGTTGCCGGCTTTCGTGGCGAGCACGACCCGGTCGCGGCGACCAGCCAGGCCTTGGCCGAGGATCTCTTCCGCCACCCCTCCCGCCGAGCCCGGCACGCGCGCGTAGCCTTCGTAGCTGTTGGCGGTATCAATGAAGTTGATGCCGAGTTCGAGCGTGCGATGAACGAGACGAATCGCGTCCGCCTCGCCCACGGGCGTGCCAAACGTCATCGTGCCGAGACAGAGCGGAGAGATGGAGAGGGAGGTGTGGGGAATCGGGCGGAGTTTCATTCGTTGCTCGATTCCCATGAGCCCCACCGGGCAGAAGCTCTCCGCGCATTGAGGAGCATTTCGATCAATTTGCCATAGTGCTTCTCGATCCGACTTGTGACTCCGGCCACCTTGGCGGCGAGAAACTCTGCGCCGACGTTCGTGTAGGTGTTGCCGCGTCCGCTGAAGCCGGCCATGCCGTGGATGCGCCGGTTCGCATCGAATTCCCCGATCATCGGCAGGCCGTCGGCAGTGAAACACTGTAGTCCGCCCCACCGATGCGTGATACGAGCGGAGGAAAGACTTGGAAACAACTTCCGAAACTCGACATCGAGACGCTGCTGGTGTGCCACAGACGGGTTCCATCCGTCGCTTTCCAATTTCGGATGTGGTCTGCCTTGCGAATCAAATTGTCGGAACAAGCTATCGGGCTCTTCCCGTCGCCGACCGCCGCCAAAGAGAAAGCGGAATCGTCCGTCCGGCTCGGGGATTTCCCGCCACCAGGCGAGAGCCGTTCCGAAACTTCCCATACAGGGGCGTCGGGCCAACGGCTCCGTCACAAATACCTGGCCTCGCTCGGCGCGCATCGCATCAGTCAGGGTCGGCACATGCTGCGGAACGAGAGCGTTGGTGAGCAGAAATACCTGCTGTGCGGAGATAGAGCCGGTGGGTGTAACGACCTTGGCTCTCCCGGCCTGGCGTTCGATCGCTGTCACACGCGTCTGCTCGAACAACCGCACGCGTTTGTCCCTGCAGACTCCTTGCGCCAGGCCCACGACGTACCGGCCCGAGTGAAACTGGGCATCCGCGAGGTACGACAGCCCGCCGGCGTACACTGGGCTGCCGCCCTGCCGCACGGCATCCGCTTCGTCCATCCATGCGACGGCAAACCCGTCCTCGCTCAACGACTCGTAATCCTTTCGGTATTTCTGCAGCAACGATTCCCAGCCGCCCACGTCCCGCCGCACGAGCAGATGATCGCCTTCGCGCTGATAATCGCAGCGGATGTCGAGTTCTTCCATTTGGGCTTCTATCAAGCGGAGGTTGTCCAATCCCATCTGCCAGAGATCCCGGGCGTACCGGCGCGCATCCGGGCCACATGTGGGACGGAACTGTTCGATTGTTTCGTGATACAACGAGTTCGCCCCCGTGCAAATCGTCCCCTGGTTGCGACCGGATGCGCCGTCCCCAACGCGGCCGCCTTCCAGAACGACTGAGGAAATCCCGTGCTTCACAAGACAATGGGCGAGTTTGAGGCCGCTGATCCCGGCTCCGACGATGACGACGTCGGCGGTAAGATTCGAGTCAAGCCGAGGGAATCGCGGGCGATCGAAGTCGAGCCAATAAGGCATTCCAAATCCAGCCAGTGAGTTCATGAGGAACCAATGCTCCAAGGTTGATGAACTGCTTACCCGGAACGGCTCATCAGTGCTCACGACCCACAGCTTGAAGTGCTTCTTAGCTCGGGCCAGGCGAATCCCCCTTACCGACCCCTGTTTCTAATCTTTGTCAAACGCGGACACCGCGTACGGCGTGAATATGAACCAGCCGCTATGGGCGCCGCTCCAACCGTTGAGCTTGCCAGCGGCCAAACCTTTGCGAGCTGCTCTGATTGCCGCCGGCAGCGACTCGCGAAGAATACGCCGATGCTCGTGATTGCCGGTCATCTCGGATTCATAGGCGAGGGCGTGAGATGAGAGGAATGTCGGCACGCTGACCTCGGGCGGCGGATTGCCCCTGGCGTGAATGCACGACGTGTGGTAAAAGGCTTTGTGCTGCTCGCTGTAGCATAAGCTGATCAACTGATTGACCCCGACCGTCAACGCGGCAAGCACTTCAGTATCCTGCGTGTTCTGGTGATAGCGGGCCAGGGCGCTGAGCGTCAGCCCCAGCATGTATCCATTTTGACCGCGGCAACGTTCCGCCTCGCTCTGACGGGTGCAGTGACCGTAGGCCAGCATGACGACCCAGCCCTTCTGGGGATCAAAATGCTTCTTTAACTGGTTCCACTGCCGTTCCGCCGCGGCGAGATACTTCTTGTCGCCTGTCGCCTCGTAGGCATCGAGCATCATATGGAGGGGCCAACCGATTTGTCGAATGTGATCTGAGTACAGCGTTGGACAAATTTTGGCGACATGGTCAGCCGACATCACGGCGACTTCCAATACGCGCCGGTCGCCGGTCAGGCAGAAGTAGTCGAAAGATCCGCCAATCCAGTGGTGCCCCGGATCACAATTCCCTAGGCAGGCATACGGTATCACGAATTTCAGGGGCGGGAGGTCGTAGTACTGGCCATCAGCATATCGCCCATAGTAGCCGCCCGTATGCCCGACGTTGTGCGGCCAGATGGAGCCGGGCCCCATTTCGCTAGCGGAAGCCGGGTATTCGAAGAGACTTTTGTTGACAGCGTGTATCACACCAACGTCGATGCGAAATCGTGCAGCTTGTTCAGCGCGGTCGAAGAAACGTCGATCGCCGCTGCGCAGGTACTGCAGAAAGAAGCCGCGAGGCAGGTCGTATTCCAAGTTGCCCCACATGACAGCCGAGACATCCGGGTCGTTCCAATACCAGTCACCATAATTCAAGAAGCCATACTCTCGCTGTTTCTCCTGATCCTTCAGATGGAAGTCCAGGAACTCGTTCACCAGCGCGTCGTAGCCCAGAGACTTCTTAGGGTCCGCCGGCGAGATTTTTCCGGCGGCGCGCGTGGACAGAACGTATTCGGGATCGCATTGCGCCAACAGTGGTTTGTCCAATGCGCGGTAGAAATCACCGAGCTGTGCTTCGTCGGGAGCTCCGGGGTGGAAGTGCGCCCAGAGTTCGTGCGTCTTGGCGCAACCAATCTTGTAGGTGTAAACGCCACCACGCAGGTAATAGTAAAGCTGGACTTCCTCCATGAGGGGCTTGCCGTCATAGAACCCTTCGGGAAACGCCGGGCAAATGCCGACGCGTACCCGCGCGTTTTGATCGACCTTCCCGTCGGACTCGACAGCCAGACTCTTCGGCCAGTTCTGCCAAAACTCGCGCACACCGACCGCCAATCCGCCACCCTCGTCACCGACTGCCGCCCAACCTGCGGCTCGTTTGCCGGATTTCTTTCCGTTGATTTCATACTGCTGCTCATCCACTTGAAAGAGTCTCGCCGGCGTTTCGAGCTCCCCCTGCAACAGGGCACGCTGCTTGCCCGACCTTTCCGCGCGAGCGAACACGAGCTCGAGTGATTTGATTTTCGACATTAACACAGGTTGGTTGTCGTTGATAAACGTGTAGTCCAGACGAATGAACGGTTGACCGCGATAGGCGTGCAGCCGTACCACGTAACGGAACATTTTCCCGGAGGCGTTCGTGTGGTCCCCCTCAACGCGAATGCAGGCCCTGAGGGGGCCTGATTGCTCGACTCGCATTGTGCAAGCCCGAAAGTCTGCTCGAAATACTTCCCCGTCGGGCGTGGTAAGTTCGACACCGGCTCCCTGCGAAGCTGTAATGCGTTCGTCGTCGGAGAACTGGACATCGCTGTTGCGATCGAACCAGACCCGATCCAAAAGCCGAAACTGACTTTTCGACAGCTCCAGCTTGAGTGGCCCCGTGACCACTGTGACGCTTTCGTCGGTCTCATCCACGCGGAGTGGGTTGCCGGGCTTCTCGCGGCGGTCGTTCTCCCCATAGCGCAGGATCAGCCGAGAGGTTTCGCCTTGCTGGAGGTTGATCGGAAAGTCGAGCAGCAGCCAACGGATCGACCCGTCCGGCCACCGCACCAAAGCTTCGGTTTGCAGCGGTAGTTGTTTTCCTTCGTCGTCGTACAATGCCGCGTGGTCTGCGTCGCGCAGCACGCCGCTCGGCAAGGGCACACCGGAGGTGACCGGCCAGCCTTGTCGGGCGATTTGGCTCGGCTCGGACACCGTCAAACGCACGTCGGCCGCACCGAGACTCGTCGGCAGTTGTACAAGCAGGACAAAGACCAGGGAACATCCCAAAAATAAGTTTCGGATCTGGATTGAAGGTAGCCTTTGAGCTATCGACGGGGCTGATCTCATAACTGGGGCTTTCGATTGGTTTGCGATTTTACGATGTGCCGCCGATCCGTTCGACCTCATTCCTTAGATCGGGCTACTTCCACGGTCACGCGCACAACCCAGACGCTATTCGTTTCCTTCGAATAGGCGTGAATCGCCGCCCAGCCGTTCGCACGCAATTATAGACGACCAGCAGGTGCGCGTCATCCACAGCATCTTGCAAGGCTTGCACGACGGAGTCACTGAGGCGGGCGAATCGAGAGCGGCCTCAGCCGATCGCGCAGCGTCGTTTGGTCGAGCCAGGAGCGTCATCCACTTGTATTTAAGTGGCGGACCATCGCAGTATGAAACCTTCGATCCCAAGCCCGATGCGCCAGCAGAGATTCGTGGGAGTTTTTCTCTAATCTCTACCAACGTATCAGGAATCCAGATATGCGAGTTGCTGCCGCGCACGGCGGCCATGGCCGATCGACTAGCGATTGTGCGTTCGTTCGCCACGGACGATCCGTATCATGAGTCAGCAGGTTACTGTATCAACACCGAACGGTGTCGACCACAATGCAACTTTCGCCGACCCCTCTGGGCGGTTGCCGCGTGTTGTAGAAGGAGAACCGATCGAGGCCCTGATGGTATGCTAACTCACTTGTTGCGTTCAATAAGGGGTCAGGTACGGGTCAGGTACATTAGGCGAGCGGCAGGATAGGCGTACCGGGAGGGAGAGGCGGAAGAGGCTCCAGTTGAACCATCGCCAAGCTCGGCAGGAGCCTCGCACGTCTCGCACTCCCGTTGAATTCCCGGGTAGGTAAGATTTACATTAGCTGTTCGCCTTAACATCAATGAATTCGAGATCCGAAGTCCGAAGGAACAACTTTTCATGTTATCAATTGCAAGCAACGAGTTTCGCAAGAGTCGACGGGCATCGTTCGCCATGGTGATACTGATCTGCCTTATGGCGCGAGTCGGGATTGCCGACGAGAAGGCATCGACGACCGGCAAGTCGCCGCTGGGTCGTTACCTGCTTGTCGCCAGCGAGGGACTGTATATCGTTGAACCGGACGGAAGTTGCTCGTGGTCGTACAATCCCGAACCTTACAAGGGGGAAGGTTGGGTTGAGTACGATGACCTCGTCTATGACGGCTGTGTATTACCCGACGACCGATTTCTCTTCGCCACGCACCGTTATGTGCGGGAAATCGACCGCGATGGCAAGACCATCTGGGAATATCGCTTGAAAGGGACTGCCGAATTGAAGGCTTGTGTGCCGTTGCCCAACGGGAGAGTCGCCGTTCAGAACAGCGAAGAACAAGCCATTTTGGAATTGGAGCGAGGTACTGGAAAAATCCTCCACCGCATCCCCGTTCCCGCGAAAGGGACGAATCATACTCGGTACAACTCGATGAGTCTGTCGCCGGAGGGCCATTATCTGATTGCACTGCGAGCGGAGAAGCGGTTTCTGGAAATCACTCGCGAAGGAAAAGCGATTCGATCCTTCCCGGTCGACGGCCTGCCGGTCTGTATCGAGCGGTTAGCCGACGGCGACACATTATGCACGGGCGAATTCGGTCTGGTCCGTTTCAACGCGGCGGGGGAAAAAGTCTGGTCGTTCACCCGGAAAGACGCCGCTCCGCATTTCCCGATAATCTATGCTGCAGGTATCTACGAATTCGCGGACGGGCGGGTGTTGATCAGCAACTCCGACTGGCATTACCCGGAAAAGAACCAAAACCGCGTGCAGGCGTTCGTGATCGATAGCGACAAGAACATCACCTGGACATTGCCGCCCACGGCATTCGCGGCTTGGAAGAAAAGCGAAACCGAGCCGCTCACCGGTTTCGTGGAACACCGCGTCTGTCTGATTCAACCGCTGCCTAAGTTGATTCGCCAATGACAGCCGCTGTCGCGGCGAGCAGTTCGGTTACCACGCGGCCGTGGACATCGGTCAAGCGTTGATCGCGGCCGCCGTGGCGGTACGTGAGACGTTCGTGGTCGACGCCCAACTGATGCAGAATCGTGGCGTGGATATCATGGATCGTGACGGGGTTTTCGGCGACCGCTTCGCCGAAATCGTTGGTCGAACCATAAGTCATGCCACCGCGAATGCCGCCGCCGGCCAGGAATATCGAATAGCCATTGATGTGATGATCGCGGCCGTCCTTGCCGGGACTGTGCGGAGTGCGCCCCATTTCGCCGGCCCACACCACCAGCGTCTCGTCCAGCAGGCCGCGCTGCTTGAGGTCGCGAATCAGCGCGGCGACCGATTGCTCGGTGATACGGGCGTTTTTCTCGTGATTAGCCCTGAGCTGCCCATGCTGATCCCAAGGCGAGTTGTTGCCGTCAAAACTGGGGCACGTTATTTCTACGAAGCGAACACCCGCTTCTACCAACCGCCGCGCGCGGAGCGTCTGCATCGCGTAGTAGGCCTGATGCTCGTCCTTCGAGCCGAGGCCGTACATCGCTTGGATATACGCAGGCTCGCGGCTGATGTCCGCAAACTCCGGCAGCGCTGTCTGCATGCGAAACGCGGTTTCGTAATTGGTGATCGCCGCTTCGATCGCGGCGGCGTCCGATGACTTGCCGGCGAAGGCTGTGTTCTGGTCGGCGAGCAGGGCCAGTTTGCGGCGCTGCAGGTCGGCGGCGTCAGCGGGAACGATATTGTCAACGGGCGTTCCCTTAGCCCGCACCATGGTTGCTTGATGACTAGCCGGCAGATATGAGCTGCCGAAGTTTTCCATTCCGCCGTTGGGCACCCAATCGTTGTTCAGCAGCACGTAGCCGGGCAAGTCGCGGTTCTCCGTTCCCAGTCCGTAGGAGACCCACGCGCCCAGACTGGGGTGCTGACCGGCCACGCGTCCCGTGTGCAAGAGCAGGTTCTGCTGTCCGTGCAGCGGCAAGTGTCCGACCATCGAGCGGACGACGCAGATTTCATCCGCTACTCCGGCGATGTGCGGGAACAAATCACTGACCCAGAGTCCGCTTTGGCCCCGCTGCCGGAACCGCCATGGGCTGGGAAGCCACATCCGATTCTTGTCGATGTACAAAGCGTTGGTCGAATGGTCGCCGACTTTCTCTCCCTCATGCTTCTTCAGCATCGGCTTGGGATCAAACGTGTCGACATGACTGGGGCCGCCATCCATGAAGCAGAAGACGACACTGCGGACTCTCGGTGGAAAGTGAGGTTTGGGCAATTGCGAACCAGCCTCCGCGCGCGATTCTTCGGCGAGCATGCCGGAGAGTGCCAACCAGCCGAAACCGGTTGATGCCGATTGCAAAATCTGGCGACGATTGAGAGAACTGTGGGATGTCACCGGGAATCTCCCTGTTTGCGTCTTAAATACGAAATTCGAATGTCGAAATACGAAAAAAATTCAAAACTCAAAAAAGCAAATGATCAAAACATACTGTGCCGATCGCAATTACAATCGCCAAGCGTTTTTGTCATTTTGGCAAAACACGAATTCCGAATTTCGAAATCCGAAACAAACTCAAAACCCAAAAAGGCAAATGATCAAAACCTTCGTGCGCGCGTTGCAGCTGCTGAGCAGATCCCTAGCAGTTTTTGTCATTTGTCACTTTGTTATTTGAATTTGTTTCGTATTTCGATATTCGTATTTCCGATTTCAATCTACCTGTAATAAACAAACTCTTGAAGATTGAACACCGTGTGTGCCGCATGCTTCCAGGCGACGTGGTCGGGAAGAACGTTTTCGCTATTCGAAAGACTCTTGATCAACGTCGCCCAGCGGGACAACTCTTGTGCTTCCGGCAGGCGTCCGAGGGCCTGCACAAACATCGATCGAATGCGGTCCTCTACCGACGGGCTGCCATCCGCCAGGAGACGTGACGACCACTGATCCGCCATCGTTAGCACCAGCGGATCGTTGAGCATCACTAGCGCCTGGGCAGGCACGTTGGTCTCATCGCGCCGACCGGTCGGGAGCTTCGGGTCGGGCGCGTTGAAACTCTGGAGAAATTTTGAGCGGTCCATGATCGACACTTCGAGGTAAATCGAGCGCCGACCATTCCCATCGATCGGACCGGAGAACAATCGCTTCGCAGTGTCTTCGACCTGTCTTTGCGGATTGACTGGGCGGCCGTACAGCTTGCGGTCAAGCCGGCCCGCAACGGCCAGCAGGGAGTCGCGAATCGCTTCGGCCTCAAGTCGCCGCGTCGGATAATGGTGCAACCAACGGTTGGCCGGATCGGCAACGGCCGCCTCAGCGGAGATTTGGCCGGATTGCCGGAATGTGCGGCTCAGCACCAGCCGCCGGATCAGTCGTTTCGTGGACCAGCCGTCAGCCATGAACTCATGCGTCAGGTAATCGAGCAACTCCGGGTGCGATGGCTGTTCGCCAAGATGCCCGAAGTCGTTCGGCGTTCGGACCAGCCCGTTGCCATAGATCCACTGCCAAACACGATTGACGTAGACTCGCGCCGCCAGACCATGTCGCGAATCGGTCAGGAACTGGGCCAGTTCCAAACGACCGCTGCCCAGCGAGGCCGAGCTGTCGCCTGTTGAATCCTGAGCGCCTGTTGAATCCTGAGCCGGACTGATAGGTTGAAGACCTTTCCCACAACTCGTGAATCGCGGCAAACCTCTCGGCACTTGCTCGCCGCGTCGGTCGTTGTCGCCGCGAATATTCAGAGCGTAATTCACGGGCGCAACGCCGCGTTCATCCATGCTGTTGCAGGAGCGCGGAAATGGCAGCGATACCTCGACCTGGCGATACTTGTCGATCAACGCCGCCAGTTCCGGATCATCCGCCAGCCGATTCGCAAGCAGCCCGCGCCCCAGCAGCCAGTTGATGAGCTGCACATCATCGCCACTAACCGGCCATAGTCGCGGATCGTTCCGCGATTCAACGTCATCTTTGGTTTGCGCAGCCAACGACGACTCTCTGACCGTCCCTGCTTTGTAATTTGCGACGCTCGCCGCTAGCCAACTGCCGATGCGCTGCCAGGCCTCTTTCGTGCTGGTCGGGGACGGATCGGCAAACAAACTCGCGAACCGCTGCAGGTCGTCGAGTGGCTGGCCCGATTGATCATGGCTGACGATTCCCGTAACGCTGAACCAGCTCCGTTTGTCAAAGCCCTCGTCCTGTGGCGGCAGCGTCTTTCCACCGGCCTTGGCCACTCCGGTCCGTGGAGGGAAGTTGGGATTCAGGTCGCTGGTAGCGATCTCATACGCCACGCGTTGTATGCCGTTCAACACTGAGATATCGTCCAGCGTCTTCCACTCGGGTTGCGGTTGGTTGAGGAATGTAACGTTCTCCGTCAGAAATCCGTTGTCGGAGACTCGGAGATAGCCGCTCCATTCGCTTCCTGCCAACGCTAAGCTGACGAATTTTCCAGGCAGTTCATCCTGTCGCGGCAGCCGCAACGCGCCCGAGAGTTTGGAAGAGAGGGCGTGGGTGTGAAACCCGCGCGGCAGCAGACGCTCGACAGCCACTTCGCCTTCCAGCGCGATCAACGGTTCGCCTCCCACTGTGTAACCGGTACGCAGGCCGTCGCCGTCCATGACAAAACCGTCCGGCAATTTGGGCTGCGAGAAATCGATCAGAGGCTTGAATTTCACATTTGACGCGCGCCGCTCGTCGCTGGTCGTGCGCCATTCGGCCGCCAGCCGCCGCCAAGCTTCAGTCGTCATCGTGTCACTGGCCAGACCCTCGCTTTCGGACTGCGACAACGGAGTTTCGGAACCGGCGGTGATTCGGAACCGGCCGAGGCTGTGCCTGCTGCCATAACGATGTTCGAGTGTCATAGTCCATTCGCCGCCGTGTGGGAGCTCGACCGGCTTGGCGAAAGTGAACCACGCCGTACGATCCACGTTGCCACCTAGTCCGACTCCCCAGCCCGTTTTTGGGGACGGGTTCAGCGCATCGGCGACCGCATAATTCGGCTGCTCGTAGTCGGCCCGCGCGGCAGTCAGCGCGACCTGTTGCGGTTCGCTCAGCGCCCCGTTCTTGTTTGTATCGTCCGCTGACGCCGTGAACGGTTTGACGCTGACACGGATATGGCTGAGAACAAAATTGCCATGTGACGTCCGCCCCGGACCTTTGTTGCCGAGGGTGTCGTGCGTCAGGGCTTCGAGGCGAATCTGATCGACAGCACCCGGTTGGGTCCTGAATGTCACAGTGTAGACGTCGGTCTCCGGTACAACGCCCGCAGCCAGAATCGAGCCGTCCTCTTGCACAACCAGATTCGTCCCCGTCTCGGCTGCGGTCGCGGTCAAGTGATTTGACGCCCGCCAGACCGTATCGGTCGCCTTGGGGAGCAGGTGGTGAAGTAACCAATCGACATCACCCAGCTTGGCTTTCGCTAGTTCCGCCCGGTCGAGTTTCGCGGCGGCTTGGCGTAGCGTGTTCCCCGCCGCCAGTTCTTCGGCCTGACGGGCCCACAGCGTTGCCGCTCGTTCCCGAATTGCATCGCGCAGCCGCTTGAGTTCCTCGATCGTCGCGGCGTTCTTTTGCGGAGCGTCAATCGAACGCGACGTCCAGCGGGGCGTTATGAACACTCCCGCCAGCGCGTAATAATCCTTCTGCGAGATGGCGTCGAGTTTGTGATCGTGGCACCTGGCGCAGGCTACTGTCATCGCGAGAAAAGCTTTCGAGAACGCATCAATTTTGTTGTCGATCATCTCCTCGCGGACACCATTGATAATCTCGTTGTCGCCGTGCCGATGTTCGCCCATGTGGTAGAACATCGGTCCTATGAGACTCTCGTTGAAACCGCTCGCGGGATCAATGCGCGGAGTCGCCAGCAAGTCCCCCGCGATCTGCTCGCGAATGAGCTGATCGAAACCGACGTCGTTGTTCAGCGCTCGGATCAGATAGTCGCGATACTCCCACGACCCTTTGGCTGGGTTGTCCCATTCGTAGCCATAGGTGTCGGTGTAACGGACCACGTCCATCCAGTACCGGGCCATTCGCTCGCCGAAATGGGGCGACTTCAAAAGATCGTCGACAATCGCCTCCAGCGCCGCGGCCGGTTCCCTCTCGTAACGAGCCGGGAACGTCTTGACCACCTCAGGAGTGGGCGGCAGACCGATAAGTACGAAGGACAACCGACGCAGCAGAGTCAGCGCATCTGCATCGGCCGCAGGATGCAACTGGCGCTGATTAAGTTGGCTGAAAACGAACCGATCGACGCCATCGCGCGGCCAGTCACTGACGCCATCGGGCGGCACTACGTCGGCCACAGGACGCAAACTCCACCAATCGAGCCGACGCTGAAACTCCGCTTCCCACTTGTCGTCGTTCGCGCGCGTCATGCTCCCAGCGCGCGGATCGGGAGCCCCCATTCGCACCCACTCGGCCAGGTCGGCAACGATCTGATCGTCAAGCCGCGGTTTGTTCGGAGGCATCTCGGAAGCATCGTCATCATGTCGAATCGCTCGAATCAGCGGGCTCTCATCCGGCTTGCCCGGCACAACCGCTGGCTTTCCTGATTCGCCCCCGAGCTGCCATCCCGCTTTCACGTCGAGCCGAAGTTCACCTTGCAACTCCTTCGACTCAGAACTGTGGCATGGGTAACAGTGCTCGACCAGCACGGGCCGGATCTTCTTCTCGAAGAACTCGACGCCGTCTTCCGCACCACTTACGCCGCTTGAGCACAGCACTATCGCCACAACGCTAAACCATCGACCAAAAAATCGATGATCGCGGAACCGACGGATAGCAGCTTCGTTAGCAGGCATCTTCGGATGGCCCTATAGACGCGGTATGAAGTCGAGTGATTATCGGTTGATTTCCTCTTGGAATCTATCCGAATGGGTCAGACGCCCTTTTCAGATAGACCCTAGCTCCGAGCTGTGGCGGGTGGTTGTTGGATGTCTCGCAGGAGTGTGTCGTAGGCGAGATTAAGGTGCTCGCGCATCTCGTGGCGAGCCTTCTGGGCGTCGCTGGCAACCAACGCTTGATAAATAGCGACGTGCGAACGATCGGTCAGCTCGCGACGCTGCAACGATTCGGGCACTTCGTTCAAGTGCGGCACGAGCAAGTCCATCAACTTTCGCTGCACGGCGAACAACGCCGGGTTGCCTCCCAGTCGTGCGACCTCGACGTGAAACCGGACGTCGAGCTGTACATGCTCGGCGCGTGTGGCTGTATCGGGAAGTTGAAGTATCGCATCGAGGGCTCGCCGCACTGGCAACAAATCCTCCACGTGACGTCGCTCGGCCGCGCGACCTGCGAGTTCAATTTCGATCAGTCGCCGCGCGTCCAACAGGTGCAGCACATTGTGCTCGTCCGACGACATGGCCGACTGAAAAACACCTGCGAGCACCAGGTCGCTAGTGGACTTGGCCGATGTCTCGACTTCTGACAACAGGTGGTGCGGAAGTGGTCCGTGGGACCGCAAGAAGACACCGGCCCGCGGCAGGACTTTCACCAGGCCGAGAGATTCCGCCTTCAGCAGCGCGTCGCGGATGACCGTCTGTTTAATATTCAGGCGATCCGCCAGTTCGCGTATGCTGGGTAGCTGGTCGCCGGTCGTCAGTCCTCGCTCGCGAACGACGTCCCAAATCGAACTCAAGAGACTCGACATCTGAGGACATTTCTTCTCGGCCAGCAGCACGGTCTTTGCTCCCTTGACGCTCCAGCGCAGAATTGCTCAAATCACTGCTCATCATATTGATAATCACTAAAAAATCAGCCGTCAAGGCCGCCCATGAAAACCTCAGCCATTCGCAGCCTGCGTCGCAAACTGGCTGCCGATCAGCCAACCTTGGGTTTGTGGGTCACGCTTGAATCTCCCAGCATCACCGAAATGGCCGTTGCTCTCGGTCTGGACTGGGTCGTGATCGACGCCGAGCACGGGCATCTCGATTGGAAAGACATCGTCGAACATTTGCGAGCGACCGTGCGCAGCGAAACGGTCGCGCTAGTCCGAATCGCCGAGCTCAACGGCGGGTTGATCAAGAGAGCGCTCGACATTGGCGCGGACGGCGTGGTCGTGCCGTGGATCGAGACGGCCGAGCAACTCAAGCAGGCGATCGCCTACTCGCGGTATCCGCTCGAAGGCTTGCGCGGCATCGGCGCCGAACGGGCGACTTGCTGGGGGCAGTGCTTTGTCGAACACACGTCCGACGCTAACGAGCATGTGCTGGTCGTGCCGATCCTCGAAACGGTGCGCACGGTCAAGCAAGTGCCGCTGATGTGCCAGGTCGAAGGTTCGGAATTGTTCTTCTTCGGACCGGCGGATTTTTCTTCGACGGCAGGCGCTCGCGGGCAATGGGAAGGTCCGGGGGTCGCGGAACAAATCTTGCAAATGAAAGATACGCTGCGCCGCGCTGGTAAAAATTGCGGAGTCATCGCAACCAGTCACGACAATTTGCTCGAACGGAAGCAGCAGGGCTTTCGCATGATCGGCGTTGGCATCGACTCAGGGTTGCTGTTGCGTGCGTTGCGAGCGTCATTAAACGTCGTTGGACGCGACCAACAGATCCAAGCGTCATTGACGCCGGAGTCTTCGACGAAAGTCGCCCCGCTCGCGCGGCCGCCGGAGTCGATGCGACCGGATCGTCCCGAAGTAATGAATGCCGTGGGATCGGGGCCGAAGGTCGAACTCGCTCGCGGCGTGACATTCGAATGTCTGGTAGGCCAACACAATCAAGCGAAGCGATTGACGACCGGCATCGTGACGTTTGCTCCGGGAGCCACATTGCCTAACCACAGTCACACGTTCTCCGAGTCGATTACGCTGCTCAGCGGCTCGGCCATCGTCGAGGTAGAAGGCCGCGGCTACTCACTAAGGAAGTTGGACAACGTCGTTGTGCCGGCCGGTCGGGTCCATGCCGCGCGGAATCCTTCGTCGACCGAGTCGTCCGTGTTTCACATCGCGATGGCCACTGACTCGCCGACACGCACGCTGGTCGAAAAGTTTTTCCCGCGGCGCACGATGCCCGAGGACTCGACAGGCTTTCAGGGTGCCGAACGAGTCAATCGCTTCACAACGGCAAAGCGTTTTGCGGCCGGGCCGAACACCGAATTCATCGACTTCTTCAATTCCGAGTTGGTTCCCGGCATCGAGATGAGCGGTGGTTACGGCCAATTTCATCCGACCGGCCGCCTGCCCGCGCATGTCCACGACTTCGACGAGTCGATCTGCATCATCTCCGGCCAAGCGACCTGCGTCGTCGAAGGCCGCCGCTACTCGATGAGCGACGGCGCGACGGCGTTGCAACCGCGCGGCCGAGTGCATTACTTCATCAATGAAACACGGAGCACGATGGAGATGCTTTGGGTCTACGCCGGCCCGAAACCGGAACGGATCGTCGTCGAGGAACGCTGCGCGACCCTGGAAGGAAACCCTTGGAAATAACGACACTGTTCGACGAGCCGAAAGACTCCGGCATAGCGATTAGACAGTTATTTGGTCAGTTCAAAATCCTTTGCATTGTTGCCGCTCGCCAAGTCGACGGTCAATGTGCTTTGATCGTTGTACTTGGCGGGAATGAACTGCATTGTTTCGTCGTACATGGTTCCAGGGGTAGCGGGTGGGATCGATGGCAGCTTCTTGCCGGTCTTCTTCTGCGCCCGAATCTCGACGCGATAGGTTCCGGGCAACGCCCCTTTGTCTCCGGGTATGTCGTATCGCCCCTGCACAATCGCGGCCCCCGTGACTTGCCCGGCACCCGCTCCGGTACTGGTCGGTACCAGCCGCACTTCGCCGTCCTCCACGGGCTGGCCGTCAAAGGTGATGCGGCCGCTCACCGCTGCCAACCCGCCGCCGCATCCCACCTGGCCCACTAAGGCCGCTACTGTCAGAACCCAAAGAACTCCAGAGCGGTACAGCGTGTTCATGACCTTCACGTTTCCCTTTTTTATTTTTTATCCCCGTACCGACGCAGCAGGTATTCTCGCCACACCGGACAGCGTTCGATTTGAGCGAACCCCTTGTTCGAATCTGGAACAACTACTACGATAATAAACTGATGATCACATGTGTGCAATCAGATAGTCGCCGAATATGTTCCATGGAAGTTCGCCTGTCAATGGCTGTCAATCAATTTTTTGGCCCCTTTTTTAACCACGCCGAATTTCATCGCGTGCTTGGTGATTGATGATCAGATCCCGTCCCACCCTTCGTGAGCGATCGGCGACGAACGATGCGAAAGAGAAAAGGGGACGGGGGTTGTTTGTCGGGTGTTGAACCCGTATGTTATGGTTTTTGCACTTTGAATTGCATGTATC
>SXGS01761177.1_pt1 | contig 20799 bp, 13 predicted proteins | sample 3174681 | NCBI WGS metagenome assembly SXGS01 (sample SAMN11356861, study PRJNA531348) | freshwater metagenome | isolation source: freshwater sample F1-80 | place: China: Fuxian Lake, Yuxi | collected 2017-12-25 | reverse complement strand
CGTGCGCGCCCACGCCGACGGCGAGGGCCCAAGCCCAGCCGGCCGGCCGGTCGGCCACGCCGGGGGCGAACCGGGTGAGCAGCGCCCGCCCGGCGCCGGCGCTGGCCAGCAGTGCGGCCAGCCCGACGACCAGGCCGATCACGCCTCCACTACGGGCCGGTGTCCTCGACGCCGCAGCAGCTCAGCGTGAACTTGACGTTGTCCGTCGTCGTCTCGCCGGTGCAGTCGGTCACTTCGAGCTTGAACGTGTACTCCACGTCTTCGCACTTGCCGGGCTCGGTCGGCTCGGCCTCGCTCAGCGTGGCGGTGGTGGACAGCACACCGTCGTTGGTGATGGTCGCGTCGCCGCTGACCACCGACCACTTCATCGTGTACGGGTCGCTGTCGGGGTCGGACGCGCGGGCGTCGGCCCCGAGGTTCACGGTCGTGGAGGCGCACTCGTCGCAGTTGTAGACGTACCCGGACTCCGTGCACTCGGCGTTGCCGCCGGAGACGCTCTGATCGGCGCCGGCGTCGGCGACGGGCTGGCTGTTGGAGTGGCGCTCGGCGGCGTCGAGGGTGAGCAGGTCGGGGGTCGACCAGTTCTTGCCGTCGTACACCGCGCAGCTCAGCACGTACTTCCCGGCCTGATCGGGCCAGAAGGTGGGGGTGCCCGAGGTGCGGTCGGAGAGCGAGGTGGTCTCGGAGGCGACGGAGTTGCCCGGCTTGCTCTGGATCGACCAGAAGTAGGTGAGCGTGTCGCCGTCCGGATCGACCGAGGCGGTGCAGCTCAGCGGGATGCTGGTGCAATCTTCGACCGACTGGTCCTCGCCGGCGTTGGCGACCGGCGCGCCGTCGTCACCGGTGGCGGTGACCACCGCCGCGTCGGCGACCGAGCTGGTGAGGCCGTTGTTGACCACGAGGTTGACGGTGTAGTTCCCGCGGGCGTCCGGGGTGAACGACGGCGCCGAGGTGTCCGCGGCGGTGAGCGAGCTCAGGGCCGAAGCGCTGGGCTTGTCCACCAACGTCCACGCGTAGGTGAGGGTGCGCCCCTGGGGATCGTACGAGGTGCTGCCGTCGAGCGTGATCAGCGTGCCGGCGGCCCCCGTGACGTCGAGGCCGGCGTTGGCCACCGGACGGTCCTCGGGCTCGGTGACCGTGACGATCACGAAGTCGGCGCCGGAGTCGACGTGGCCGTCGTTGACCACCAGCTTGATGATGTAGGTGCCGACGCGGTCGGGCTGGAACGTGGGCTGGGTGGCGTCGCTGGTGTTGTTCGAGGAGAACGGCTTCTCCTTGTCGGGCAGCGAGGAGCCGTCCGGCACACGATCGAACGTCCAGTGGAACGTGAGCGTGTCGCCGTCGGGATCGGTGCTGGCGCCCCCGTTGAGCTGGACGGCGAGGTCGGCCGACTGCGTGATGGCGGCGCCCGCTTCGGCGGTCGGCGCGTTGTTCGAGGCCGGTGCGTCGCCGCTGTCGGTCGGCTTGGTCGTGCCGTCGCACCCGATGACGAGCGCGAGCGCGGAGATCGTGAAGAGCGTGCGCATTCGGGCTCCTAGTAGCTACCAGTGCAGGTGTAGGTGATGGTGACCGAGTCGGAGTCGGACTCGGAGCAGTCGCTGACGGCGAGGTTCACCGTCCAGGACTTGCTGATCGCGGTGTTGTAGGTCGCGGCGAACGACGGGAGCGACACTTCCGTGGTCGGGCTCATGGGCGCGGCGACGGTGACCTCGCCCGTGGACTCGGTCCAGTAGAAGTCGAGCTCGTCGCCGTCGGTCTCGTCGATCGACGCGGTGCCGTCGATGGTGACGCTGTCCGCCGGGCAGTCCTCGCACGTCCACACGTAGGAGGCGGTCTCGCAGTCGGGCTCCTGCGTGACGGTCTGGTCGTCGCCCGCGTTCGCGGTGGGCGGCGAGTTCTCCGACTCGTCGACGAAGGTGTAGGTGACGACGTCGGGCGCCGAGCACTGCTGCTCGTCGCACACCTGGAGCTCGAAGGTGTACTCCCCGGGGATGTCCCAGTGGAAGTACGGATCGGCCGCGGTGTCGTCGCTGGAGAAGTACCCGGCCGAACCGGACGGGGCGCTCAGCAGCGTCCACTGGTAGGTGACCGCGTCGCCATCGGGGTCGTAGCTGCCCCAGCCGTCGAGGTGGAAGTCGGGCGGCGTACACGGCGAGAGCGTGCTGCTGTCGCCCGCGTCGGCGATGGGCGCCTGGTTGTCGCTGGCCACGGTGACCGAGCAGTAGTCGGCCTCGGAGAAGTTCTCGCTGTCGCTCACCACGAGGCTCAGCACGTAGGTGCCGGCGCAGTCGGGGACCAGCGAAGCCACCGCCTTGTCGCCGTTGAACACGTCGTCGTGCTCGACCTCGGAGCAGTCGGGCGACGAGGCCACGCTCCAGTCGTAGGTGATCTCCGCGCCCTCGGGGTCGCTCGACGCCGACCCGTCGAGGTCGACACGGTCGCCGGCCACGGCGGTCTTGTTGTCGCCGCAGTCGGCGATCGGGGGCTCGTTGCCCGAGACGACGTTCACCACCGCGTAGACGATCTGCGAGACGCCGCCGTCCTGATCGGTGACGACCAGCGTGAGCACGTAGGTGCCGACCGAGTCGGGCTTCCAGCTCACATCGGCGCTGTCACCGCCGGAGAGGATGCTCGTGTCCTGGTCGGAGTCGAGCGGCGTGGAGTCCATCACCCAGGCGTAGGTGAGCGTGTCGGAATCGGCGCACGGGGTCACCTTGGCGCTGACCGTCGCGTCGTCCTTGTACTCGATGGTCTGCTCCTCGATCGGGTCGACCGTGGGCGCCGTGCAGGCGTTCGCCGCCGTGTCGCCGGTTTCTTTGTCCGGCGTCTGGGGGCAGCCGACCAGCAAAAGGGCAGCGGGGAGGATGAGGGAGAGTCGAGGGGTCATGCGCTGCACTCCGGGCGGCTGGACGCACCAGGCGGGGCGTGTGAATCGGGGCGTGTCGAAGCGTACGCAATCCCATGGGTCATCGTCAACAGCATTTGACACGCGGGGTCAGAAGGAGAGGCCGCCCTTGTAACCGGGTCGCCGGGCTCCTGGGGCTCCTCCTCTCGATTCGCCCCGTCGGGGCGTTGGCGGGAGGGTTCTGGCCGGCGGTGGGCGAGCCGGCTCCCGCCGCCGGCGCCGCGGTGCAGGGCGAGGTCGCCGCCACGGGCGAGCTGCTCTTGGGCGTCGTTCCTCACTTCCGCGCCGGCTCTCGCGACCGGGCGCAGGTCGGCGTGCGTGCGGCGGGCTGGTTCGGGCCGAACGTCCACGTAGGGCTGGCGTGGCCGTGGGTGCTCGACTTCCCTGCGGAAGGGGGGCCGATCTCCGGCCCCGGGGACGTGCGCCTGGACACCGCGGTGTGCGCGTGGCGCACCGCTGCGTTGTCCGCGGGCGTCGGTTGGCAGGTGAAGCTTCCCAACGCCGCCAACGAAGGGGAGCTCGGCACCGACGAGACCGACGTGGACTTCGGCGCGTGGGGCCAGTGGCGCGCCGGCGGGTGGACCGTCCTCGGGGCGGTGGGGCTCGCCGTGCTCGGCAATCCGCTCCGGTTCGCGGAGCAGGACGACGTGCCCCACGCCGCGCTCGAGGGCGGTTGGTCCGGCGGAGCCTGGCGCTTGCACGGCTTCGCAACGCTCGAAGTGCAGACCACGCGGAATCCGTGGCGCGGCGAGGCCGGCGTCCGCGCCCGGTACGGCGGCGCCGCGTTCGCGGAGGTGCAGGCGGGGGCGGGGCTGGTCCCCGCGTCGCCCGACTTCTTCGTCGGCGTTTCGGCGGGCTGGGCCGGCGCCCTTTCCACCGCGGGGCGCGGTGAATAGCTCCTGCGCCGACCGAGTAGCGGATGGCCTGGTACGACTTCTTCACCCCCAGCAGCGTGGCCAAACATGGCCGTCGCGCGCAGGATCGCGATCTCCAGGCCGAAGACCGGATGCAGTCGATGCGCTGGTTGGCCGATCAGAAGACGCCCGAGGCGCTGTATGCGCTGTCCAAGCGCTTCGACCTGCAGTTGGAGCACCACCTGAAGGATCGCACCGAGAAGGAGGCGGTCATCGACATGCTGCTCGAAGCGGGTCCGGTCGGGGGCGAGGCGGCCCGCGCGCACGCGCGCCACTCGCCGAACTTCCAGCACAGCGTGCGCGCGATCGAGCGGCTCGAAGGTGCCGCCGCGGCGGTGCAGGTCCTGCTCGAGCTCCTCGCGCACGAGACGGTGGAAAACGAGTTTCACCCAGAGAAGAAGCGCACGCTGCTGCTCACGCTCGCCGAACGCAAACACCCGTCGATCCCGGCGGCGGCGATGCGGTTCCTCGTCGACTTCGACGAAGGGGTGCGCCACGCCGCGGTCGAAGCCATCGCCGCCCAGGACGGCGACGAGGCCCGCGGCGCCATGCAGGCCGCGCTGGCCAACCCGAAGGAAGAGTCCACGCGGGTGCGCGGTCGCCTCGCCGAAGTCTTCGCCAACCGCGGGTGGCCGATCGACGACGACGCCTGGCTCGCGGAGCACCTCCCGGGCGGGTACGCGCTGCAGGCCGGCCGGCTCACCCGCCGCTGAGCGGGGCGCCGGTGAGCTCCCGCAGCCGGGCGGCGGCGCCGGCGGCGTAGGCGCCGTGCGGCTCCACCCGCAGGTACTCCTGCAGGTGGAAGATGGCCCGCCGCGATTCGCCCCCCGCCACGTAGAGCAGGGCGAGGTTGTAGTGGGCGAGCGGCTCGTCCGGACAGGCGCGGAGTGTGCCCTCGTAGACGGAGGCGGCGGCGGCGCGGTCGCCCTGCGACAACGCGAGGCCGGCGATGTTGTTGAGCGCCGCGCAGTGCCCCGGCACCTGCCGGAGCGCGCGCAACCATGCTTCGCGGGCACCGTCGGGGTCGCCGAGCCCGGCGCGACAGATGCCGAGCTCGTCGAGCGCCTCCACCCGGCCGTCGAGGGTGTACGCGCGCTCGAAGGCCGGCACCGCCTCGCGGCAGCGGTCGGCGAACCTCAAGCTCTGTCCGTACCCGTACCAGGCCGCGGCGGCGTCGGGCCACCGCGCGGTCGCGCCCTGCCACAGCCGCACCTCGTCGCGCCACACCTGGTTGCGGGCCACGGTCCCGAGCGCCAAGAGCGCCGGAAGTACCCATGAAAACCGGCGTTCGGGCAGCCGCCAGGCCACGAAGAGCCAGAGGCCGAGCCCCGACAGGTAGGCGCGGTGCTCGGCCATGGTCTCTCGCAGCACGAAGGCGCTGCTGATCACCAGCGGGAGCGCCCACAGGAGCGCGGCGAACGCCGCCAGCCCGCCACGGCGCACCGCGATGGCGCCGACCCCCACGAGCCCGACCAGCGCGACGCCGCCGACGGGCGTCGCCCGACCGGGGAGCCCGTGGAGCACCGACTGCCCCCAAGGGACGAGCCACAGTTGCAGGTAGAGCGCCCACGCATGCGCCTGGCTCACGACGTGGTCCAGGGCGGTCCTCGGCACTTCGGGCGTCGGCCACCCCCCGAGCACCACCCGACCCAGCGCCAGCGTGGCGGCAAGCGCCGCCGGCACGGCGTAGCGTCGCCACTCGACGAGCCGCCAGCGCCCGCCCGCGACCAGCGCCCAGTCCGCCGCGAGCAGGAGCGCGGGGAGCACCGCCGCCGACTCCTTGGTCGCCATCGCCGCCGCCACCGCGCCGAGCGCGACACCGCGGGCCCGCGGCGACGGGCTCCGCGCGTCGTCGATCCATGCGGCGAGCGCGACGAGGCTGAACGTCGTCACCAACGCCTCGGAGCGCCCGCTCAGGTACGTCACGCCGGCCGTCGCCATCGGGTGCAGGGCCCACGCGCCCGCGGCGAGCGCCGCCCGGGTCGGGGACAAGAGCCGGGTGGCCAGGCGCCACGCAAGGACGGCGTTGAGCGCGTGGATCGCGACGCTCGTCAGGTGGTACCCGCGCGGGTCGAGCCCGCCGAGCGCCCAGTTCAACGCGTACGTGGTGAGCACCACGGCGCGCGCCGGATTGTAGGCGACCCACGCCGCGGGCGTCGACAGGTCGCGCACCGACGGGTGGACCACCTCGATCTTGTCGTCGTAGGTGAACGGGACGTCGACCGAGTTGGCCCATGCCACGGCGACGGCGAGCACCAGAAAGAGCGGCACCCAGCGGTTCATCGTGCCCCGGCCTCGTACACTCCGATGTAGCTCGCGGCCACGCGGTCGGGGTGCAGGTGCGCCTCGACGTAGCGCCGCCCCCGCTCCACCATCTTCGCCGCGCGGTCGCGGTCGTGGAGGAGCACGCGGATGTGCGCACGCAGCTCGTCGGTGCCGAACCCCGAGGTCACGAGGCCCGCGCCGGCTTCGCCGATGAGCTCTCCACAGCCGCAGTCGCCGCTCACCACCGCAGGCGCGCCGCAGAGGAGGCCCTCCAACGGCACCAGGCCGAAGACTTCGTCGCTCGACGGGTACACCAGCACGTCGGCGTCGACCAGCAGCGAGAGGCGGTCGGGGCCTTCCAGGGTGCCGGTGTACACGACGTGCTCGCCGACGGGCAGGCGCATGCCCCGTGCGGCCCCGCCCACCACCAGCGTGGCGTCGTCGAGCCCGCCGGCGAAGGCGGCCACCAGCCGATCGACGCCCTTGCGCGGCGTGATCTGGCCGAGGTACGCCACGATCGGCCCGTCCCCGAGCCCGCGCGCGCGCCGAACCGTGCCCCGCGGGGGGAGGTCGGCGAACTCCTCGAGGTGCAGCGGGTTCGGGATGCGGTGGATGCGCTCCGCCGCCACCCCGAGCGCGAGGAGCTGTCGGACCTCGGCCTTGGAGACCGCGACGGCGTGGTCGGCCCCCGCGGGCACCTTCCCGTCGAAGAGGAGGTCCCACGCGGCCTTCAACCCCTGCTTCCGCTCCAGCCGTGGGGCCGTGCCGTTCGGGGTCCACACCACCGGCAGCCCGGCGCGTTGCGCGCCGCGGTACGCGGCCCAGTTCAGGAGGTTGCGGTGTCCGTGCAGGTGCACCACGTCGACCTCGGCGAGCGGCGGCCCACCCGCGGGGAGGTAGAGCTGGTGGCGCCAGGCGAGGCGGTTGCTCCACAAGCGGCTCACCCGGACGTCCACGCCGCGCTCGTCGCGACGCGCCGGCACGTCGGCCCGCCGGTCGGCGTCGAACGCGTCGGTGGTCCACACGCGGACGTCCAGGCCCGCACGGACCTGGGCAAGCGCGAGCGCGTGCACCACGCGCGGAATGCCGCCGTAGGCCCACGTGGGGGGGAAGCAGGGGGTGACGTGAAGGACGCGCATTGACCGTGGGCGCTCACCCGACTACCCTGGGCGGCCTTCGGAGGCTCCATGGTCGTCCTGTTCCTGGCCATCCTCGGCTCCCAGCTCGGGTGTGAGCTGCCGCCGAGTTGCCGCAACTCCTGCGAGCGCCTGTACGGCAGCGGCGAGGATCAGTGCGACATCAACGTGCCGGACTACGAGGGCGAGCAGGGCGCCAACCGGCTCATCATCGAGTGCGAAGCGGTCTGCGACGACGCGATGTCCAACGCGGGCACCGTCGGCTCCTACGACCCCAACAGCAACGAAGACGACGACGTCAGCATCGCCAACGAAAAGCAGGCGGCGATGTGGATGGACTGCGTGCAGGACACGTCCTGCGAGAATCTGAACAAGGGCTACTGCCAGCCCCACTACTAGGTCCAGTTGTTCGCCGTACTTCTCCAACTCCTCGTCGCCTGTACGCCCACCTGCCAGGACGTCTGCGACAAGCTCGTCCTGTGCGAGCTCGACGGGGCCGAGCGCCTCTCGCCGGCGGAGTGCGAGGAGTCGTGCCAGGCCCAGGAGTCGCTGTACGACGAGTGGACCGACGTGCAAAAGCGCGACGCCTTCGACGCCGAGCTCACCTGCCTGTACGACGCCGAGTGCACCGACATCGCAGCGGGCACCTGCTACGAGGCCGAGGTCTGGAGCTTCTGAGCCTCGGGCCGGCGCGGTAGGCCCGTCCCGACCTCGATCGCTGCCGGACCGCGCCGGGTTGCGGCGCGCGCGCACGCTCGAGGGCCGCGTCGCCCGCGGTCGCGCGTCGCGCGCCCGCCTCCGCGCGCTTCGGGACGGTCGCGGCGCGTCGCCCGATCTGAACCGGGCGCGCATCATCAGGTTGTAGCCCAGCGCGTTGCGGACGTTGTCCGCCTCGGGCACGAACTCGTTGGTGCCGTCGTCGTTGGTCTGGAAGTCGGAGAGGTTGTTGTCGAGGGTGTACAACACCTCGCCGACGAGCACCGTCGACGGCGACACGTCCCACTGCAGGCCGGCCACCGTGCTCAGGATCGCCGTGGGCTCCTGGCCGTCGGGCACGTGCGCCTTGTTGCGCTCGTCGTACTGGACGAAGCTCGACGCGCCGGTGGTGTAGGTCGAAGGCAGCTCCCACCCGAGGCCGAGGCTCGGGGTCAGGTGGGCCTTTGGGAACCAATGACCCACGCGGCCGCGGACGTAGAGCTGCGGGGTGGCGGCGAGATCGGGATCCAGCGCGTAACCCGAGGTGATGCCCGGGATGTTGAAGACGATGTACGGCAGGTCCTTGTAGACGAAGTCGAGGTTCATCTCGGTGGTGCCGGCGACCAGGAGCGCCTGCACGTCGCCGGCGATGGCCGTCTCGACCGTGGTCTGGTCGTTGGCCTCGGGGTCGATGAGGTTGTGCGTGATGACGTTGACCTCGCCCTGCACGAGGAGGCCGACCCCGTCGAGCTTGCGGTGCGAGATGTAGGTGTCGCGCATGAACTCGGGCGCGTTGCGGTACAGCTTCAGCTCGGAGCTGGAGATGTACTCCAGGTCGGGGTTGGTGCGCACGCTCACCTGGGCGCTGCCGCCGAGCGCGTTGATGGGGGCGTTGTACAGGGGCGACTGCACGTCGCCCACGTTCGTGAGCTGCCCCTGCTGGAAGTTGCCGATGCCCACCTCGAGCCGGAGGTGCCGCCCGAGCTCGATTCCGCCGCCGGCCAGCCCGCCCCAGTAGGCCTCGTTGTTCTTGTTCCCTTCGGTGTCGGTGTAGTCGCCGACGGCGGTCTTGGCCCCGACGAAGACGTAGTTGCCGCCGGACTGGTACTGCACCCGCAGGCCGGGCGCCGCGTAGGGGTCGAACGCGTAGATGTCGCGACCGCCCCAGGTGATGTCGTAGCTGTAGCCGAGCCGGAACCGGTTGGCGTCGACCGCGTAGCCGGTCACCGACAGGTTCTGATGCTCGGAGAAGTGCTTGATGATCCGGATGTAGCTGCCGTCGTCGGCGACGTTGACGCCGGGCTTGCTGTTGGCCACGTCCAGGTACGGCTGCATCCGGAGGACGAACGCCGCTTCGGTCGTGATGCCCTTGATGAAGCCGTCGTCCTTCTTGTAGAGCACCAGGTGGGTCTGGCTGATGTCGTCGGTGAAGCGACTCTCGTAGTTCTCGAAGAACGTGGAGTTTCCGCGCTGGACGAAGTTCGCCGCCGGGGAGTACGCCTCGGGACCGGCGAGGACGTTGGTGTCCTCGAGCGCGGTGGTGACCCACGTGTCGACGAAGTCACCCGCCTGGGCGGTGGAGGCGAGGAGGAGAAGAACCGAGGTCATGGCTGGCCCTTGGGCGAGCGAGTGCCCGCGCCGATGTCGGAGGCGTCGAGGATGGTGAAGATCCACTTGCCGTAGACCTCCTTGAGCATCCCTTCGACGTGGGAGAGGGTCTCGCCGGCGTGGTCCGGCGGGAAGTAGTCGGGCACGGTGGCGCCGGACTCGGCGTAGAGGGTGCACGCGCCGAGGGTGAGGGGCCACTGGCCGTACTCGAGGTAGTCGGCGTAGGCCTCGGAGTCCGCCGTGAAGGTGTCGGGCACGACCGCGCTCTCGGCGCGGACGCGGCTGCCCTCCAGCGCCTCCATCGCGTTGTCGTCGCACGCGGTGCTCTCGGTGAGCACCACCGCTGCGGGGGGCGTCAACGACGCGCCGTCGACGACGTGGAGCGTCGGGAAGTTGAGCTGGGTGGCGGCCAGGTACTCGCTGTTCTGGCCGTTGAGCTCGTCCAGGCGCGCGCCGAGGACGATCTCCTCGGGCGGCTTCTGGAAGGTGTAGACGTACAGGCCGGAGAATCCCCCGGGCGCAGTACCCAGGTCGCTCACCCAGAAGCCGGCCGCGTTGGTCCCCGTCACCACCACCTCGCGGTCGGCGAGCCGGAGTTCGGCGAACTCGCCGTCGAGCTGGTTGGTCTCGTGGTTGTCGGTGGTCTGCATCTCGGGGATGGTCGGTCGTTCGAACCAGATGGCGCCGCTGACGCCGGCCGACCAGGACGGGGTGCGTCCGTCGGTCACGTCCTCGTCCGTGGCCCAGATCCGGGTGGGGCCGAAGCCCGCTTCGACCGCGACCGCGCCGGTCCAGACGCCGTCGGCCACGTCGATCCGCGTGACGTCGCCCAGGCGGCCGGGGCGCACGTCGAGAGACAACTCGCCGTCGAAGTCGTAGGCTTCGCCCTGCACATCGTAGGTGCTGACCGTGAGCGTGAACGCCTGCGCAGCGGGCGAGAAGGCGAGCGGCGCGGCTTCGGTGCCGACCACCGCGTCGGCGGCGAGGTCGACGTGGATGAACGTCGGCTCGACGCGCACCCGCTCGGGGAGGTCGCCGCAGGCGGCGAGGAGGAGGGGGAGCATCAGTACACCGCCAGGATGCGGCCGTCTTCTTCGGCGACACCCGCCTGGGGCAGGGTCCGGGCCGAGGAGATCGCGGACTTCACGACGTCGCGGATCGAGATTCCCGTGTCGACCTGCGTCGTGTTGCGCTCCAGCACCTCGAAGCCCGAGCCGCCGTGCGCGATGTAGTTGTTGGTCGCCAGCTCGTAGGTGCCGTCCTGGTCGAGCGGTGCGCCGTTGATGTAGATGTCCTGCGCCACGGCGTCGGCGCAGTTCATCGTGAACCGGATGCCGGCGACCTGCACCTGGGACTGGCAGCCGCGCTCGGTGCTGCGTGCCGTCGCGTAGTCGAGGAGCTCCTGCACCTCGCGGCCCGACAGGAACATCGTCGTGATGGTGTTGTCGAACGGCATCGAGTTGTAGAGCGTGTCCAGCGTGATGTCGCCCGCCGGGATGTCGGCGCGGATGCCGAGCGTGTTGGTGAGGGCGATCTCGGTCTCCACGCCCGGGTACAGGCGCATTGCCTCGGCGCTGAGGTTGCCGAGCATCGAGTCGCCGCCCCCGTCGCCGTAGCGGGTGAGCTCCGACTCGGCGTAGCCGATCACCTGGTCGAGGTTCAGCTCGTAGTCGAGCTGCTCCTTGTACTCGATGAGCATCTCGGCGACGGCAGGGTCCTCCGGCACGGTGTTGTCCACCGGGAAGAGGGTGTAGTCGTGCGACAGCACCTCGCCATCCTGGACGACGACGTCGAATCGGCCGACGAACTTCGCGAACGCGCCGCTGTGCACCACCGGGATGCGCTTGCCCGTCGCCTCGTTGGTGACCACCAGCGGCGGGTCGAGCGCGATGTGGTGGTGGCCGCCGAGGATGATGTCGATGTCCGAGTACAGTCGGGCGTTCTCGATGTCGTCGTCGAGGCCGAGGTGGGAGAGCACGACGATGAGGTCGGCGCCCTGGGCCCGGAGCTTCGCGGCTTCGTCCGGAATTGCGGCCGCCGGCTCGATCACCCGGATGCCCATGCTGTTGGACTGGTCGTAAATCGAATTGAGCGAGCTGATGTTCCCCATCCCGATCACGCCGACCCGGACGCCGTCGAGCTCGTACATCGTGCTCGGGAGGACGAGATCCTCCAGTTCGGTCGCGAACGGCAGGTCGCTGCCGGCGAAGTCGTAGTTGGCCGCGAGCAGGTCGAACGTGGCCCAGGTGGCCCCCTGCGTGGCCAGGTTCGAAGCGCCTTTGTCGAATTCGTGATTGGCAACCACGGCGCCGTCGAGCCCGGCGAGGCTCAGCCCGCGAAACTCCGCTTCCCCCGAGAACTCGTTGAAGACCACCGCGCCCTGGAAGCAGTCGCCGCTGTCGAGGTGGAGCACCCGGCCGGAGCGCGCCCGCTCCCGCTTGAGCAGGTACGACATCTCCGCCAGTCCGCCGTAGGGGCCCAGACCGTCCTGCAGGCCCAGCTCGTTGTCGGTGAACGAGGGGGTGAACTCGTACTCGTAGAGTCGGCTGTGGATGTCGCTGGTGTGCAGGAACGTCAGGTGCACCGGCTGACCGGTCACGTCCGCACCGTCGCCATCCTGGGCCAGGGGGACGCAGGCGACGAGCACCATCCACGAAAGCGCGGTCACGGCGGGGAGCCCCGGAGAGGGGCGCGCACTACTCCATGGCGGGAATCTCGGCAAGGAGCGTGCCCCCTTCGTCACCCGGCTGTCAAGGCGGTTGACAGCGGCCCTTCCGCCGTGTTCTATGGCGGCGTTTCCAGAGGCCGAGGACCATGTGGCTGCTCTCCCTGCTCGCCACGCTCCCGACCGCCGACGCGGCCGGGTTCCAGATCAAGACGATGCGAGCGCCACTCTCGGCGGTCGAGGTCGAGCGTCCGCTCGTCATCGGCAAGGGGTGGCTCGAGCTCGGTCTGGGCTACGATCACAAGGAAGCTGACGGCGCCTGGACGGCGGACGGGCAGGCGCTCCAGTGGTCGGGCGCGCGTTGGCTCTACACCACCGAGCGCCTGTCGGTGCGCTACGGCATCAGCCGATCAGGCGAGCTGTACTGGGACGTGCCGTTCCACTACGTACGCCTCACCAACGACGACCTGGGCACCGACACGTCGAGCTTCGGCATCGGGGAGCCTCGCTTCGGCTGGAAGCTGGAGCTGTTCAACCGGGCCATCCCCACGACCTCGCTCATCGTCGACCTGCAGTACAAGATGCCCACGGGCACCGAGGCCGCGGGCACCTACGTCGGCGGCCCGAACACCGTCGTCGGCTTCCCCATGAGCACGGGTCAGGCCGACCTCGCGGGGTTCGTCCGGGGAAAGCAGCAGTTCGGACCGTTCGCGTTGGCCGGCTCCGTCGGGTACGTCCACCGGTTCTCGGGCGTCTCGCAGTTCGTCGTCGAGGTCTCGGAGTACCAGTTCTCCGGGCGCTTCAAGCCGGGAAGCGAGATCCGCGCGGAGCTGTCCCCGATGTTGCAGCTCGGTCCGGTGGCCCTCCATGGGGACGCCGTGTTCCGCCAGTGGTTCTCGGCTTCGCTGGGCACGACCGCGGGAGGCTTCTTCGTCGACGAGAACCTCGACGTGGTCGAGGGCTCCGACGGCTGGTCGTTCGACGCGGGCGGCGGGGTGGTGGTCAACGCCACCCGCGGCGTCGACATCCTCGCGTCGGCCATGGTGCCGATCCGAGGTGAAGACCTCTACTTCTTCCCGCTCGAGGGCATCTCGCCCACGCGCGGGGTCACGTTCAGCACCAGCGTGGAGCTCCGGTACTAAGATGTGGCGCTCCCTCCTGCTGACCGCAGTCCTCCTCGCGCCGGCCCCGGCGCTCGCCAAGAACGTCTTCGAGCAGAACCACCCCGACCTGGTGTGGCACTCGATCGAGACCGAGCACTTCGTCGTCCACTACCCGGAGAGCCGGCGGAAAGAGGGCAACGAACACTACCTCACCGCCAAGTGGACGGCCCAGCGCTCGGCGAAGATCGCCGAGGAGATGTTCCCGCGCATGTGCGCGGAGTTCAACTACTACCTCAAGGAGCGCGTCCACATCGTCATCCTGAACCAGGGTGACGATCTCGAGGGCTTCACCGTGCCCCAGTGGGACTGGATCGAGGTCAGCGCCAACCCGGGGAGCGACTTCTACCGCATGCGCTCGCGCATGGACTGGCTGCCCGACGTGCTCGTGCACGAGTTCGCGCACGTCGTCTCGCTCAAGGCGCAGGGCACCTTCGCGGAAGGGAGCCAGGCGGTCAGCATCGGCGTCCTCTACAACGAAGGTGTGGGCAACACGATGTCGGGCGGCGAGCTCCTCATCGGGAACAACGAGCCCTGGTACTGGACCGAGGGCGGCGCGGAGTACTGGTCGGACCAGTCCGGCTACAACTGGTGGACGCCGGCCCGCGACCGCACCATTCGGATGAGCGTGATCGAGGACCGGCTCTTGAGCTGGGACGAGTGGAAGACCGTCCAGCAGAACCACGGCTGGATGGACGGCGAGCGGGGATACCAGCAGGGCTACAGCTTCGGCCTCTACCTGCGCGAACGTTTCGGCAACGAGACGTACAACAACTTCGCGCTCGAGAACCAGAAGGGGTTCATCTACGACTGGAACGACCACCTCGAGACGGTCACCGGCGTGCCCGGTCCCCAGCTCTACGACGAGTGGCGGGCGTGGGTCACCGAGAAGTACACCTCGCGCTACGCCGCGCTCAAGGCGGAGGGGGAGACCGCCCACCGCGAGCTCGCGTTGGAAGAGTACGACTGGGAGTACACCGACCCGGATGGCCGTGACGCGTTCTACGACCCCCGCTACGTCCGGAAGACGGGCGTCACCGGGCCGCTCCTCGCCCGACGCGAGCGCGAACGCAAGAAGGAGGGCACGGGCCGCTACGGCATGAACCCGAAGTTCTCCGACGACGGGAAGTGGTTCGGCGCCAGCAACGGCTGGGCCGTCGAGCTTTCCCCCATCGGCGAAGCGTCGTTGTCGGCGCTCTCGGGCCGGGTGCACGGCGACGCCGGTGTCGACGCGAAGCTGGCCAAGCAGAGCGTGGCCGCTGGCAGCCCCGCCGGCTTCGGGCACGACTGGGACTTCGTGCCCGGTCAGTCGGCGATCGTGATGGTCGGAAACGAGCACCTCCTGCAGGACGCCGCGCTCGGCAACCAGCTGTTCGGAGCGCGCGCCGAAACCGACGGATACGACTGGAAGCAGCTTGTGTATCTGCCCTTGGACGCCAAGGAGCAGAAGGAGGGCAACCTCACCTGGACCGGCCAGAAGCCGCTGAAGATCCTCGGTACCGAGTACACCCGGCTCCCCGAGGGGGCGTACCTCATCCCCAACACCGAGCGCGGTGTCGACCCGAGCGTCTCCCCCGACGGCAGGCGCATCGCGTACTTCGAGTACACCGACGGTACGCTGAACCTGGTCACCATCAACATCGACGGGTCCGAAAAGAAGGCGCTCACCGACTTCGAGGATGGGACCTGGTTCCAGCGGGTCGACTGGTCGCCCGATGGCAAGACGCTCGCGGTCGCCGTTTTTCGGCAGTTCCAGCAGGATATCTACCTGATGGACGCGGACGGCGGTAACCTGCGGGCGTTGATGTTCGACCGTTGGGAAGACGGCGACCCGGAGTGGACCCGCGACGGCGATCTCCTCTTCAACTCCGACCGCAGCGGCATCATGCAGGTGCACCGCTGGGACCACGAGACCGGGAAGATCCACCAGCTCACCAACACCATCGGCGGAGCCGAAGCCCCCGCCGAGTCGCCGTCCGGCGGCCTGGTGTACCTGGCCTACCACGCCAACGGCTACAAGGTCGAAGGCATGAGCAAGGCCGACTTCCTCATGAAGGACGTCACGGCCGAGTTCGTCACCGAGCCCGACGCGGCCGCGGTCACGGCGGCGTGGGGGTTCCGTGAGGACCTCAGCGCCTACCAGCCCGTGCCCTACAAGGCGCCGTTGATGTCGCTGAGCGGGGTGCCGCTCATCCGCATCACCAACGACGCTCGCGATGACCTCTCGCTGCAGGCGGGCGGCGCGATGTTCGTCCAGGACTTCGTCGAGAACCACTTCCTGTACAGCGAAGCGCTCGTCGGCGAAGACTGGTCGGCGCGGCTCCAGTATGCGTACCAGGGCTGGTACCCGAACTTCTTCCTCGGCGTCATCGGCGGCGAGGCGAAGTTCCCGTTCGGCTACCTCCTCGACGACGACGACGACCTGACCACCGCCGGTGATCAGGGCGTCTTCCAGGGCAAGAACCAGCAGTTCTACCTGTACGGCCTCGGTGGCGCGGACTATCCGTGGAACCGCTTCCACCACACGAGCCTGCTCGGCGTCGCCCGCGCGTTCGGCTTCCGCGGCACCGCCGACGTGGACTACGAGCCCTACGTCGTCGGCGGCGAGCTGAGCCTCACCCACAGCATCTCGAGCTTCGGCACGACCTACGCCACGGGAGCGAATCTCCGCGGTGGCCGGTTCATCGACCTGACGTACACCTACGGCTACTCCGACATCGTCTACGAGCCGTACGGCGGCCGCACGGTCGACGACGGCGAGCTGCTGGACGACTACACCTTCAACAAGGGCGAGCTGCGCTGGGTCGAACAGATCCCAGTCCCGGACTGGGGCGGCATCCTCACCGAGGCCAACAAGTACCGCCACACCATCCAGATCGACATCGCGGGCGGGTTCATCGACCGCAACGTCGACCGCAACGACGAGTTCCGGGGCGGCGGACAGCACCCGTTCTACTGGGGAAGCAACGCCCTCCGGCCGAACACGCTCTTCGCCGGCTACCCGGCGTACAGCATCTCCGGCGAGACCATGGCGATGGTCAACCTGGCGTACCGGTTCCCGATCCGCCGGGAGCTCAACGCGAAGATCGGCCCGCTGTACGTCTACGACATCACCGCGCAGATCATGGGGACCGCGGGTAACATCTGGTCCTATGCCCCCCCGGACGACCCGAGCCAGTACTACCGCAACGAGTTCGGCGAGCGCGTCGCCAACGACCCCGGCGATCTCAAGCGGGAGATTCCGTTCGTGGACGTGGCCCACAAGAACGGGAACTACCTGTTGTACGACGCCGGCGCGGAGATCCGCGTGACCAGCACCCTCATGGACAACTACGGATGGAACTCCTTCTTCCGCGTTTCCTACGGGTTCAACCGCATCCAGGGCTACGGCGACGTGAACGGCGATGACGTCTCGGACACGACCGAGAGCGCCGCGGGTGACGAACTCAGCAACGAGGTCGAGGAGCCCGGCTTCCGGTTCTACCTCGGTCTCGGTACGGGATGGTGATCATGACCTTCATTCTGGCGCTGCTCTCCTGCGCTCCCGACTACGATGACGTCGCGGTCAAGACCGTCGGGGTCGGCTACGACCCCGAGCAGATCGGTCCGTCTCCCACGCCGTACGGCGGCGTGGTGGAGTACAGCTGGGTCAACTTCAGCGGCGCGGGGCTGTCGCTCGCGCTGATGCAGCTCGGTTCGTTCGACGAGATCGGGCCCGGGATGGCCGGCTTCGCGCCGCCGTACGCGGCCGTGTACGGGTTCTCGTACTTGTTCACCGAGAAGTTGGCCGCGGCCGACTCGCTCGGTGGCGTCACCTCCGTGCCGCCCGAGGCCGAGGAGACCTGCTACACCACCTACGAGGCCACCGGCCCGATCGGCAGCTTCAAGACGGTCGACGTCGGCGGGTGGATGGAGTTGGTCACCGACGATGGCAGTGGCGGGATGCGCCTGGACCGTAGTCCGGCGGAGTACCCCGCCGATCCGCGCGACGTTTTCGCCTACTACAACGCGGTGGACCTCTGGAGCGCGACCGCGACCTACGGGTGGAAGCCCGGAGACACCGAGAAGCCAGACAAGATGGAGCAGGTGCTGCTGCACCGTGCGTCGTTCCCGGCGGGTGAGGAGGTCACCTTCCGCTTCCCCGGCGGGATGGTCCCGGAGCACGCGCCGCTCGGCGCGATTCCCGTGCCTTCGGGCGCCGTCGAGGAGAGCCGGCTGCGTGTTCCGCAGCTCCCGGGCGGCGTTCAGATCGAATGGGACGGTCCCCGGTACGACGCCTATGGCGCGTTGGTCGGCGAGTCCTCTGGTCTCCAGCAGACCTGCCTCGCGTTCAGCGGCGAGGCGGTGGCCACGCCCCATGGCCCGTCGGACTGCGCGACCGCCGCCAGCGTCGCCGGCACCAACGGCCAGATGTACACCGGCCCCTGGGATACCGACGACGGCAAGGTCCTGTTTCGCTGGGAGCCCGGCGAGCAGACCGACGAGTACGTTCACCTCGCCGTTCGCTTCTTGGGCCCGGTCGACCGGGAAGACCCGAACCTGATGCGCGAAGTGGTCGAAGTCGAGGCCCCGCGCCAGGTCGAGGTGGAGTGGAAGCGTCTCGCGGGCGAGAGTGTGCCCGAGGGCGACCCCCCGCTCGGCACCCGCGCGCCCGCAGCGTGCGAGGACGCGGGAGAGTACGTCTTCGACCCGGGCTATTTGGAAGGGGACGACGAGCTCGTGACGAGCATGCGCGGCGACCCGTTCCACAACATGTCGGAAGTCACCTGCCGCCTTCGGGACGACGGCGAGTTCGCCCTGACCGAAGCCATGGTCGCGGACGCCCTGGCGTACGCGCGGGCGCACGGCAGCGAAGGCGTGGTGTTCTACTTCGGCCGCTCGACCGAGGTCGAGGTCGAGGTTCCGGACGCCATGGACAACTACGGGAACCGGAAGGTCATCAGCCCCATCAAGGTCGCCTCCCGCGCGATCGACATCGGCCGCTTCTGGCTCGAGGAGTAGAGCGATGCACCGCCTCACCTCAATCGGTTTCCTGCTCTTGGCCGCCTGCTCCATCGGGGCGCCGGTCGACTACTACGACGGCCGGTGGGACCCTCCCACGATCCAGGGCGTCGAGGCCGACAGCCAGGCCGGCAACGTCAGCGGTCGGACGGTCGTCATCTCCGGCTCCGGTTTCGGCGACGATCCGTCCGTGCTGATGGTCCAGTTCGGCTCTGCAAACGCCGAAATCGTCGATGTCAGCGATACCGAGCTCACCGTGACGGCCCCGCCAGGACCGGTGGGCGGCGGCACCGTACGCGTCCGCGTCGGATCGAGCACGGGCTACGCCGATGCGGACTACACCTACGCCGTCGGCGACGAAGTGGTCGAAGGCGCCGGCGACGAGCAGCCCGACGAAGTCGGGTACGTGCTGGTCAACAACTACTGGGAGTCGTGCCTCGGCGGCCTCAGCGGCCGCCTCGGTGACGAGTGGGGCGTGACGGACTGCGAGGAGATCGCGTACGTCGGCACGACTGGGCTCGACGGGTCGGCCGAGGCGATCGAATTCGCCGCGCGCCGGCTCTACGCTCCGACGCAGGGTTGGTCGGGCGCGGCAGACCTCGGCGACGGGGAGTGGCGCGTGGAGCGCCCCGGCGAGATGCCCTACCTCGGCGGACTCGACGACTTCCACGTCGACCTCGGCCGCGTGAGCGTCCGTAACGACTTCTTCGACGAAGGCGACGGCTACTGTGTCGATCTCGATGCCACGGCCTCTTTCCGCTACGGTGGCGGCGTGGAGGGTTACCCCGACCCGGTCGTCGTGAGCGGCGAGGCGTTCCCCACCGTCAAGAAGGCCGACGGTGGCGAGTGCGAGACCGGCATCTACTACCCGGCGAACGAGCTGCAATTCTGTCCGGGCGAGTCTGCCGAGGGCGTGCCGGATCACGTGTACGCCGCCGACTGGCCCATCGACGAGCACTTCTTCCAGGCCCACCAGCGCAACATGAAGCCGGTCGAGGTCGAGCTGCGGATGCCCGACATCGGCGTGGACGGGGTGAAGGTCCAGCTCCCCGAGCCGCTCGTGGTGTACAACACCGAGGGGTATGAGGACATCGCCGACGGGCAGACCGGTGCCCAGGACCTGTGGGGCGCCTACGGGGTGCTGCAGCACTGCTATGACGACGACGACAACGGGGAGCGCCTCGACGACGGCGCCCTGTTGATGGAGTGGGAGGTCTCGGACTTCGAGCCGACGCCGCCCGGCGGGGCGGTTCTCCGCTCGCGAACCTACGTCCGCATGTCGTTCACCCAGTTGTCGTTGGGCTGGTTCGGCGGCATCAACTACCCGGTGCGGGCGACGGTCACGGTGCCGGACGCCTACGAGACCTACAAGTACGAGGGGGACGAAGGAAAAGTCACCCGGTCGCGCCTGGTCGTCCCGGCCAGCATCATGTACCAGCTCCCGACCATCGCCTTCCCTCCGAGCGGCGGGCTCAGCGGCGACGTCTACGCCGTTCCCGGCGCGGCGAACTACGGGTACATGTTCATCGAGTTGCAGCGGGTCACGGAGTACACCATCGCGACGAACGTGGGCCCGGTGGTCTTCGCGTACGTGACCGGCGACTTCGGGTTCACCGAGTGGACCAACCCCAACGACGACACCTGCCACGACTGCCTCGACGGCGACGGGGACGGTTGGATCGACGAGAAGGACCCCGACTGCGACGACGGAATCGAGGAGATCGGCACGACGGCGGCGAACGCCTGCAACGACGGCCTCGACAACGACGGGGATGGCGACGTCGACGCCGAGGACACCGAGTGCGACAGCGCCACCGGTGAAGACGAGTCCAACTGCGCCAACGGCCTCGACGACGACGACGACGGCTACGAGGACGAGGACGACGCGGACTGCCAGCGTGGGGAGAACGAGAGCACGGCCGATGGCTGTACCGACGGCCTCGACAACGACGCCGACGGCTGGTCCGACCTGGCCGACCCCGACTGCCTGAGCGGCGCGGAAGAGGTGGGCTACGGCGACGACGGCTGCAACGACGGCACCGACGAGGATGCCGACGGGTGGACCGACGCCGCCGACCCCGACTGCGTCGGTGCGAGCTTCGACGAGGTCGGTGTCGGCACGGGCGAGTGCAACGACGGCGTGGACAATGACGCGGACAACGTCACGGACGCCGCAGACCTCGACTGTACCGACGCGTTCGATGCATCCGAGTTGCCCTGATCGGCTTGACGCCCCTGGGGTGGTGAGGTACATGGTGGGGCGCTCGACGAACGTCGGGCGCGGCGGGGTCAAGAAAAAAGTTTCTTGACGCCGAGCAGCCCAGCAGATAAAAGCGCGGGGCTCTGGAAAGCGAGGCGAAAGTCGAGCGAGCCAGACGGTCTTTGAAAAATTGGTAGCAGCTTCGAAAGTTCAAATAGAGTTTAGTCTGATCCTCGTTTAGCCACGAGG
>SXGS01350713.1_pt1 | contig 20802 bp, 15 predicted proteins | sample 3174681 | NCBI WGS metagenome assembly SXGS01 (sample SAMN11356861, study PRJNA531348) | freshwater metagenome | isolation source: freshwater sample F1-80 | place: China: Fuxian Lake, Yuxi | collected 2017-12-25 | reverse complement strand
CGGTCTTGACCATGCCGTGTTTTGTGCTGACCGTGGTGCCCTCGACAATCGGCAGGATATCGCGTTGCACGCCCTCGCGGCTGATGTCCGGACCTTGACCGCCGTCCTTGCCGGCAATCTTGTCAATCTCATCGAGGAAGATGATGCCGGAGTTCTCCACCCGCTCGATAGCCGCGCGAGCCACACCTTCCATGTCAATCAGCTTTTGGGTCTCGTCCTGCACCAGATGCTCGCGCGCCTCGGACACCGGCAGCAGCCGGCGCCTGGTCTTGCCCTGAAAGAGCCCCGGCATCATATCGCGCAGGTTGACGCCGATCTCCTCGACGGATGAACCGGAGACGACTTCAAACGACGGCATCGCCGCCCGTGTCGCGACATCGACCTCGACCATCTTGCCGTCGAGTTTGCCAGCGCGCAGTTGTTCACGCAGCTTTTCGCGCGTGGACACCCCCTGGTCGCGCGCGAGTTGTTCTTCATGCGACCCGGCGCCAAATCCAGGGCCCGCAGGTGACGGCGGCAGGAGCAAATCCAGCACGCGCTCTTCGGCTGCCTGCGCCGCGCGGCTCCGTACTTCTGCCTCGCGCTCCTCTCGCACCAGCTTCACGCCAATTTCCACGAGGTCTCGCACCATCGACTCCACGTCTCGGCCGACATAGCCCACTTCGGTGAACTTCGAGGCCTCAATCTTCAGGAACGGCGAGTGCGCCAGCTTGGCTAGCCGCCGGGCGATCTCGGTCTTGCCAACACCCGTGGGTCCAATCATCAGGATGTTCTTGGGCGCGACGTCCTCGGCCATCTCGGCGGGAAGGCGCTGCCGCCGATGACGGTTGCGAAGGGCGATCGCCACCGCACGTTTCGCCTTGGCCTGTCCGACGACGTACTTGTCGAGTTCGGCGACGATTTCACGCGGCGTCATCGCACCGCCGGCCAGCACGGGTTCAGGTAAGGCGACAGTGGCCATTCAAAGTTCTTCCAGCGTCAACGACGTATTCGTATAAATACAGAGGTCAGCCGCAATCGCCATGGCGTGTTCAACAATGGCACGCGGTGGAAGCGGCGTATGGGCCACCAGCGCCCGCGCCGCGGCCATGGCAAACGCGCCGCCCGACCCGATGCCCATGATGCCGTCGTCGGGCTCGATGAGATCACCGGTGCCGGACAACAGGTACATTGCGCCGGGATCGGCCACGAGCAGCATCGCCTCGAGGCGCCGCATGGCGCGATCGGTGCGCCATTCGCGGGCCAGCTCAACCGACGCGCGCTCGAGGTTGCCCCGGTGGGCTTCGAGCTTGCTCTCAAAACGCGAGAATAACGCGAAGCCATCGGACGCCGTGCCGGCGAACCCGGCCAGGACCCGGTTTTCGTACAGCCGGCGGACCTTCCGGGCGCGGTGTTTGACCACGGTCTGGCCGAGCGTGACCTGGCCGTCGGAAGCCATCACGACTTTTCCATGATGGCGAACGGCGAGGACGGTGGTGGCGTGTGTTTCAGGCATAAAAACAGGCGGGGACTGGGATCGTAAGGCCGTCCGCCGTAGAGGGCAAGGCCGGCCAGTGATGAGGACACTAGCCCTCTCCACCACCCACTTTGTCACAGTATGTGGGCGGGGATTGATGGCAGTATTGTTGCAAAGTCAGGGGCTGGAGGCGCGCTGTCGGGTCATCTCGGTTGAAGGAGTGCATGGACATGGACAGAAATTCTCGCGTGTTGGTGGTCGCCGCCCTGGCCCTAGCACTGGGCGCGCCGGCCGTGGCCGTGGCTCAGGCCATCCCCCGTCCGGCTCCTGGGTCGGGATCTTCAAGTTCGTCAGGACCCGAGACTCCCCCGCCGTTACCCGCACGTGAGGTCTCGCGCGAGCCCGCTCGGGACGTGGAGCCACCGCGGGCGCAGACTCAGACCGGGTCGCGCACGCCCACTTCGTCGGGGACCTCGACCGGGTCGGCGTCGTCGCGGAGCGGCGGCGGATCGGGCAGTTCGTCGTCAGGCGGTAGCTCGGGTTCGGCGTCTTCTCGCGTGCCGTCGGGATCATCGGGATCGACAAGTTCGTCGGTGAGTGGCGGCGGAGCCACGGGATCGGCATCCAGTCGGACGTCAGGTCCCCGATCGCGCGGATCGCAACGAGTGTTTGGCACCGCCGTAGACCGGCCGGCACGCCAATACGGGAGCGGCGGCGTCGATTACAACTACTATTCCGGCTACAACCCATTCAGCCCGTGGGGCCGATGGTACCCGTGGTATAGCGGCGGCTTCGGGTACGTTTCGTATGACCCGTGGCGCTACGGGAGTTCCCGTTATTCGCTGTGGCGATACGGCTCCTGGTATAGCCCCTACGACCCATACTGCTACGGCGCCGGCTACTGGCCGTGTGATTCGTATGCGGTCGGAAGTGGCGGTGGCGGTCGCTCCGACGAGTCCTCGTCGGAGCCGACGGGCTCGGTCCGGCTGCGAGTGTCTCCGGCACACGCCAGTGTCTACGTGGACGGCACACTCGTCGGCGTGGTGGACGATTTTGATGGACTGGGCGGGCACCTGAGGGTGACGCTCGGGACGCCTCTGGTGGAAATCAAGGCGGACGGGTACGAGACGTTTGTGCCGGTGCTCTCTATCGTCGAGGGCAAGACCACCACGGTGCGAGGGTCGTTGAAGAAGGCCGTGAAGTAGGAGTGCACGCCGGACGCGCGCTGTCGGTCGTCGCGGGTGTTTCGCTGGTCTACGATCTTGCGATCGGACTGGCGCTCCTCGCGGCGACCGACCGCTTCGCGTCTCTCTTCGGCGTGGTGGTTCCTGAACCGCGACACTTCGTCACACTCACGGGTCTATTTCTTGTGTGCGTGGGCCTCGGCTATTTGCAGCCGATGCGCGACGCGGCTCGCCACCGCGCGTATCTATGGATTTTTGGCGTGCTGCTCAAGACGGCGGGCGCGGCGGTCTTTGTCGGCTACTACGCGACCGGCGACGGACCGTCGTCGTACTTGCTCTTCGCCGCCACGGACGGCACGCTGGCGCTCGCGACGCTTTCAGCGCTCGCGTTACCGGTTCACCTTACGCGCAAAAGCGAGATATAGCGGAACTCCGGCGCCGATGATGATGAGACCGTAGAGCGTTTCGCTCGGTTCGGTCCAGAGGCGATGCAGGACCATGGCCGCTGAGGCGGCGACAAACAGTCCAGGCGCGAAGGGATACCCCCAGGCCCGGAACGGACGATCGGCATCGGGCTCGCGCATGCGCAGCACAAACAGCGACGCGACGGCGATGCCCGAGAACAGCACGACGGCGAAGCCCGTGTAGTTCACCAGTCCCGACAGGGTCGATGAGAGCACGAGCACAGCGCTCCACGCGGCCTGGGCCCAGATGGCGCGCGCCGGTGTGCGGTAGCGCGGGTGGACGTGGGCGACCGAGGGCAGGAAGGCGCCGTCACGCGCCATCGCGAAGTACACACGCGGACCGGCCAGCACCATCGCGCTGATGCCCGCCGCCACACTCACGATGGTGAAGATGGCAATGATGTTGCCGGCGACGAAGCCAAAGAGTCGTTCGGCGACCGTATCCGTGAGCCGGCCGTCGGCCACGACCGCGAGGTCTGCCAGCGGCATGGCATAGAGATAGAGCACGTTGAGCGCCACGTAGATCGCGACCACGGCCGCGGTGCCGAGCCCGAGAGCAATCGGCACGTTCCGTCCGGGGTCACGAATTTCTTCAGCGACGTACGCCGCGGCATTCCACCCCGAGTAGCTGAACATCACAGGAATGAGCGCGAGGAGCCAGCCCGTCGCCGGTGCCGCCACGGCGTGGCTGGAGCTGGAGGTCACGTGGCCCCACGAGCCCGAGCCCAGGGCGAAACCCAGGGCCAGAAAGATGAGGATGCCCGAGACCTTGAGGCCTGCGAGGAAATTGTGCACAAGCCGGCCGGGCCCGAGGCCGCGCATGTGGATGAATGACAAAAGCGCGATGGCGGCGAGTGCGACCAACGTTTGACGCGTGACCACCAGTGGCACGAACGGCAGGGGGAGCTGGAGAATCGGCGTGCGATCGGCCGCTGCGGGCACGAACCGCCCGACGGCATCGGCGAGAAACAATGCGGAGGCAGCGATGGCACCAGAGAACCCGGCCACAAACGACGTCCACCCGGTGAGAAACGCGGCGAGGGGCCCGAACGCCTCGCGAAGGTAGACATATTCACCACCTGATCTGGGGCGGAGCGCCGCCAGTTCGGCGTAGGCCATGGCGCCGGCAAATGCGAGGACCCCGCCGAGCACCCACACACCGAGCATGCCGGCGGCGACGGGCACAAGCGCCGCGACGATGACCGGCACGTAGAAGATGCCGCCGCCGATGACGTTCGACAGGATGATGGCCGCCGCGTCGAGTGGCCCGAGGCGACGTTCGAGCGACGGAGAGGCGTGTGTTGGACCGGCCTCGGTTGGCGGCGTCACTTTGTGGGCGCGCTCAACAGGAGCTTCCGATCGATCTTGTATTCGCCGGCCGGCAGAATGCGGCCGCCCCGCTTCACGAAGAGTTTCGCCGTGATGTCGAGAAACTCACGGTGACCAAACAGTTCGGCGCGGGCGCCGGCCGTGGTGTAGCCGACGCTGGCGCGCAGCACCACGGGTTCGGAACTGGCGCCTGGCGCCAGCCCATCGCCGCCAATGACCTTGACGACGAGCTCATCCATTTCGGCGTCTTTGCCCGTCTGCCAGAACAGCACCACCATGTCGATCGAGGACAGCGGCGCATCGGCGCCGTTACGGACCGTGAAGATCAGACTGGGAACGAGTTTGTTGGTCCCCTCAGGAGTGATGCCGGCGTCGTAGTAGCCGGACGAGACGTCGGCGATCTGGACGGCCGTCTTCAGATCCACTTCGCTGCAGCTGGATGCAGCGGCCAGCGCTACACAGAAGGCCGCACGCACGAGCAACAATCGGCGGGACATCGCTCGGCGATTGTAGATCAGAATTGCGTTGCAACGACCCGCTTCCGGGCCTCTTCGCGCGTGATTTTTCCGCTGTAGAACAGCGCCAGGTCTGACCCTTTGATCTTCAGGATCAGCGCCCGCGAGTCGTCGTACAGACTGGTCGGAATCGGATCCTCCTCGCCACGTGCCACCACCGACAGTGACTCGTTCTCGGGAATTTCCAATGACTTCGAATAGTCCAGCATGGCGTCAATCAACTTGGCCTTGATGACGTCGCGATAGAACTGGTTCGGGTCAGCCAGGAATGGATCAACCGTGACCGACGAACGCGTCATCGGGTCATCAGCCACCACACCCGTGGCACGAGTCGTACCGGGTCCAGTACTCCGCACCGGCTGATTCCCAGCCTGGGGCGGTAGCGTCGGCCGGGGAAACTGGTTGAGCAACACGGCGGTCTCGCGAATCTCTGGAATCTCCACGTCGAAGACGACGCCATACTGCTCGAGGGGGAATCCGCGCGCTTTTCCCCTGCCAAAAAAGAGCATGCCGATGGGCATCACGCCCTGTGCACGCGTGGACACTTCCTGCGCCACTTCCTGGGCGCCTTGGCGCACGGCGTTCTCCAGCACACCTTCCATCAACTGAAACTGAAACCGGCGCTGCTGCAACTGCACTTCGGGCGACACATTGGGCGTCGGCCGCACCTGCCCCGCCGCCACCTGGCCAGAGGCCAGCACCACCGCGATCACGACGACATGCACTCGATTCATCACTGCACCTTCATCTGCTGTTGCACCAGTTGGCTCAAGACGGCCTGCAACTGGTCGACCTGGGCCTTCAGCGCGGTCAGCGTCTGGCCGTCGGATCGACGTTGCCGTTCGGCGTCCCGGGCCAACGCTTCAAGGAAGTTCCTCACCCAACTCACCTGCCGTTCCTCGCTCATGCCCACCAGCTCGTTCGCACGCGCCAGCAACCGCCGCTCAGCAGCCGCGTCCAGGCGATACCCCGACACCGAGACGGGCACAACTGCCACCGGTTTTTCAGAGTTCACCTGAGCACTGGTCAGTTCGCGCCGCACCAACGCGCCGACGGCCTCGGCATCGAGCCCGGGCGCCTGGGCCACCACTGCTGGAGGCGTCCCACCCGACGCCTGAAGCGCACCGCGCGCACCCAACGCGTACGCCGCAAACCCGCCGCCGGCGCCCATCACAAACATCACACTCGCTGCGGCCGCCATGGCCCACGCCGGTACCTGACGGAACCACGGCACCACCGGAGCCGGAGCAAACGGTGTCCACACGGACGGCGGGTGTGGCACCGACCAGGCGAGCAGGTCGGTTCTCACGCCGCGCAATGCGCGCAGCTCGTCGCGGCAGTCGTCGCACGACTCCAGATGATGTTCCATGTCACGGCGACTCGCGTCGGTCGCCTCGTCGTAGAGGTAATCCAACACACGTTCACGCTGATCACACATAGATCGCTTCCTCAACTTCACAACAGTGTTCGTTCCCACGTCGCACGCCGCATCCGGGTGGCCTCGGCCTGTTGCCGCTCCAGCCGCCGCCGCAGCGCCGACAATCCCTGATACAGCCGGGTCTTGACGGTGCTCAGGGGACAATCGAGCATCTCGGCAATCTCCTGAAACGTCAGGCCGTGATACTCCTTCAGCATGATGGCCGTGCGCTGCTCTTCTGGCAGGTCGGCCATCGCCAGTTGCACCGCCGCCGACATCTCACGGCGGGCCACCAAATCCTCCACCGACTCGGTCGGTGCCGCCTGCTGGTCGGCCAGGTCCAGCGCGTCGGTAGCCTCCGGAACCTGGGTGACCGGCGCCCGCCGTTCCTTGCGCATCCAATCGCGGCAGAGGTTGAGGGTAATTCGATACAGCCACGACGAGAACTTGGCCTCGCCCTTGAACCCCTTCAGCCCGCGATAGGCCCGCAGAAACGCGTCCTGCACCACATCTCGCGCTTCTTCTTCCCGCCGGAGGGTGCGGTAGGCCAACGCATAGATCGGCCGTTCCCAGCGCGTGACCAACTGGGCGAACGCATCCTGATCTCCGGCGGTCGCCCGTGCGACCAGTTCTTCATCTGACGTCATCATGCCGCACTTGCCCATTCTGACGACCCGGAGGGGCCAAAAGTCTGTAGGGGGGGAACGGGCCTACCGAGTATAGGGGTCGGCCGCCTGTCGGCGGATTCTCGGAGTTCTCCCTTATGCCGTTCGACTGAAAGTATGCGCGCCTCGACTCGAGCGCCTGCCTGACCGCATGCCTTCTTAAGGCCGAGGTCGGCGGTTTCCTATTCGCGCGCGTCGAACAGGACGGCGATGTACCGGCGACCGACGCGCGTGTGATCGATGTGGTGCTCCTGGACATGCACCACGGATGGCCCAACCTGGGCCACGAGGCGCTGGTGCACGGCCTGCAAAACGCCGTCTGCGACCTTCGCGAGCCCCTGCTTCGCGCTCGACTCAACGTGCGCGTCACCTCGTACGACGTGCGCCGAGGCCAGGCCCTGCCCGATCCCCCCGGCGGCCACCATACGATCTACGTTGGCACTGATGACCCACGCCATCTCGACCCGGCCGCCAACGACGGGCGAGAGGGCTCGCAGGGCATTGTCGAAAACCCGGCGTGGGAAGCACGCCTCTTTACGCTGGTTGACGCGATCCGCGGCGACCAGCGGGCCTCATTGTTTACCGTCTGTCACACCTTCAATGTCATGTGCCGGTGGCTCGGGATCGCCGATGCGGTGCTGCGAGATGTCGAGAAGGGCGGCACAAGTGTTAGCGTCCGGCACAACGTGCTGAGTTCCGAGGGGCAGGACCATCCGTGGTTTACATCATTGGCCCGAGCCCACGGCTCCGACGCGCGTTTTCCGGTGCTCGACAACCGGCTCTACGACCTCATTCCTCGCCCTGCGACACCAGCCGGCTTCAGACAGCTGGCGGTTGAATGCGACGACGACGGGGCACTTGGCGACGCCGTGACCATGCTGGACCGCTATCGCTCCCTCGGGCTTGAGCACCTGCTCGACAGCGTCACCGACGCATTGACTTCATTACAGCCAGGGTCTCGAGAGTGGCGTGCTCTTCCACCTGATTGGCGCACTGTCGGAGTTCGGCAAGCTCGGGGTCACCGCGATTGCCAACGACGCGGATGAAGCCGATGCGCGGGACGAGCGCACGTTGCAGACGCTTGAGGCCTTGTCGCCGCACTCATCCCGGCCGTCCGTGCCTCTCGCGTCGATCCGATCGTCGTGCTGCGGACCTGAGGGCGGAGTTACACTGTGGCCACTATGGCCCCTTCCTCACGATCTCGTCGATGCCTCACTGCCACCTGTTGCGCCCTGTTCGTGCTGACCGCGTGGGTGGCCGCGCCGTGGGCCCAGGGTCAGGCCACACCGCGCCCGATGACCTTCCTCGACATGCAGTTGATGAACCAGCAGGGGGCTCCCACGCCGAGTCCTGACGGGAAGTGGATACTGTACACCGTCTCGTTTCCGGACTGGAAAGAGGCGCGGCGGCAGACGGATCTGTTTCTGGTCTCGACGACCGAGGGCGTGACATCCACCACGCAGATGACGTTCACCACCGAGAAGAACGAGACAGCGCCTGCGTGGGCGCGAGATGGGCGAGCGTTTTATTTCCTGTCGAATCGCGAGGCGCCGGCCACCGCCGCCACCCAGACGCAGTTGTATCGGATGCGGCCTGATGGTGGAGAGGCGCAGCGGGTGACCGACGCCCGCGAGGGGGTCTCGGATTTTGTCGTGAGCCGGGATGGCCGATGGGTCTATTTCAGTGCCGGGCGGGCACAGGAACGGCAGCTGTTTCGCATCAGCGTGGACCGGACAGCCGAGGGCCGCCCCTCTGCCGAAGCACTCACGAAGCAGCCGTCGGGTATCGATGCCTGGACGATCACGGAGGCAGGCGATCGTGTGTATTTCACGACTCCCGATCGCGTGGATGCGGACGAAAAAGCCCGGCGCGACGCGCGCTTTACGGTGAACATCCGGAACGCCGAGACTCCGCTGATGGGGCTGTGGACGCTGGAATTGTCCTCGGTGACCACCAGGCGGCTGTCGCCGGAAGGCGCGTACTCCGTGTCAAACGTTACGACCAGCGACGACGGGAAGTGGGTGGCATTTCGCGGAGGGTCCGCCAAGCGGTACGAGCGCAACATCACGGCCGAGAACATGTACAGCGACCTGTATCTGCTGGACGTCGCAAGCAGCCAGATCGAACGCCTGACCAACAACGTCGAGGTCGGTGAGTCTGGTCCGACGTTTTCACCCGATAACCGCTGGCTCGCCTACAGCGCCCCCGACGATACATCGCGCTACACCATGACCAACGGCCGCGTGTACCTGCGGGCCGTCGCTGATCGGGACAAGCCATTTCGTAAACTGGATGGCGGGTTTGACGGCGATGTGAGCACCGGATTCTGGTCGCCAGACAGCAGAACGATCTACTTCAACACGGGCCTGAAGGCGACGACGCAGCTTTTTGCGCTCGAGGTGTCGCAGAACGAAATCCGCCAGGTGACGCGTGAGGCGGCGTCGGTCTCCGTGAGCCGCGACGAGGACAGCGGCCTGATCCTGATCTCATACGCCGACGGCACCACGCCTGCTACGCTGTTCACGACGACGTCGCTCGACAGCGTCGGTTCGCGCACGACGTGGAAACAACTGACCGACACGAACCCGCAGGTGCGGGGTCTTGCGCTCGGCAGCCAGGAAGAGATCACATGGACGTCGAAGGACGGCACCAGGGTTGGCGGTGTGCTGCACAAACCCGTGGGATACGAGGCCGGGCAGCGGTATCCCCTAATTGTGGCCATTCACGGCGGCCCGGCATCGGCCGACATCCTCAACTTCAACGGCGGGTATGGCGCGCAGGTGTACGCCGGCGCCGGCTATGTTGTGCTGCGCCCCAACTACCGCGGTTCCACCAACTACGGCTACAAACATAAAACCGACATTGTTGGCGACTATTTTCGCACTGGATACGAGGACATCATGACCGGCGTGGATCACCTGATCGCGCAGGGACTGGTTGATGGCGGGCGCATGGGGGTGCTGGGCTGGAGCGCGGGTGGACATTGGTCAAACTGGATTCTGACGCAGACGGATCGCTTCAAGGCGATCAGCTCCGGCGCAGGCACCTCCAACTGGATCTCCATGTATGCGCAGAGCGACGTTCAGCGGAACCGGCAGTTTTACCTTGGCGACAAGTTACCTTACGACGATCACGACGCCTACTGGAACCAGTCGCCGCTCAAGTACATCCGCAACGCGAAAACGCCGACCATGATTCACGTCGTGGAGGGGGACCCTCGCGTACCAAGTCCGCAGTCGGTGGAACTGCATATGGCGCTGAAACAGATTGGCGTGCCGACGGAGCTCTTTCTGTATCCCGGCAACACACACGGCATTCCGGACGCACGGAATCAGCTGCTGAAGTCCACGAGCGAAATGGCCTGGATGGACTACTACGTGCGGGGCAAGGGCGACAAGTTCAGCTGGCGCGACGTCCTGGCCACGATCCCGAAGTGAGCCGGGATTCGTCTAACGGACCGGCAATTTCGGATCGCCGGCGCCCATCCACGCCAGGTCGAGCTTCTTCACCACCGGCCAGATCTGGTCGAGCGTGTCGGCGTTGTAGAGCTCGCCATTCTTCATGACGAATCGAACCGTGTTGGTGTTGTGGATGTCCTTGAGCGGATCCTGATCCAGCACCAGGATATCGGCCAACTTGCCGGGCTCGAGCGATCCCAGGTCTTTCTGGAACCCCAGCGCTTCGGCGCCAAAAATCGTCGCCACGCGCAACGCTTCGTGCGTGGTCAGCCCGCCCATCTGCATCGCCCACAGTTCCCAGTGCGCGCCCAGGCCCTGCAGCTGTCCGTGTGATCCCAGTCCCGCCCGGCCTCCGCCATGGACGATGTCGGCCACCACCTTGGCTTTGGCGGCAATGTCGTATTCACTGGCGGCAAACCACTGCGGGCGCCGGAGTGCCACGCTGTCGAGCACCGAGTGCGGCGTGAATCGCCGCAGGCGCTCGTTGCCGTGTACGTCGGTGGTTTCGTAGAAGTAATTTTCCGCCCACGGCGCGCCGTACGCCACCAGCATCGTGGGTGTATAGAACGTCTTCGACTGGATCACGAACTGAATCACGTCCTTGTAGAGCGGGTGCAGCGGCAGCGTGTGTTCGTGTCCGGAGTAGCCGTCGATCATGTGCGAGAGATTCAGCTTGAGATCGAGGCCGCCTTCCACAGTGGGCGTGAGGCCGTATTCCTTCGTGGCCATGATCACCCACTGCCGCACCTTGCGGTCGCCGACCATGTACTGCTTCACCGTGTTCGTGTGGTAGGTCTCCTTGTACCGCTTCACAAACGCGCGCGTGGTGTTCAGGTCGTCAAGGCCGGACGTATTGAAGATGCCGGGGCCGGTGCTGTAGACGCGAGGCCCGAGAATTTCGCCGGTCTCCACCATGTCTTCGTACACAAACGTGTCGTTGGTGCCGGTCTGCGGATCGCGCGTGGTGGTGACGCCGAACGCCAGGTTGGCCAGGAACGACCAGACCTGCGACTGGTGGATTCCCGCCGGGCGGCGCAGGTGGGCGTGCACGTCCACAAAGCCGGGCATGATCGTCTTGCCGGTGACGTCGATGATGCGCGTCCCCGCCGGGAAGGGCACCCGGCCCTGGACGCCGATGGCGGCGATGCGGTTGTTGGTGACGAGGATGTCGGACTTGGCGATGACCTCGTCGCCCTTCATCGTGATGGCCCTTCCGCCGCGCAACACGACTGATCCTTCGGGGCGGGCGCGGGGGAATTCCAGGCGAGCCGTGAACGACTCGGGCGTGGCGGCGGACACCTGCTGGCGGTAGAACGTCGCGCCCAGCGACCACGTCACCGTCCGGCCGTCCGGCGTCCAGTTCAGGAACTCACCGCCTTCGATGGACAGCTTCTTCACCGGCATCGAGGAGCCGTCGGTCACCGAAACCGAAGGGGCCTCACCACCGACCTGGGGAATGGTGACGACAAAGAGTTTGTTCTGGACGACGGCGAATGCCGACTGTCCGTCCGCGGAAATGCGTGCGTCTTCGGCGGCCGGCGGTGTGGCGCCACCCGTACCTGGTCCGGTGATGCGAACGTGGGTCTTGCGGTCGGTGCCGTCAAAGCGCATGGACGTGAGGCCCGTGGCGCCGGTCCACAGATACACGCGGTCCGAGGCCCGCGCGAAGTGCGGCGAGCGGCCGGTCATCGGTGCGATGAGCGTGGTGTCGCCTCCGGCGGCCGGCAGCCAGCGCAGCTGCAGTCCTTCGCCGCCTTCACCCTCGATGCGTTCGCGTCGCGCACCGCTGACCACGACAATGCGTTCGCCATCAGGCGCCCAGGCCAGCTCCGAGTAGTAGGCCGCGCGGCGTGACAACTGCTGGGGCGCGCCGCCATCCACGGCCACCTTCCAGATGTGCCCGCCTTCAGGTGCCCACGTGACGTAGGCTACCGAGCGGCCGTCGGGGGACCAGACCGGCGCAAACTCGCCGACGGTGGCGCTGGTCAGGCGGCGGGGCTGGCCGCCCGGCAGGTCCATCACGTAGAGCTTGCTCAACGCGCTGAAGACCAGGCGCTTGCCATCGGGCGACTGCTGGGGCCAGCGAATGAGGCGCACCTGCACGGGGCCCTCTTCAACGCGCGACTCGAAGTACGAACGCGGGCCCATGTCCTGCTCAACCTTGGCCAGAAACGGGATGTTGGTCGTGGCGCCGGTCGCAACGTCGATCCGGACGATCTTGCCGTCCACATTCGCCACCAGTTCCTTGCCGTCGGGCGTGAACGCGGCGGCGGGCATGGTGTCGCGCGTGGCGGCCGATTCCTGATCATCGCGAGTGACGCCATACAGGAGCCAGCGCTCGTCGCCCGTCTCGAGTTCGCGGATGCGATACCCCGTCCTAGTGTCGAAGCGCGTGGCGTACACCAGGAACTTTCCGTCGGGTGAGAGCAGCGGCCGCATGCTGCCGCCTTGCGCGCCTGTCACCCGCGAGGTCTCGCCGGTCTCTCGGTCGAACCGCTGGATTTGATACGGCGCCGATGTGACGTTGTAGGAGAAGAGGCCCGTCCGTTGCGAGAAGAACACCCATCGGCCGTCGGGTGAGACGTCCGCACCGAGCGAACTTCGCGCGGCCGGCGCCGCGCCACCCGCAGGCGCGGTCACCACAGACTTGACCATCTCGATGCCCGACCCGCCGTCCTTGTGGTACAGCCAGAGCGAATTCACGGCCGTTCCAGCGCTGCGCGAGGCGATGAGGTAGCTGCCATCGGGTGTCCACGTGGGCGACGCGAACTTGGCCCGCGTGCCTTTCGTGACGGCCCTCGGGTTCTTGCCGTCGGCGTCCATCACCCACAGGTTTTCCGCCCCGCTGCGGTCACTGAGGAAGGCGATGCTCCTGCCGTCGGGCGAATAGACCGGCTGGCTGTCGAACGACATCCCGCGCGCGATATTGACCGCATCGCCGCCGGCGAAGGGCAGCGTGTAGATGTCGCCGAGCAGTTCGAACACAATCGTGCGGCCGTCGGGAGACAGATCAAGCGACAGCCACGAACCCTCGTCCGTGGTGAACTCGATCTTGCCCTCGGGCTTGAGCGGCAACGGATCTTCCTTTGGCGCGTCCTTCTGCTCCTGGGGCGGGGGCGCCTGTTGTGCCGCGACCCCCATCACCATTGCGGCGGCCATCGTCACACGAATCAACCAGCGGTTCACAGCCATGGGTCTGTCTCCAGGGATAAACGAATGCATCTCACCGCTCCAACGACTCGACGATGCGGCGATAGTGGGCGAGCTTCGAGAGCTGGTCGGCGGTTGGACGGCCGGTCCAGCGATCGATTTCGTTGTAGAGCGCACTCAGCCGGCTGGCCACCTCACGCGCCAGCCGCCGCTGTTCCGCAAGCGCCGGACTGGCGGCGGCAGTGGCCAGTCTCGAGTTGATGGCGACAGCGCGGGTGTAGAGCTCGCCGGCTGCCGTTTGTGCGTCACGCCACATACGCCGATCGTCGGGCGTGATGTCGATGCGCGGATCCTCGCGAACGGTCATCTTTTTTTGGTGCGTCTGTCCGTCCACGCGCAGGCGCACCGTGTAGTCGCCGGGCGCCACCCACGGCCCCTGCATGCGGCCGCCACCGGAAGCCTCTTCCTCTGTGCCGGCCGTCGCCGGACCGCCGGCCGCGAGATCGGCATGCCGGAGATTCCAGGAAGCGCGATTCACACCTCGCTGTTTCGTGGTGGCCACGCGGCGCACCTCTGTACCGGCGGCGTCGTGAATCGTGAGCACGACCTCGGCGGGCGATCCGCCAATCCAGTAGTCAATGGTGCCACCTGTGGCCGGATTCTCGCCGCGAAACACCATGTCGCCCATGTGCGCCTTGAGACTCGAGTAACGAATCATGGACGCCGGCTTGGGCGTGAACAACGCCGCCGCAGACGCGGCCACGGCCGGCGTCAACTCCTGCAGCGCGCTCACGCCGTCGAGCATCCACACGCCGCGCCCGTGCGTGGCCAGCACCAAATCCTGGTCGCGCGGATGCACGAGCAGGTCGTTAATCGCCAGCGTCGGCACGTTGGCGCCGAGCGGCACCCAGTGCGCGCCGGCGTCAATCGACACAAACAGCCCGAATTCGGTGCCCAGATACAGCAGTGCCGGATTCCGCGCGTCCTCCCTGATCGTGCGCACCACGCGTTTTGCGGGCAGGTCTCCGGCGATTGACGTCCAGGTCTGGCCGAAGTCCGTCGATCGGTAGACGTAGTTCGTGAAGTCGTCGCTGCGGTGATTGTCCACCACCATGTAGACCGTGCCATCAGCGTGTCGGGAGGGTTCGAGGCCCGAGAACCAGGCGCCCTTTGGCAGGCCCGGCACTCGCGCGTCCACGTTCACCCAGGTCTTCCCTTCATCACGCGAGACCCGCAACCGTCCGTCGTCGGCCCCCACGTAGACAAGGCCCTTCACCCGTGGAGATTCGGCCAGCGCCGAGATCGTCGGCCAGTAGGGCACACCGTCATCGAGCGACAGGGTGTCGTCGGTGGGCAGGCGCTCCATGATCGGCAACGACCGTCGATCGACGCCGGTCGTCATATCCCCCAGGTCCTCCCATGTCGTGCCCTGATCCCGGCTGCGAAACAGGTGCTTGCCGCCGGCATAGATCGTCTTCGTGTCGTGCGGAGACAGCAGGAACGGTGCGTCCCAGTTCGCGGGATGCATGGCGTTGCCCAGTTCTGGCGCCGGCAGCTTCTGCTGGTAGATGTCGAAATTGCGACGGCCGCCAATCGCGCCCGTGGGGTCTCCGGGACGCACGCTGGAGCTCTGCCAGGTCTGCAGATCGCCCCGGGAGAGACCCAGAAACTGCGACGCGGAATAGACCCGTCTTGGATCGTCAGGATCGGGCGCCACAAAAAATCCGTCGCCGCCGCACAGGCGCTTCCAGTCTTCGTTGAGGATGCCGGTCGTTTGATACGTGGCGCTCGGCCCCATCCAGCAGCCGTTGTCCTGGAAGCCGCCGTAGATGTTGTAGGGCACCGCGTTGTCCACCGCCACCCGGTAGAGCTGGCTGACCGGCAACGACGGGATGTAGAGCCACTTCTGCCCGCGGTCGTACGAAATGCCTATCCCGCCATCGTCGAGCTTGATGATGTGGCGCGAGTCGCGCCAGTCCACCCAGACCAGGCGGTCGTCGCCATGCAGCGATTGCCGCGCGGGCCGGAACGTGACGCCGCCGTCGTCGGAGTAGCTGAACGAGTTGACCATGTAAATGCGCTGGTCATCGTTGGGATCGACTAGGATCTGGCTCGCGTACATCGGGCGTGGATTCCAGTCGCTCTTGAACGTCCAGTGCTCGCCTTTATCGTCCGAGCGATACACGCCGCCCTTGCGGATGATGTATGCGGTGGAGGCGTTGTACTTGCTACCCTGTTCGATCGACACGTAGACCACGCGCGGGTCCTTGCGGTAAATCGAAATACCGATCCGTCCGTATTCGCCGGCCGGCAGGCCGTTGCCGCTCAGCTTGCGCCATGTGGTGCCGCCGTCCGTGGATTTGTAGAGTCCGCTGCCAGGCCCGCCGCCGTCGAAGCCAAACGCCGTGCGCCGGCGCTGATAGGCGGCCGCGTACATGACCAGTGGGTCGGACGGATCCATCGCCACGTCCACGACGCCGGTGTCGTAGTTGACGCGCAGCACCGGTGTCCACGTCCGGCCGCCGTCCGTGGTCCGATACAGGCCGCGCTCGTCATTCGGCCCCCACAGATGGCCCATCGCCGCCACGAACGCCACGTCGGGATTTGACGGGTGCAGCACGATGCGGCCGATGTGATGGGAATCGCGCAGGCCGACGTGTGTCCACGTCTTGCCCGCATCGGTGGACTTGTAGACACCGTCGCCCCAGGACGAACTCTGCCGATTAGCCCGTTCCCCTGTGCCCACCCACAGGACGTCGGGGTTGGACTGGTTGACGGCGATTGCGCCCACCGAGTGCACCGCTTCCTTCTCGAAGACGGGCGCGAACGTAACGCCGTTGTCGGTGGTGCGAAAGATGCCGCCTGTGGCGCTGGCCGCGTAAAACGTGTAGGGGTCGCGTTCGACGACCGCCAAGTCCACAAAGCGGCCGCTCATGTTTGCCGGGCCAATGGTGCGGAACCGGAGCGCCGTCAGATCGGCGGCGGTCACGAGCGGCGGCGCGGGCTGTGCGGACAGCACGGCGGCGCACGCCAGGAGGGCAAGCAGTGGAAGGGTTCGTCTGGGCATGGCGGGCTGAGAATACCAGACCGCGGTGTGAGCAAATCGCGCCGGCTCGATCATGCGGTGGCTTTGGCGTGCAGGGGCCGAGGCCTATTTGTCTGAGCTTGGGGGTCTTCTCAGCGGTCGGAGTGACGCACGGCTTCGATGGACTGGAATCGCTGCACGGGCACGTCAATCCTCCTCATCCTTCAAGTTGAAGCGCTCGCGCAGCGCGGCCGGCTAGTTAGTGATTGTTGTGCCGGTCGCTGCCGCCCTGGCAGCGCTCCGCGCGCGACGACCCGAGGCCGCCCGCCGGCTCGGTGACGGTCCGCTCTGTTACTATGCACTGGGGATTAGATAGAAGGCTGATGATGGACACCGGTGAACCACTCTTTGATGGTGACGCCTCCCCGGATTTGCGTGACGCCTCACATGCGGCCGTTCGAGCGCCGATCCAGTCCCTGGTGAACGAACAAGCCTATGCGGTCCTCTGCGTGCAGGGAGAGGGCCAGCCCTATGGCGCGCTGGTCGCATTTGCCTTTTCAGAGGATCTGCGATTCGCGGTGTTCGCCACCCCGATTACCACCCGCAAGTACCGTTTGTTGAGCGAGTGTGACCACGTCGCGCTGGTCATCGACAATCGATCAGGCTTGTCGAGCGAGTTGATGGAGGTTGAAGCGGTCACGGCTACCGGGCGGTCGCAAGTGGTGGCCCGAGGACCTGAGTTCGACCAGTGGGCCAACCTGCTGATTTCCCGGCACCCTTACCTGAAGTCATTTGTACGGGCAGAAACGTGTGCATTATTTTGCGTTCACATTGTTCGTTTTCTGCACGTTGCGCGATTCCAGGAGGTCCGCCAGTGGATCCCGACCGCCCACTCCTGATCTCGCTTGACGCACCAGGCATCCCTGACGACCAGATTGTCGGCGGCAAGGCGGCGAAACTGGCGCACCTCATGCGGGCTGGTTTCCCCGTGCCACGGGGATTCTGCCTGACCACGTGGGCGTATGAGGCGTTTGTCATCGATGCGAGGATTATTCCGGCCATTCGCATGGAACTCGGCCGAAAATCAATGGACGACATGCGGTGGGAGGAAATCTGGGATGCGGCGTTGCGCATTCGCTCGACGTTTCTCACGCAGCCACTGTCCGGGCTCCTGCAGACCACTGTCGCAGAAGGCCTGCAGCTGTTTAACTCTTCCACGCGGCTTGCTGTTCGTTCGTCAGCCGTCGGTGAAGACTCCGCCGGCCACAGTTTTGCTGGGTTGCACGAATCGGTTGTTGGAGTCCGCGGCACACGTGCCGTCGAGGATGCCGTGCGCCTGGTGTGGGCCTCGCTGTGGTCAGACGCCGCCCTACTGTATCGTCAGGAACTTGGCCTGGACCCGGCCCGAAGCCGTATGGCAGTGGTGGTGCAAGAGATGGTGGATGCCGACCGTTCAGGCGTTGCCTTTGCGCGTGACCCTCGAGACCTGCGGCGAGACCACGCCATCATCGAGGCTGTTCCCGGACCATGCCGTCTACTTGTTGACGGGTTGGTGGATCCCGATCGTTGGGTATTGGATCGCGCCACACAGGGCGTCGTCTCCTGGCTCCCAGGCCAACGCGAAGACTCGGACCAGGCACCGCTTCTGCAGTCTGAGGATCTCCAACACATTCTGCAGACGTTGCTGTCGATCGAGCAGCTGTTTGGCTGGGCTCCTGACATGGAGTGGACGGGCCGCGCTGATTCACTGACGGTCTTGCAGGCGCGTCCCGTCGCAACGGTCATGCCCGATGACGATGCAAAACGAAGCTGGTATCTGACGCTACGGCCTGGCGATGCTCGTCTGAAAGCCTTGCGGCAGCGTATCGCAGGGCAACTCATCCCTGAGTTGGCAGCGGCAGGCGAGGCGTTTGCGTCCGAGCAACTGGACCAACTGGACAATCAGCAGTTGGCCGACGCGATCGAGCAACGAAGCCAGGCCCTCGTCAAGTGGAAGAAGATCTACTGGGACGAATTCATTCCATTCGCGCACGGCGTTCGTCGGCTCGCCACCTATTACAACGACGTGGTCACACCGGAAGACCCCTACGAGTTCGTCGGTCTGCTCCGCGATCAGCCGCTGTTGGCCACTCAACGAAACAGCGTCATCAGCCAGCTTGCTCAACAGCTCAAATCGAATCCTGCCGTTCGTGCGGCGGTCGAAGAACTACTGACGTCTCAGACTCACGCACTGCCGTGGTCAAGTTTTCGCGATGCACTGCTGCAACGAGGAGGGGGGGCGGAGGAGTTCGTCCACACGTTCGACGAGTTTCAGGAGCGATTTCTCGATGTGACGTTTGACCACGAGCGACTTCGAGAACATGCCGGACCGCTGCTCCGCAATCTGGTCGAGCTGTCTCGGTATTCCGATCCACCCGAAGACCATCGCGTATCGCCGAGCCATGCTTCCGCGACGTTAGAGGAGAAGTTGCTCGTGGCCGTCGGCTCTGAGCGACGCGCCGAGGCGATCGATATGATCGAAACCGGACGCGTCAGTTGGCGGCTTCGCGATGACGATAATCTGCTGGTGTCGCGGTTGGACAGCCAGTGCTTGCGCGCGCTGGGCGTGGCGGCTACACGCCTCCGGGAGTTGGGTCGATTGACCGGTGATGGACATCTTGACGACTCATATCTTGCCCGGCTCGTCTGCGGGCTTCGCGAGCCGGCGACGGCTGTCATCACGGTCGAGGACAGTACGAAGTCAGACGTCTCACAGTCTTCAGTCAGGCCGCAGGGCGAGACACCTCGGCAGTTGATCGGACAGCCGGCGTCACCAGGCATCGCGACTGGTGTGGTGCGCTGTATCTCGGGACGCGACGATCTGGGCAAGTTCCGACGGGGTGAGATTCTCGTCTGCGATGCGATTCAACCGACCATGACCCACCTTGTCCCACTGGCCGGTGGTATCATCGAACGACGAGGTGGCATGCTCATCCACGGCGCGATCATCGCCCGTGAACTGGGGATTCCCTGCGTCAACGGTGTGCGTGACGTGACGAAGATTCTGAAAAACGGCGACCTGGTCACGCTTGACGGTCATCTGGGCATTGTCACCGTCGGCGCTGCAGACTTCGATCTGGAAATCGGAGGGGTCCATTGAAAAAAGCGACGGTTGCGGGTAACGTGCGCACCCTCGTGCTGGTGCTGGGCGACCAGTTGGATCTGGACGCGGCTGCTTTTGATGGCTTTGATGCGACACGCGACCGCGTCTGGATGGCCGAAGTGGCCGGGGAGTCCACCCACGTCTGGTCGTCCAAACCGCGCATCGCGATGTTCCTGTCGGGTATGCGCCATTTCGCGCTGGCCTTGCAGGAGGCCGGACGGCCCCTGCAGTACACGAGACTGGACGATCCCCGAAATCAGGGGACGCTGGCGGCGCAGCTCAGCGCGGACATTGCCGCACTCAAACCCACGCAGGTGGTGATGACCGAGCCCGGAGACTGGCGTGTGCTGCAAGCCGTGAAAGCCGTGGCCGGCCAGATGGGCGTGCCGCTTGATGTCCGTGAAGATCGCCACTTTTTCACCACCGTGCGTGAGTTCGCCGCCCACGCCAAGGGCCGCAAACAGTTGCGCATGGAGTATTTCTATCGCGAGCAGCGCCGGCGCCACGATGTGCTGATGGACGACGCGGAGCCGTGTGGCGGGCAATGGAACTTCGACGCAGACAATCGCCAGCCCTTTCCAAAGACCGGCCCTGTGGGCGTGCCCGAGCGGACCTGCGTGGAGCCCGATGCGGAGACCAAAGACGTATTTGCACTCGTGCAGACACGCTTCGCCGCACATCCAGGCCGGCTGGACAGTTTCGCCTGGCCGGTCACGCGGCCACAGGCGCTGCAGGTGCTGCAAAGGTTCATCGAAGAGCGGCTGCCTCACTTCGGCCAGCACCAGGACGCGATGTGGCCTGGTCAGCCGTGGCTCTACCACGCACACATTTCGGCCGCGCTGAACCTGAAGCTCCTGAACCCGCGCGAGGTGGTGGCCTCCGCCGTGGCTGCCTACCGTGGGGGCCATGCGCCCCTGGCGGGCGTGGAGGGCTTCGTGCGTCAGGTGCTGGGCTGGCGCGAGTACGTGCGCGGCATCTCCTGGACAGAGATGCCCGG
>SXGS01052105.1_pt1 | contig 20803 bp, 15 predicted proteins | sample 3174681 | NCBI WGS metagenome assembly SXGS01 (sample SAMN11356861, study PRJNA531348) | freshwater metagenome | isolation source: freshwater sample F1-80 | place: China: Fuxian Lake, Yuxi | collected 2017-12-25 | reverse complement strand
GCCGCCGCGTCTTCATACCGCGCAATGCCTCCGCGCGCGCCGATTGTGGTGCAGTTGAGCGCCGCCATGGCGTTGGAGAAAGCGAGCGCCTCCAGAAGGTCGAGGCCGCGCAGAACCGCGTAGCAAAAGGCGCCGTGGAAGACATCGCCCGCGCCCGTGGTGTCGGCGCAATTGACGACGTACGCCGGCGAATAATAGAAGCGCCCGTCGCGGCGGGCCAGGCAGCCGTGCGCGCCCAGCGTCATGCCGGCGATGCGCATGCCGTACTCGTCCTGAATCGCCTCGAGCGCCTTGAACGGATCGTTCTCGTTGGTCCAGCGAATGGGAAACTCGGAACTGGTGATCAGGTAGTCGACGAACGGCAGCACGCGGTCGAACCCGTGATACACCGTGTCGACATCCACGGTCACAGGAATCTGGTTCAACTTGGCGATCTGCGCCGCCCGCTCCACCGCCGCGGTGTCGTGGCCGTCGATGTGCAGCAGGCGCGCGCCGGCGATCATCTCGGGCAGTATCTCGTGCGGTTCCAATCGCAGCGAATCGGGCCGCCGCCAGAACACCGTTCTCTCGCCGGTGGACTCGTCGATCACGATATACGCCGATTGGTTCGCGCAGCCTTTTCGCACTTGCACGTCCTCGATATCGATGCCGGTGCCCCGCAGGCTGTCCATCTGCATCACGCCGCGTTCGTCGTCGCCGCACGTGCCGACATACTTCACGCGCAGTCCAAGCGCGGCGCAGGCCACCATCGCGGTGGCCACCTGGCCTCCTGGACTCAGAATCTCCTGCGTGAACGGTTCCTTGCCGGCATAGGCGGGAAATCGGGGGACCAGCAAAAGGGTGTCGGTGGCGTTGAGTCCGACGCCCACGACATCGAAGCGCTTCATCTTTTATTGATTGTATCCGCGCCGCCCACGATCGCGGCGCGCACTCGAATCGACGAGATCCTCTCCGGCGCCACTTGAAGCGGATTCTCGTCGAGGATGGTGAAGTCGGCGAACTTGCCCGGCTCGATGGAGCCGCCGCGGCGCTCCTCGAAGTTCTGCCACGCCGCGTCGATGGTCACGGCGCGGAGCGCGTCCATCACGGAGATGCGTTGGTCTTCACCGAGCACCGCGCCGGCGCGCGTACGCCGCGTCACCGCCGTCTGGATCAGCAGCAGCGGATCGACCGGCGTCACCGGCGTGTCGTTGTGGAGCGTGAACCGGATGCCACGCCGCCGGGCCGACGCAAGCGGACTGATCCGGGCCGCGCGCGCGGGACCGAGAAACAGTTCGAGGTGGCGGTCGCCCCAATAGTACACGTGGCCGTTGAAGAACGACGGCGTCACGCCGAGCCGCGCCATGCGGTCGAGTTGATCCTCGCGCGCGGTCTGGCAATGTTCGATGCGATGTCGCGCGTCCTTGCGCGGAAATTCGCGTTGCGCCGTCTCGTACGCCTCGAGGATGTCGTCGATGGCGGCGTCGCCATTGCCGTGGATCGCGATTTGGCGGCCCGCGCGATGATACCGTCTCACCGCCGCGGCGAGTTCGGCGCGGGACCGCGCGGGATAACCGCGGAAGTCCTGCTTGCCTTCGGGCTGGCGATGATAGGGCGCGCTCAGGAACCCGGTGTAGCCCTGAATCGAACCGTCCTGGAACAGCTTCACCGCACCCGCGCGAATCCGATCGTCCCCGTGATCGTCCGCCTCCCTCATCATGTGCACCGCGCGCAGGGGCAGCCAGCCGCGGTCGCGCGCCTCGCGCAGATCGGCGATGCTCTCCGCCGATCCACCCGCGATGACCGTGGTGGTGACGCCACGCGCCGTATACAGAGGGCCGGCCCTGCGAATCGTCTGAACGCGCTCCTCCCGGGTCGCGGCCGGGATCAGCCGCGCGACTCTGCCGAGCGCCTCTTCGATCACTCCGTCCGGCTCGCCCGATGCATCCTTGCGAATCGCCCCGCCCGGCGGTTGCGGCGTATCGCGCGAGATGCCGGCCATCGCCAGCGCCTTGCTATTCGCCGCGCCGAGATGGCCCGACGTGTGCACCACCCAGACGGGATGTTTCGTGGAGACGCTGTCGAGATCGCGGCGATTCGGATGGCGGCGCTCGCGGAGCAGCGTGTCGTCGTAGCCCCGGCCGAGCACCCATTGTCCCGGCGGCGTCGCGCGGGCGCGCTCGCGCAAGGCGGCCACCAGTTCGTCGATCGAATGGACGCGGCCGATCGGCGGGCTGTTCAAATCCACGCGATCGGAGGCCGCGGCGGGAAAGTGATCGTGCGCCGCCCAGAATCCGGGGAGCATCGCGCGGCCCTCGAGATCGACGACGCGCGCGCCCACCCCCGCGCGTTGCCGCATTTCGCGAGACGAGCCTACCCCAACGATGCGGCCTTCCTCGACGGCCACGGCATCCACGACCCGGTTGGCGGCGTCCATCGTGAGGATGGTTCCGTTCAGGTAGACGGCGGCCGCCAGCAGCACCGGAGTCTATTGCACCTTGGTGGTCTGATGCGCCGCCAACACCCAGTTCGCGCCCTTCTTCACCCAGATGTGCAGCATCATCACCTTGTCGTCGAACGGACCAGCCTGATTGGTGCCCACCATCCGCATGATGCAATGGGTGACGCCGGCCGCGCCGTGCATCCGCATGTCCATCTTCTGATGCTCGACCGTCGTGTAAACCTGGCGCCCTTCCTTGATCTTGGCGAGGTACGTCTGTTTGGTGTCGACGATCCCCGTGGAATGCGCGTAGATGAGGTCGTCGGCGAGCATCGAATCCAGCGCTTTCACGTCGCGAGCCTTGACGGCCGCGGCCCACTTCTTTTCAGCGGCGGCGATATCCTGCGCAAGCGCGGCGGCGGCAAGCAGACAGATAGTGACTGCGGTTCGAATGAGCATGTCATCCGATGATGCCGGATTGCGCGGGCGCCGTCAAGCGAACTCAGGTGGCGGACGCCGGAAGGTACTCGGCGACAAAAAGCGTCAGGTCGTCCATGCGCGGCGTCCCTTCGGAAAACGCGTCCACCGCGGCCACGATGGCGTCGTGCAGGCCTTTGGCATCCAGCGCCGCTCCGGCTCGGATGGCATCTTCCACGCGATGGGCGCCGAAACCGGCGCCGGACGGATTCTCGGCGTCGGTGAGGCCGTCGCTGTAGACGACGACTTTCGCGCCCGCCGGCAGCCGTTCCGAACGAACCGGAAAACGGCCCAAGCCGAGCATCCCGATAGGCAGCGCGGTGGAGCCCAAGGCGCGGATCTCGCCGCCCGGCATCACGATGGCGGCTTGGCCGTGACCGCAGCCGCACCACAGGAACTCGCCGTCGCGATGGAGGCAGGCGTAGAAGAGCGTGGCGTATTTCTCTCCTTCGGCGCGTTCGTACAGATACGCGTCCAGCCGCCCCAGAAGCCGTTCGATTCCCGGCGCGTCGTGCGGCGCCACCAGCAGCGCGCCCTGCAGCAACGAAGCCATCAGACCCGAACTGACGCCTTTGCCGCTGACATCGGCGAGCAGGAATACCCAGGCATCCGGAGCGGAGCGGATGGCATCGTAGTAGTCGCCGCCCACTTGCAGCGACGGCGTGCTAGACGCGGCGGCGCGAAACCACCCATCGCGTGGAAGCGACGCGGGCAAAAGCGTGCGCTGGATCTCGCGGGCGATGCGGAGCTCCTCGTCCAATCGCTGCTTGGCGCGCTCCTGCTCCAGCAAGCGCGCGTTCTCGATCACTGTGGACGCCTCGAGCGCGAGCGTCTGCAGGATGTCCTGATTGCCCGCCGTCATCTCGCCGAGATCGGCGCGCGCGTCCAGGTAGAGCAGCCCCAGCGACTCGGCGAGCGCGGCGTGCATGGTCTCCTGGCTCACTCCGGTGCGGACCTTTACCAGCGGCACGCCGATCGAATGGCCGCGCCCGGCTTCCACCGTCATGGCGAACAACTCGCGGCGGCTGCGGAGCGCATCCTGGAGCGTCGAGGAAGGGATCGCGAGATCGTCGCGCGAAAGCGTGTTTCCCGCGTTGTCGCGCGCCACGCGAAGCTCGAGTCCGGCGGGCGCCGAGAGAAAAAGGAATCCGCGCTCGCAACCGGTGACGGTGAGCGCGGCGTCCACCACCGCTTCCAGCACCTCGTGCACCGACAGCGATCCCTGCACCGCGCGGGCGACCTCGACAAGCGCGCCCAGCTTGACCAGTCCGCCGCCGGGCGCACGGCCGGACGAGGCGAACTGGCTCACCAACCGGCTCAGGTCCCCGCCCTCTTCCTGCTCGAAGACGACCTCGTAGCCATCGGGTACGCCAAACGAAATGGTGTCGCCGGGGAACAGCTTTTCCGCCTGCGTGATGCGCCGTCCGTTGAGGAAAGTGCCATGACGGCTGTTGGCATCCTCGATCCAGTAGCCGCCGGAGCCGTTGGCGATTCGCGCGTGAACCCGGGACACGCGGTTGTCGCGCAGCACCAGGTGATTGCCGGACTGGCGGCCGACCAGAAAGGGCGTTTCGATCACCGGTGTTCGCGACCGCTGGCCGCCGGGAGCGATCACGGTCAACACCGTTGGCCGGCCGGAGGGCACGTGTGCCGTCACCGCCTAGACCTTGCGCGCGGGCCGCTTGTCCTTGGGCTCCGGCAGGGGAACGGCCGCGGCCTCGGCGGCGGCGGCCAACTCACGGGCGCGCAAAGCCTGACAATGCGAGCAGTAGCCGCCGACCTCGGTGCGCGTCAGCAGGATCTGGAATCCGAAGTGCTCTTCGACCTGGCGGCGCAGCTTCTGCAGGGAGTCGCCGAAGTACTCCTCCACCTTGCCGCATCGCAGGCAAATGATATGCGCGTGTTCCTGTTTGGTGCGAGTCTCGTAGTAGTGCTGATCGCCATCGTAGTGCAGCAGGTCGAGTTCGTCGACCAGACCGCCTTTCTTGAGCAGCTTCAATGTGCGGTAGACGGTGACGCGATTCAACTTCGGATCGCGCTTCTGCGCCATCTGAAACAGGCTCTCGGCGTCGAGATGCTTGCCGGACTGGTCGATCAATTCCAGCAGGATCTCGCGCTGCCGCGTCAGGCGGATTCCGCGCTCTCTCAGCGAACCTTTTGTGCCGCTCGTGGCCAACGACTGTTCTCCAAACCTTTCCTCGAATGTAGCACGGGCGGCCCTGCTATATTGGGAAATTCGAATGAGCTACGGACTTTCCATCCCTTCCAGCGGATCGCTGGACTTCCTGGCGCTTGGCGCGTTAATTAACCGGCTGGACCCCGGAGTGATCCCGTTCCGAAAAGCGGCGGCTTGCTCCATCCACGTGAGTGGCGGCGAGTTCAACGTCGCGGCGAACCTCGCCGACTGCTTCGATATGAAAACGGGCGTGGCCACGGCGATGGTCAACTACCCGATCGGCCATCTGATCGCCGAACGCGTCAAGGCGATGGGCGTGAAACCCTTCTATGTGCCGTTCGAGCACGACGGCGTTCGCGGCCCCAACATGGCGACCGTCTACAGCGATCAAGGCAAGGGCATGCGCGCGCCCGTGGTCTTTTATAATCGCGCCAACGAAGCAGCGGGGTTGCTGAAGCCCGGCGACTTCAAGTGGGACGAGATCTTCTCGCAAGGCGTCCGATGGTTCCACAGCGGCGGCATCTTCGCCGCCCTGTCGCCCACCACGGCCGATGTGATCATCGAGGGCATGAAGGCGGCGAAAGCCGCGGGCGCGATCACGTCGTTCGACCTCAACTTCCGCGAGAAGCTCTGGAACATCTGGGGCGGCGGCAGCAAGGCCGTGGAAGTGGTGGCGCGAATCGTGGACAACGTCGACGTGCTGGTGGGCAACGAGGAGGACCTGCAGAAGGGCCTCGGCGTGGAGGGCCCGAAGGTGGAATCGAAGGGTAAGCTGGATCCGGGCGTGTTCTTCGGCATGATCGGCGCGGTCACCGCGAAGTTCCCGAATGTGAAGGTGGTGGCGACGACCTTGCGCGAGGTGCATTCGACCAACCGGCATGGCTGGAGCGCGGTGGCCTGGGTGAACGGCCAGACCTATCAGGCGCCGGTGATCGAACTCGACGTGCTCGATCGCGTGGGTGGCGGCGACGGCTTCGCGGCGGGATTCTTCTACGGCATGATGAGCGGCGAATCTCCGGAGATGGCGGTCCGATTGGGTTGGGCGCACGGCGCCTTGCTCACGACGTATCCCGGCGACACCACAATGGCGACGGTCGGCGAAGTGCGGGCGTTGGCGAAAGGCGGATCGGCCCGGATTCAGCGCTGAGCGAACTCGTGTAAGCTGAAAGCAACCCGGAGCGCGGGGCATGCGTCCAACGGCGTGGCAGTCCGCAAAGGAGACTTCATGAGAACGATCGCGGTCCTCGGTCTGAGCGCGGCGTGCGCGCTCGCTCAAATCACTCCGGCGCCGCCGGCGGGCGCGGTGCTCCACCACGTGCAGGGCAAGGTCTTCGTCGACGACATCGACAGGAGCGGAGTTAGCCCCGGCGATAGTCCGGCCGTTCTCGCGCCGGGTTCGGTGATTCGAACGTCGCTCGGATTGGCGGAAGTGCTACTCGCGCCCGGCATGATCTTGCGGTCGGGAGAGAATACCGCGGTGAAGCTCGTACAGACCACGCCAGCCGTCCATTTGCAGTTGGTGGAAGGCGCCGTGACGATCGAGATCGCGCAGGCGGCTCCCCTGGTGGTGGATTACCAGGACGCGAAGGTGGAGATCCGCAGGCCCGGCATCTACCGGCTGGGCGGGGATCCCCCGGAAGCGCTGGTGTACGAAGGCGAAGCCGAAGTTACCAAGGCAGGAGTCCGAAAGAAGGTGAAGAGGGGCGGAGCGGCTTCGCTGGCGTCGCCGTCGGAAGCGCGCAAGTTCGACGCGAGCAAATCCGACTCGCTGATGCGCTGGAGTTCGCGGCGCGCGCAGTCGATGGGACTCGCCAACATCGCGGCGGCGCGCTACTACTCCGACAACGGGCTGCCGTGGTCGATGGGCGGCTGGGTCTTCAACCGCTACTTCGGGATGTACACTTATCTGCCGGTGGGGAGTGGTTACCGGAGCCCCTGGGGCTTCTACTACTGTTCGCCCTCTAGCGTATACGCGATCAACCGTGCCCCGGGTGGGAATTCGGGCAGTGGCTTCAGCGCCTCCGGGCCGAGGTACGGGTACGACTCCAACAATGGCTACAACACGGTGTCGCAGAGAACCTACGACACGTACACGCCCCCGCCATCCACGGCAAGTTCGGCGCCGGCCGCAACCGCCGCGCCCTCAGAGCCGTCCACACGTTCGGGCGAAGGCGCGGCTGGCCGGGGCGGTGAGGGCGGCGGCCGGTCCCAATAGCTCCGAATTCGTTCCGGGAGGATCCCATGAGATCGACTGTCGCGGGATTCCTGTTCGCGGCTTCGCTGCTGGCGCAGGATGTGGTGTCGGTTCGCGCCGGCTTCGTCCACCACGTGGAAGGCGAGGTGGACATCGACGGCAAGCGGGTCGAAGCGGTGAAGCCGGAGAAGCTGTTCTCGCAGCCGCACCGAATGAAGGACGGATCGGTCCTGACCGCCAGGGACGGACGCGCCGAGATCCTGCTCTCGCCGGGCGTCGCGTTGCGCGTGGCGAACAACTCCTCGATCCGGCTGCTGGCGGGTGCGCTCACCGATACCCAAGTCGAGTTGGTGAACGGATCGGCGCTGCTCGAGGTGATGGGTAAGGTGAAGGAAAATGTCGTCACCCTCAGCTACCGCGACTCGCGCGTGGTTCCGCGGCGGGAGGGCCTGTACCGCCTCGGCGGCGACATCCCGGAGTTGATGGTTTACGACGGCAAGGCGGACCTGACGCAGGCCGGCCAGACCAGGACGCTCGGCCGGGGCCGCGCCGTGGTGCTCGGCAACTGGAAGATGAGCCGCAAGTTTGACCCGCGCAAGGGCGACGTCCTGGTGCAGTGGTCGATTCAGCGTTCGGAGCAGATGGCCCTGGCTAGCCGCGCGACCACCGGGTCGCTGTTGGACCAGCGCCGGGGCTGGTCCTCGGCGTGGCAATGGAACCCCTACTACGGTATGTGGTCGTTCATTCCAGGGTCGGGCCAATACTGCGGATATTTCGGCTACTGCTTCTATTCTCCGCAGGCGTTCTATGTGGCGTTCGTCGCGCCGCCGCCCCAGACGCCGTCGTCGATGGGGGAACAGGGTGGAGGGCCCACCTACGGCCGCGATTCCAGCGGCGGCTACTCCACGGTATCGCAGCGCACCTACGAACCGGCGGTCGCTCCGAGTTCACCGGCGGCATCGGCGCCGGCGCCGGCGCGCACGTCGGAGAGTTCGGCGGGCCGCGGCGGCGAAGGCGGTGGACGGTCTCAATAAGGACCGGCGGTTTTGCATCTCGTCGATGAGCCCGTAGGCTCCCGCGTTTATCGCCGCGGACGCTCGCGGCCTAACGCTCTCCACTTCACCGGCCTCGGAGTTCCGGCTGACGGTCTCACCTCCGCTCAGACGCAGGCGCTTTCCGCGAACAACGCCGAGTACAACCGGAACTCTTTCGCCAAACAGGAGCGGATGTATCAGATCCAGATCGAGATCCTGGAAGAGACCAGCCGTGACACGCCCAGCGCGCAGGCCCTCGGCGTTCGCTACGTCGAGATCGAGGGGATCTGCCGCGAACTGGCGGGCTCCGGCAAGGCGATCCGCGACAAGAATCTCGCGGTGCTCACCGAACAGCAGAAGACGCGCCTGGCGGTGCTCGAGGAGGCATTGCGGCTGTCGCCGGTCGCGCGAGAGGCGCAGGGAACGCTGCTGTTCATCTCCGCATCGGCGAATGTCCCACTGGCGCTCGCCTCCAACACCTTCGAAGGGCCCACCGGCGGAGTGGTGCAGTTCGACTTTTTAGGCCTACCGGGATGCCGCCTGGGTGCATTGGGGATCGCCACCAGGCCATTCCCGGCCGGGCGCAACGAGACCAGCCGCCCGGCTTCGAATTAATCCTCGCCGGCCTACGCCGGCTTCAGGGCCCGCGGCACGGACGGCGCGCCTTCCTGCAACAACTCCGTCGACGCCGATCCCTGGACGGTGATCTCGGCCGCCTTGCGAATGAAGGCGCGATAGCCGGGATCGTGGGTACGCATCACGTGCTCCCGGTCGAAACCGGCGAGATCGGGATAACACCACTCCACCACGACGTGGTTGGTCCTGCCGGCCACCGGGCTCCAGAGGCGCGCGGCCGACCATTCCATCTTCGCCTCGTACGCGCGAATTTCCGCGAACGCCGTCAGGAACTCGAGATAGCGGGTGTAAAAGATCTCGGCGTGCATGCGATACCGAATCCGGCCGCCGCTGCCATCGATCCGCTGGGCCGTTCCGTCGTCTGGGATTTCCATTGATTACTCCTGGATTGCTTGCCTACGGGGTGATCGTAAAATTGGTGACGCCGGGTCCGCCCGCCGTGTTCGACCACGGCCCCCATCCGGTATCCGCCGCCGCCGTGCACGTGATTCCGCTGAGGCACACGCGTACGATCCCGCTGTAGCCGGTATCCGCGCTATTGACCGCCGCCAGCGGAACCTGTACTTCCAGACCGGTGGTGACGCCATTGGCGGCCACGTCGCCCGAGGGCGGCCTCGCCACATAGTACTGATAAAGCTGACCCCCGGGAACGGGCGTCCACCCAAGCTTCACGTTCCCCTGTTGGAGTCGGCTCTGATGGCCCGGCTGCACCAGCGTCGGCGCGAACGGACTGTTGCCGCGCGTGGTGAATCCTTGCGCCGGTCCGGTGATGGGACTCGCGCTCGTGGGATTGGCCACCACCAGAGCGTCATACCGGCGTCCGGCGGCGAATTGCGCGCCGTAGAAGTTGGCGGTGGTGTAGACATCGAGCGCCGGCTGTTGCCGCGAGAAGTCCTGCACGTAGAGCCGGTAGGTGGTGTTGGATCCGTTGTCGCCGGGGATGCGATTCCAGGTAAACACCACCGTGGGTCCCGTGACGGCCGATCCGGAGACCGGTTCACCCACGACGGGAACCGCGGGATTGCCGAACGCCGGGTTGATCTGGAAACCCGCAGTGTTGGGACCGCAACCATCGCCGTTGCACGCCTGCACGAACACGAAGGTGGTTCCGTTCGGCGCGAAGAAGCCGGCCACCGGGTTGGACACCTGGTTGGAGGCCACCGTCAGCGCGCCTCCGCCCGGTCCGGCCGGCGGAGGCTGCACCGCGCGGATCTGATACAGGTCCGCGCCGGCCACCGCGCTCCATGTGCACGACACCTGATTCTGGTTGGAGATGTTCGCGACGTTGCAGTTCAGGTTCGAAGGCGCGGCCGTCGGCACGGCCGGCAGTTGGACGGTGAAGTTCTGCACGGCCGGCGGTCCGCACGCGGCCTGACAGGCGCGGACTTCCAAACGGTACTGGCCGCTCCGCATCGAGAATGTCGTCGTCAGACCCGGCGCGAGCACCGTGTGGAACAGGTCGGTAGTTCCGGTGGTCTGGTTCAGCAGCGCGATTTCGTACAGCGTCGCATTCGCGACCGTCGTCCAGCGGAACTCGTGCGTGGAAGTAGTCAACGTCGCGCCCGCGGCCGGATTCTGAATCGTGGGAGCGGCGGGCGGAGAGGCCAGTTGCACCACGAATCCCCGATTCACGAAGGCTCCGCAAGTGGCGCCCACGCAGGACCGCACGGAAAACGTGTAGGCGCCGGCGGGAAGATTCACCACCGTCTGCGTCGAATTCACTCCGGTCAGTTGGCCCGAAAAGACGGTCTGGCTGCCGGCGTTCGCCACTCGGAGGTCGTACTGAGTGGCTCCGCTCACGGCCGTCCACTGCAGCGTGATATTCGGCACGCCGACGACTTGCCCCTCGGTGGGCGCGACTACCGACAGCGCGGATACCACCGCATCCACCGCGATCCGGCGTTTCTGACTCGCCGTGGAGAGGGTGATGACGCCGGAGTAGGTTCCGGCCGCGAGCGAACTGCTCGCCGAAACGGAGAGCGTCGTGTTGGTTGTGGATTGCGCGGGCGTGACCTGAATCCACGGCTGGTCCGCCGTCACGGTGAAGGATGTCGCCGTCATCGACTGCACGGCGATCTGCACCGGGGTCGAGTTGGTGAGATTTACCCGCACGGGCGAGATCAGATCGGGAGCGCCTGTCACCGCGACAGGATTGGTCACCTGGACCTTGTAGCTGTTGTCTGTTCGCCCGGTGATGGTGAACGTGACGCCCGACGAGGGATCGGTGTACGTCGCAAGCTTTCCGGTGTCCGGCCGGAAGGTCGCATTGGCGAGCAGGCCGCACGGGCTGGCTGGCGTTGCGCCGCCGCCGTTGATGGCCCGGACCGGGCCCTGACCGCTGTCAACGGAAGAGTCGACCGCGTAGAGCAGCAGCCCGTGATCGCAAAGCTTGGAGTCGACTCCGGTTTGCGTGCGAACCTCCGCCACCAGCGCCTTGGTTTCGCTCACCGGCACGATCAGCGCTCGCAATCCGGCGTTACCCTCGAGAGGTTGCAACGTCTCCTCGATCTGCCCCTTGCCCACGCAATTCACCTGCGTGTCGTCCAGCCAGAGCAGCTTCCACTGGTGCCAGGCGTTGAACGAAGGGCCGAGTTGAATCCAGCCCATGATGTCCCAGGATCCCACCCACTGATGCAGGTCCGGATAGCCCACGCCGAACTGATAGAGATCCGGCAACCCGAACAAGTGGCCTGTCTCGTGGTCGAGGATCCAGGACGCGTAGCCATCCACGTTGACGAGCACGTCGTTACCGAACGTAACCACGTGCCGGACCTCCTTGCCGTCAACCGTGACTCCGATGCCCGGCGTTGGCACGAACGTGGGGGAGATCGGAATCTGCGCGGTCGGCGCCGATACGATGTAGTAAACATCGAACTGGGTGTAATCGATGGCGGCGTTGCCGGCGTTCAGCGCGTCCGTGATGTACGCCTTGTGCTCGTCGAACGTGAATCCGTCCGCGGCGCCGTACGCGCTTGCGTTCTTCGGCATCCGAAAAAATTGGTGGACGCCGGTGGGCGCGAGCGTCACCTTGCCGTTGGAGACCGTCGACATCCAGGTAACGGCTCGCGGCACGATCAGGTCGAACAGTTGCTGCATGGTGCGCGACGATTGCACGTCCGGGAAGTCGACGAACAGGATCAGTGCACGAAGGGTCCCCGACGGTCTCAACCGGTCGATATAGTTGGTGGGACCTTCGCTGAACGAGTTCGGAGCCTTCAAACGGCAGGCCGGAGCGGACCCGCCCGGATCGGGGACTCGGGCGATGGTGCTGGCGGTGGCGATCGCGACGAAGTGCATCAGGCACTGGTCGCTCGCGTTGGTGATCCGCCACACGTGCGTGCTGAAAGTGCTCTGCGTGAACTCCTCGGTAGGCCCCAGCGTTCGGAACAACTGCGCCGTGCCGGCGAAGTTGATCCAGAAAACCTTCACCGGATCGAGCGACTGGTTGATGAAGCGGATCTGCGTGGCCGTGGAGCCGTTGCCCGACGTGGCGTTGCCGCAGGCCGAAGGCGTGAGTGCGGTCTGGGCGAACGCGGCCGAGCAGACCACGAGACCGAACGACAAACGGAACCGGAGCATCCCCTACATGTTAATTCAGACGCCCGCTTTCCATCATAATGAACCTCTATGGCCAAATCGAGAGTCACCTGGAAATCCGACCGGGACCTGTTCACCCTGATCCGCGGCGAACTCTTCCCCGCCGTGGTCGGCGACGTGATGGACAAGCTGGGACTCCGGCGCCAGTTCCTTCCCCCCGAAATCCAACCGCTGCGCGACGACATGGTGGTGCTCGGACGCGCCATGACCGTGCTCGAGGCCGACTGCTTCGACGACGGGCCGGACTCGTTCGGCAAGATGTTCGAGGCGCTCGACAATTTGAAATCCGGCGAACTCTACGTGTGCGCCGGAGCCTCGCCCACCTATGCGCTTTGGGGCGAACTGATGACCATCCGCGCCCGGGCCTGCGGCGCGCTCGGAGCCGTGATGGATGGCTACTCGCGCGATACCAACGGAATCCTGGAACAGGATTTTCCCTGCTTTTCACGAGGCCGCTACGCGCAGGACCAGGCGCCGCGCGGCAAAGTAATCGACTACCGCTGCCCGGTTGAAATCGGACAGGCGCGCATCGAACCCGGCGACATCCTGTTCGGCGATCTCGACGGCGTCTGCGTGATTCCGCGCAAGGCCGAGCGCGACGTGTTCGCCAAGGCGCTCGAGAAAGCGCGAGAGGAAAAGAACGTCCGCAAGGCGCTGGATGACGGGATGACCGCCGGCGACGCGTTCCGCAAGTTCGGCATCTTGTAGGATTGCTTCATGCGCTACATCCTGCTACCCGCGTTGGCCGCCGCCTGTCTGGCCCAATCGAACTTCCCCGCCCTGCGTTACCAAGTCGTGCCGGACTGGCCGGCTCTGCCGCCGCACCGCAATTTCATGGAGACCGCAGGTGTCGCCGTGGGCGCGGGCGGACAGGTATTCGTGATCCACCGGGGATCCACGCCCATCATGGAGTTCACGCCGGGCGGCGCGTTCGTGCGCGGCTGGGGCGACGGACTTTTCGACCGCCCGCACTCGATTCGGATCGGCCCCGACGAGAGCATCTGGGCCGTGGACGATGGCTCGCACACGGTGCTGAAGTTGGATCGCGGCGGCCGGGTCCGCATGGTGCTCGGGCGGTACCGCCAGACCTCCGACGCCAAGAGCACGATGCCGGAACCCACCGTCGACGCGTCGTTACGCGGCATGCGCGACGAGGGCGTCGTCCGTTTCAACCGGCCCACCGACGTCGCGTTCGGTGCGAACGGCGACATCTTCGTCGCCGACGGCTACGGCAACTCGCGCGTGATGAAGTTCGACAAGAACGGCAAGTTCATCAAGAGCTGGGGCACGCGCGGATCGGCGCCGGGCGACTTCCATACTCCTCATTCGATCGCCGTCGACAAGCAGGGGCGCGTGTACGTGGCCGATCGCGAGAATTACCGGATTCAGGTCTTCGACTCCGAAGGCAAACATCTGGCGGTGTGGAGCGGCATCGGATCGCCCTGGGGACTGGCGCTGTCGAACGACGGCCACGTCTTCATGTCGGACGGCTACAACAACCGCGTGCTGAAGTTGACGATGGACGGCAAGGTGGCCGGCGCGTTCGGTTCGTTCGGCAAGACCGCGGGCTCGCTCCACTACTGCCACCAAATCGCCGTCGATGCGTCGGGCGCGGTCTACACCGCGGAGATCCTGAACTGGCGCGCGCAGAAGTTCGTTCCGCGCTAGCGCGCCAACGCGGCGGCTGAAGTATAATCGGCGCCATGTTCAGACTCGCTTCGGGTGTGTGCCTGCTTACAGCCGTCGCGTTCGCGCAAAGCGACGCCGAGATCGGCGGAACGATTCGGGACGCCAGCGGCGCCTCGGTTCCTGGCGTGTCGGTCGCCGTCACCAAGGTGGACACGCGCGAGTCTCGCGCCACCGTCTCCAACGAATCGGGATTCTTCCTCCTTCCGTTGTTACGGCCGGGCGAGTACCGGATCCGGCTAGGAAAGGCGGGCTTCAAGACGCTGAACCAGACCGGCATCGTGCTGGCGGTGAACGAGCAGGCGCGCATGAACTTTACGCTCGATGTCGGCGGCGTGGTGGAAGAGATCACCGTCGCCGCCTCCGTGCCGCTGCTCGAGACCGCCACCGCTTCCCGCGGCCAGGTGATCGACAACAAGAAGATCGTCGAGCTCCCCTTGAACGGGCGCGACTATCTCCAGTTGGCCCTGATCTCCACCGGAGCCGGCAGCGTGCCCTCCGGCCGCATGAACACCTTCAGCGCGAGCGGCCAGCGGGCGTACGAGAATACCTATCTGCTGGACGGAGTCGACAACAACACGATGCAGCGGGCCTCGCAAGCGCGCCGCGCGGAAGTGATCAAACCGTCGGTGGAGGCGATCCAGGAGTTCAAAGTGCTCACCAACGCGTACTCGGCCGAGTTCGGCCGCGCGGGAGGAGGTGTGGTGAGCGTGAACATCAAATCCGGAAGCAACGAGCTTCACGGCAGCCTGTTCGAGTTCCTTCGCAACGACAAGTTCGACGCGAAGAACTTCTTCGATCCGGCGGCCCGGAAGCGCCCCCCGTTCAAGCGAAACCAGTACGGCTTTGCCGTGGGCGGTCCCATCCGCCGGGACAAGACGTTCTTTTTCGGCGATTGGGAAGCCACGCGGATTCGCGAATCGAGAACCGTGCTCAACAGCATTCCGACTCCGCGGCAGGCGGCCGGCGACTTCGCCGAGTTGCTGCCCGCCAACGTCATCTACGACCCCTACAGCTACAACGCGGCGACGCGGCAGCGCGCGCCCTACGCCAACGCCGCGATTCCGGCGGCGCGATGGGATCCGGTGGGAGCGAAGCTGCTGTCGTTCTATCCCAAAACCAATCTGCCCGGCATCACCCGCAACTTCCTGTTCAATCCGCCCGCGCCAGAGGATATCTCGCGGGGGGACGTGCGCATCGACCATGCCTTCTCCGATCGCGACCGGGTGTATGGCCGCTACAGCGATTCCATCGACAAGGTCGGATCCGCGCCGGACATGCCGGGGCCCGCCTGGGGAACCAACAGCCTGGGCACGCCGTTCGACCACAGCGGACGCGCGGGCATGCTCACCTACAACCGGATCTTCGGTCCCACGCTGCTGATGGAAGCCAAGATCGCGTGGAACGAAATCTTCACGGCGCGTAAGTCGCAGATCGATCACAACGTCAACGAGCAGCTCGGCATCAAGGGCGTCGACACGTCGATCGCGGGGATGGGCGTGTTCGGCGTGGCGGGCTACACGGCGCTCGGAATCGGCGCCAACGTACCCAACCTGTCCGGCAGCCAGAACAGGCAGGCGATCGTCAATCTGACGTGGATCAAGGGCGCGCACACGCTGAAATGGGGAACCAATCTCAACTGGCTGCAACACTTCCTCAACAATCCGGTGAACGCGCAGGGCAACTGGAACTTCGATGGCCGGTACACCCGCGATACGGTAACATTGCGAGGCGGCAACGGCGCGGCCGACCTGCTTCTGGGCGCCGCCAACACCGGCACGGTCACCGACTGGGTTTGGACCGACAACCGGCGGCCCTTTTACGACTTCTACGTCCAGGACGAGTGGCGCATCGGCCGCCGGCTCACGCTCACGCCCGGGCTGCGCTACGAGCTACATCCGGAGTGGGTCACGCGCTACAACCGGGGCGGCAACCTCGACTTCACCGACCGGCTTCGTCCGGTGTTGAAGGTCTACTCGGAGGGATCGCGGTTCAACCGCGCGCTGGTGAACACCGACCGGAACGACTTCGCGCCGCGCATGGGCCTCACCTATCAACTGGGCGGCAAGTCGGTCGTTCGCGCCGGATACGGCATCTATTACGGCAACTCGATCGGCATGGTGGTTTCCGCCAACAATCCGCCCTTCTACTACGGCGCGAGCCTGACGCCGGACCCGGTGATTCCGAGCCTGTTCCCGCGCGACGGACTGCCGCCCAACCTCCGGTCTCCGCGCAACGCGTCCAACATCGGCCTGGGCGCCACCGACTCCAACCGGCGGTCTCCTTACAACCAGCAGTGGAATTTCACCGTGCAGCACCAATTGCCGTCGGAGATCCTGCTGGAACTCGGCTACGTCGGCGCCAGCGCGCACAAGATCCGCCGCACCTACGACATCAATACGCCGCCGCCGGGCGCCGGCGGGATCAACAACAGAAGGCCCGTGCGCAATATCGTCGTGCCGCCCGACGGAATCTCCGTGGGTCCGCTCTCCGACATCGGTTACGAGACGGGTAATGCCAACCAGCAGTACAACAGCCTGCAGATCCGCTTGGAGAAGCGCCTGGCCCGCGGACTGAGCTTGTCCGGCAGTTATATGTTCTCCAAGGCGATCAGCGACGGACAAGGGGGCGCGAGCATCGGCACAACGTCCAATGGCCCCCAGGACATCACGAACTTCCGCGCCGAACGCGCCCTCGCCGACGAGCATATCAAGCACCGCTTCGTGTCGAGCTACGTATACGACCTGCCAATCGGCAAGGGCCGGACCTATCTGGGCGGCGCCACCGGCGTGCTCGGCGCGGTGACCGGCGGATGGACCCTGGCCGGCATCGCCACGATGCAGAGCGGACTCCGTGTGAACCTCAGTGTCCGCGGCAACCCTTCCAACACCGGCGGAACCGATCGTCCCAACGTGGCGGGCTCCTGGTTTCTCGACCCTGGCCAGCGGTCCATCGAGCGCTGGTTCGACACTTCCGCCTTCGTGGCGAACGCGCCGTTCACGTACGGCTCGGTAAGCCGGAACGCCATCGGCGGACCGCCGCTCGCCAACTTCGATCTGGCCTTGTACAAGCAGTTCCAGTTGACCGACCGGTTCCGGACGCAGTTCCGCTTCGAGGCGTTCAACGCCACGAACACGCCGGCCTTCGACTCTCCAAACGCCCAGGTGGGCAACCCGAACATGGGACAGATCAGCGGCGCCGGCCGGCCGCGAAACCTGCAACTGGGCCTGAAGTTCGGGTTCTGACGAAGGCTTAGATGAGATGAAGAACCGCAGCGCCAATTGCATCTGACGCGGCGTGCGCGCCGAAGTGAACTCGCCGAACCTGGTGTTGATCTGCTGCCCGCTGGCGTTGTCGAATCGCGCCGTGGTGTCCAGCCCGGCGAACTGCGTGTGGTTGAACGCGTTATACAGCTCCCACCGGAATTGGAATCGCATGCGCTCGGTCACGGGGAAGTTCTTGAACAGGGCGGCGTCCCAGTTGTTGGTGCCTGGTCCGCGGATCAGCGTCCTCGCCGAGTTCCCCACCGTGCCCACCGCTGGAAGCCGGAACACATCGGTGCGGAGGTTGCGGCTGTCCGCCGAGGTTGTAGCTCCAGGTGTTGTACCGGTAGCGTGGCTTGCCTATCCCGTTGGTGTTGTTGAAGAAGTCATTGGCGTTGAACTGTTCGTGGCGCTTGAAGTAGGAGGCCAGTCCGTGGAACTCCTTCGTACCGGACTTGGTGATGATCTGGACGTTGGAGCCGGCCATTCTGCCGAACTCGGCCTGGTAGTTCGAAACGAGGATGCGGACCTCGGCCACCGCGTCCTGGCTGACGGTGAGCTTGAGCTGCGATCCGTTGCCCATGTCGGTGGCGGGAATGCCGTCGATGGCGATGTTGTTGGTGGTGGAGCGGTTGCCCTGCACGAACAGAGTCGAGGTGCTCGAGAGCTCATCCTGGGGATTTCCGACGACCACGCCCGGCAGCAGTTGCGCCAAATCGGCGACGTTGCGTCCGCGCACCAGCAGATTCTCCACCTGATGCGGCGTGATCACTTCCGCGCGCTCGGCCGAGCGGGTCTGAACCATCGCCCCTTGGGCGGTGACCGCGACGGTCTCCGACACGGCGCCGATCTCCAGTACCATCTCACCGACGGAGACTCGCTCGCCCGTGGCGACGTTGACAGCCGTTCGCTCCGCTTGCTTGAATCCTGTCATGGCCACGCGGACCGTCCAGGCGCCGCTCTCGAGGCCCACGACGACGAAATCGCCGGAAGGACTGGTGGCGGCCTCGCGCTGCCGTCCGGTGGAGACGTGGGTCAGCGACACAGTAGCCCCCGCGACAGCCAAGCCGCCGGGATCGCGTACGGCGCCGACGAGAGTACCGGTCGCAATCTGGGCGAAGGCCGGAGCGGACAAGGCTGCCAGGAGCAGTATGGGGATCATTCGTAGATTATGGCGCCGGTTCTCACCGGATGCCAGCCTCCCTCGCGTGATAGCATGGCGGCGATGTTCCGGCTCATCGCAGGTTCGATCCTCGCGCTGGTGGCGCTCGCTCAGGACAAGCCCCGCGCCCGCGACCTGGGCGTGGTGTTCGAAGGTTCGCCAGGGCCGCTCAATGCGATCACCGATGTGGCCGGGGTCGCCGTGGGCCACACGACGTTGATTCGCGGCGACGGTCCGCTGAAGGTGGGCGAAGGCCCGGTGCGGACCGGAGTCACCGCGATCCTGCCGCGAGCGTCCACACCCGCGGACGCCGTGTTCGCGGCCTGGTTCTCGTTGAACGGCAACGGCGAGATGACCGGAACCGCGTGGGTGGACGAATCCGGCTTCATGGAAGGTCCCATGGCGATCACCAACACTCACAGCGTCGGCGTGGTTCGGGACGCCATCGTGGACTGGCAGGTTCGGCGCGCGGCCATGAAGCAGAGCTTCGCTCTGCCGGTGGTTGCCGAAACGTTCGACGGCTGGCTCAACGACATCAACGGGTTCCACGTGCGGCCGGAGCACTTGCGGCAGGCGATCGAGTCGGCAACCACTGGGCGCGTGGCCGAAGGCAACGTCGGCGGCGGAACGGGGATGAGCTGCTACGGGTTCAAGGGCGGCATCGGCACGGCCTCGCGGCGGCTAGCGGCGGATGCCGGCGGGCATATGGTGGGAGCGCTGGTTCAGGCGAATTTCGGACGGCGCGAGCAGTTGATGGTCGCTGGCGTGCCGGTGGGACGCGAGATCGGCTGCGAGCGCGTCCCTTGCCGCACGCGCCCGGCGCCGCAACCGGAAGCGCGGGACGGGTCGATCATTATCGTCGTCGCGACCGACGCGCCCTTGCTGCCGCATCAGTTGAAGCGGCTGACGCGGCGCGCGGCCATGGGAATCGCGCGGACCGGTGGGACTTCGGGGAACGGCTCCGGCGACCTGTTCCTCGCCTTTTCGACGGCGAACCCGGGCGCGGCGGGCGCCGCCGGGGCGGCTGCCGTCTCGATGCTTCCCAACGACCGTATGGACCCGCTGTTCGACGCCACCGTGCAATCGGTGGAGGAGGCGATCGTGAACGCCATGGTGGCGGCGGAGACGATGGTGGGCCGGGACGGCCATCGAGTCGTGGCGCTTCCGCACGATGGCTTGCGGGAGGCGTTGGCGAAGTACGGCCGGCGCTGAGCCACCAACTACTCCCATCGGGGGGTACCGGAGATGCCCCTAAAGGAAACGGGGCGTACGCCCGATGGAGAGGGGAGCGATTTTCCAAGATCGCGAGACTCGCCGTGGACCGCAGACGCCGCAAAATCGCAGGATTCGTCTTCGCCCTCGCCTACCTGGGCGTGGCGGCGCTGTTCGTGCAATTGCAGGTAATCGAGCGGGTGGCGCCGCTGATCAGCCTGGGCGTCGGCGTACTGGCGCTGCTGTTCTCCCGGCTCCACGCCATAGCCTTGCTGCTGGCCTACCTGGGCCTGGCAAACGTTCTCGATCCCGCGCCGGATCTGTTCACGCCCGAATCGCTGGTCCAACTGGCATTTTTCGTCGGAGCCAACATCGGCATCGCCTATCTGCTCGACAGGCTGCGCCTCACGTTGCAGGCGGCCCGGAACTCCGAGCGGAACTACCATCTGATTGCCAACAACACGAGCGATCTGATTCTTGCCTACGACATGAACCGGATGCTGCTGTTCGTGAATCCGGCCGTGGAGCGCCTGCTGGGGTACACGATGGCGGAGGTGCGGCGGAACTCGTTCGTTCACTGGATTCACCCGGAGGACGAGGGGCGAATGCTGGATCTGCTCGAAAGCGCGTTCCAGGGCGAGGCGTTTTCCGACATCGAGTTCCGGGTTGTGACGCGGAAGGGGCAGATCCGCTGGTTCGCCGGAACGTGGGGGCCATTGCGGGACGAGAAGGGCTCGCAGTTCGGCATACAAGGAGTGGAGCGGGACGTCACCGAACGGTACCGGATGCGAGAAGTGCTGAACCAGAATCTGGCGCAGATTCAGGTGGCTAAGGTCCAGGCCGAGCAGCAGGCGGCCGAACTGTCGCGCCTGAACGAGGAACTCCGGATGGCTCGCGACGAGGCGCTGGAAGGCGCGCAGGCGAAGAGCTACTTCCTGGCGACCATG
>SXGS01206549.1_pt1 | contig 20805 bp, 15 predicted proteins | sample 3174681 | NCBI WGS metagenome assembly SXGS01 (sample SAMN11356861, study PRJNA531348) | freshwater metagenome | isolation source: freshwater sample F1-80 | place: China: Fuxian Lake, Yuxi | collected 2017-12-25 | reverse complement strand
TTGATGAACTCGAACACCAACGCCACCAGCACGACGAGGAGGATGATCTCAAATCCCATAGCGAGGAGCGGCTCAGGAGTTCTTCATCACGATGTGACTCACCACATTGCCGGCATCGCGGCAACGGTCGGTCACCTTCTCCAAGAGGTCGTAGAGATCGCGCAGGATGATGACCTGCAAGGGATCGCGCTGGCCGCTGTAGAGCTCGGCCGTCAGCTCCAGCATCACGTTGTCCGCCTCCCCCTCCAGATGCTGCAGCCGGTCGTTCAAGTCCTTCACCTGCTCCAAAGGCGGCATCTTTCGCAGCAGCTTCACCATCTGCACCAGCGTGTCGCTGGCCTTCTCAATCAGGTCCGCCTGCCGTGTGAAGCTCACCCCCGCCAGCTTTCCCGCCGAGATCTTGTAGCGCTCGGCAAACTTCTCCACCGTCTTGGGGATGCGATAGAGCGCGTTGGACAACGCCTCGATGTCCTCGCGCTCCAGGCCGGTGACAAAGGTGTCCACCAGCCGCTGGCTGATCTCCTCGCTGATGCGCTTCTCCTTGCGGCGGCTCAGGACAAATTCCTCCAGCGACGCCTTCTCCGCGGACGACCGCAGGATTTTTCCCAGCGCCCCGACGCTCGTGCGGGCTTCCACCGCGCTGGCTTCCAAGAGGTCGTAGAACTTGTCGCCTTTGCCCAGGATGTTTTGAATGGAGAACATGGGTGTGTGGTTATTGGGAACTGCTTCGCTCAGGCAAAGGCTCCCTGTTTTGGATAGCGATGTCGAGCCTCCGCGTGGGGCAATCTCCCGGGCAATGGGGGTGGCTCACTTTTGGGCTGGCACGGACGATTGAGCCCCTCCGTAGAGGAACATAAGCAGCGTCGGGCGCGTCATTTCTTGGGCTTGTGCGGCAGGGTGTCGGGCACCACCAGCACGCCGGTAGTGAACTTGTGCGGCGCGATGTCCCCGGGGAAGGTCAGCTCGATCAGTGCCGCCGTCCAACCCTGCGGAGGCTTGGGGATGGCGGCTGAGTACGCACCGGCCGCGTCAGGGCGCAGCATCTGGCTGATCCAGCGCGCGGAGAGTTTGTCCACGCGGAAGTCGCGCGCGTCGGGGTTGGTCACCTGCCACAGGCGCACCTCGGAAGGCGCGTCGGCGGCGCGCGCGCTCAAAACCCCTTCGGGACGAACTTTCCATTCGTAGCGAGGCAGGGGGCGGCCGTGGACGATGGCATGGTGGAATGCCAAGAGGCTCGCTTGCGCGTCGGTGTCGCGCAGATTGTGTCCGGCATTGGGCACATATCGCAGGTGTTTGACGCCGGGCAGATCGTCCCAGTAAAACCGCCAGGAGTCGGGCAGGAAGAACTGGTCGCCCGCGGCATTGACGATGAGCTTGGGCAGCGCGAGGCGGTCGCGATATTCGTAGGGATCCTCAATCCGCTTGAGCGCGGCAAACTGCGGTTTGCCCATCCAATCCATGATGTGCAAGTCCACGTAGTCGTGCACCGCTTCGGCGTAATGACCATACGCCGCGTGATGATGCCGGAAGGAGGGCTCGAAGTGCAGCGCGTCAAAGACCACGGGCATGATGGCGACGACGCGCGGGTCGACGATGGCCGTGGACCACGTGGTCCAGCCTCGTTTGGATTCGCCGGTGACAATGAACTGATCCACACGCAGGGCGCCGCCCTTGGGGCTGGCCAGAAACGCGGTGGCGGCGTCCATCGCGCGCACCGCGGCTTTGGTCATGGGCAGCCGCAGCGGCCATTTCTCATCGCCCGTTTTCAGGAATTGGTCCCACGAGTAGGCGATGATGGCATCCTCGGATCGGGCGCGCTTTTCTCCGGCAAACACGAGCGGTTGGTTGGGAACGAGGGAGAGATCGACCACGACCGTGTGAGTCGCCTCGGCGGCGCGCAGAGCGAAAGCGCCGGGGGCCGGTGACGGATCGGCTCGATGGGAGCCTCCGCCGATGGCCAGCAGGCCGATCCGGGACTGCACCTTCGGCGGCACCACCACTCGCAGCCAGTGGCTCCATCGGGCACGATCAACCTCCGCATCCGTCAGGAAGCTCTGCGACACCATCTCGAGCAGGTGCACCTTGGTGCCGGCCACCTCCCGCGTGCTGACGTGTCGCCAGGAATACGCGGCGTCAGGCTTGGCTACGTAGCGATCCAGCGCGGTGATTTCCGCCGCGTGGACCGCTTGGATGAGCCCATAGCAGAGCAGGATTGCGCGCACGATACGCGTGGCCAGTCGGATCATGGTTGAAGGGGTTTGAGCCGGGCCGGATTCACCGTGACGTGGCGGATGCGCTGGCGCTTCCAAGTGTAGGTGATGTGCACCATGCCATCGCCCGACTGAATGATCGCGGGGTAAGAAAACTCCCCGCGTTCGCTCTCGAGTGTCAGCACGCGCGTCCACGCCCTGCCGTCTTTCGAACGCGACACGTTGAGCGGCGACCGCCCCGTCGCCGTGTGGTTGTACACCAAGAGATGCGTCCCATCGCGCAATGTCAGCGCATCGGTGCCCGAGTTGGGGTTGGGGAGGTTCAACAGCTCCATCGGCCCCCAAGTCTTGCCGGCGTCTTCCGACCACGCCGACCAGATTTTGCCCTGCCGGCTGCGGCCCAACGCCTGCAACTTGGCCCCGCCATGAAGGAGGATGCTGGGCTGGATGGCGCCCACACCCTTCCCATCGTTGATCGGCGCGGTGCGGTGCCACATCTTGCCGCCGTCCGCGGTGGATTCAAAATGCACGCGCCACCCTTCATGCTCCGTGCTCGCTCCGCACAACAGCGCGCCCGAGGGCAGCAGCACCGGCTTGTTTTTTACGGGGCCGATTCCGCCTTCGGGCAGTCGTTCCGGCTTTGACCAAGTTTTTCCGGCATCGCGCGACGACATCCACTCTCCCCACCACTTGCTGGGGCTTGGCCCCACCTTGAAAAACAGCAGCAGCGGTCCGCCCGGCGTCTGGTACAACACCGGGTTCCAGCAGGGGTGTCGCAGTTGTGCTGATTGCACCCCGTTGGCGGCCTCCACCGGCGCCGTCCAACTGCCATCCACTTGGCGCGAGAGCCAGATCCCCACATCCTGATGGCCCTCCTTCGTGCCGCCAAACCACGCCGCAACCAGCCCTCCGGGTGTTTCGGCAATCGTGGAAGCATGACACTGCGCAAAGGGCGCCCGCTCGAAAATGAACTCCGACTTCACCGTGGCTTCGCCCACGCGGGCCGCAAACGCGCACAGCACCAGTAGAACGAACGGGGGGACAAAGGTTCTCATGGTGCTTGGACAGTGTTGGTATCGTTCAGACCTTGGCAACACAATTGCGCGCCTCACCACTGCGCGCGCCGAGATTGCCGTAGCGGTGGTAGTCGTGGCTGATGCTCTGCTCGCGAAGATACCAGAGCAGTTCCACGCGGCCTTCGGAGAGCACGGGCGCATCTGCAAGATAGAGTCCTGTTTCGGCCGCGGCTTCGCGCACCACGCGGGGCACTCGATCTTCGCCAGCGAAGCGAATGCGGTCCGACTGCCGCGCGCGGATGGCGGCGGCGAGTTGGGCGTCGGTCTCCTCGATGAATTCGATGCCGCCGGCCCAGTCCTCCGTGAGGCGGTGCAGCAACTGAGTGGTGTGCGACGCAAACGGCGCCGCATGGCTCACCGTGATGCGGCAGCCCGCGATGCGCGCAGCGGCGAGGCGCGCGATGTTCTCGAAGAAGCTGTCGGCTTCTCCGATGCGCACGCGCATCTCGCGCTCGGGAAGGTAGCAGCGGAAGTTGTCCTGTCCGAGCAAATGAAAATGGTCGTGCCGGCGCCCAAACTCATCGCGGAAATTCCGCGCGTAGCTTCTCACGGCGGCCAGCGCGCGGCGCACTTGCGCAGGCGCTGCATCCTCGGGCGCAAGGTTGTGGAGCGCGTCCACCAAGTCTGGCAGCAGCGGGTCGTCGTGCGACTCGACTTCGACCAACTCGCCAGCTTCGGTAAACTCCATGAACTGCGCCACGTAGTTGGGCCCGCCGGCTTTCATCGCGGGCCCGAAGGCTGACTTGCCCATGCCGCCAAAGGGTTGGCGCAGCACCAGCGCACCCGTCGTCGGGCGATTGATGTAGAGATTGCCGGCGCGGACGCCCGCAATCCATTCGGCCTGCTCGCGCTCGTCAAGACTCGCGAGGCCGCTCGTGAGGCCGTAGCCCGTCTGGTTCACGAGTGCAATGGCGTCATGGAGCCGCTCAAAGCGCATCACACCGAGCACGGGGCCGAAGAACTCCACGAGATGCGTGACGCTGCCAGGCTGCACGCCCCACTTCACACCCGGCGACCAGAGATGAGGGTTGTCGCCAACCTGTCGCGGCATGAGCGCCCAGGATTCGCCCTGCTCAAGCGTCTTGAGCGCGGCTTCCAGATCACCCGTCGGCGGACGGATGAGTGGCCCCACGCGCGTGGGCAAGTCCCAAGCGCTGCCCACATGCAGGCTCCTTACTGCATCACAAAGCATGCGCCTAAACTGCGGGTCGTCGTAAACCTCCGCTTCGAGAAGCAGCAGCGAAGTCGCGGAACACTTCTGGCCACTGTGGCTGAAGGCCGAGTGAACGACGTGTCGGATGGCGAGTTCGCGGTCTGAAAGCGCGGTGATGATGGTGGCGTTCTTGCCGCCGGTCTCCGCAAAGAGCCGCGACGTGGGTCGCGCCTTGAGCATCCGCAACGCGGTATCGGTGCCGCCGGTGAGGATGAGAGCGTCCACGTCCGGATGCGTGACGAGTTGCGAGCCCGCGCCACCGCCGGGACAGGGCGCAAACTGAAGTGCCGACTTGGGCACGCCTGCGCGCCAGAAGCACTGGCAGAGTTCCCACGCAATGAGCACGGCGTCCGACGCGGGCTTGAGGATGACCGTGTTCCCCGCCGCCAGCGCGGCCGCGATGCCGCCGCACGGAATGGCAATGGGGAAATTCCACGGCGGCACGACGACGGCCACGCCACGGGGGCGGGCAATCAAGCCGCGCAGGGAATGGAATGTGCGAGCGCTGGCGCGGTAGAACTCGACGAAGTCCACGGCCTCGCTCACCTCGGGGTCGGATTCGGCGAGCGTCTTGCCGCCGTTGGCAAGCGCCGCCCACATCAAGTCGGCGCGCCCGTTGCGAATCTGCTGGGCCACGCGTCCCAACACTTCGCTGCGCGCGCCCACGCTCATCGCACGCCACTCCTCAGGGTCGGCCTTTGCGCAAGCAACCGCGCGATGGATGTCATTTGCGTTCGCGATGTGGTAACGGGCCAGCACGACACCGGGCCGTGAAGGGTCGCGGCAATCGCCGAAGTCCGGTGACTGCGGGCTCAACGGCATTGGTGTTCCGCCAATCACCAGTGGAATCTCCGTCGTTCCCGCCTGCTTCCGCGCCACGATGCGCTCCGCCCACTGGCTGTTCTGCGGCAGCGACCAGTCGGTGTCCGGCTCATTCTCAAAATGCGCAAGCGACATCTCGGCGCGCGCCGTGTTTATGGCAATCTGCTCCGTCAGCCGGTTCTGCGTGCGGCGGGGCGCGTCACTGATGTTGACCGTGAATGCCTCGTGAAAACCGCGCTCCAGTTGCTGCCAGTCAGGCGAGCCGACGCTGAGCCTAAACGCGTGGCGCAGAAAATTCTCCGGGCCTGTGTTCTCATCGAGCCTGCGGATGAGGTAGCCGATGGCGTTAAGGAACTCCTCCTGGCGACACGCGGGCGCATAGAGCAGCAGATTGCGCGAATGCTCCAGCAGCGCCCGCCGCTGATGGTTCGCCATGCCTTCAAGCATCTCGAACTGCACACGGTCGCCCGCGCATGAGTCCGCCGCGAGCACAAGTCCGTAGGCGAGGTCAAACAGGTTGTGGGACGCCACACCCACGCGCACGGCAGCGAGATTCTCCGGGCGCACCGCCTCGCGCAGCATGCGCTTGAAGTTGGCGTCGGTCTCACGCTTCAACTTGAACGGCGCCTGCGGCCAGTCGCGCAGGGACGCCTCGACGCGCTCCATCTCCATGTTGGCACCCTTCACGATGCGCAGGGTGATGGGCGCGCCGCCCGCGGCGACCCGGCACTTCGCCCATTCGATTAGCTCGCGCTGCACACGGGCGGAGTCAGGGATGTAAGCCTGCAGGGCGATGCCCGCCGCCACGGACTGCAGGCCCGGCCGATCCAGCGTGCGCATGAACGCCTGCGCGGTGAGGTGCAGGTCTCGATACTCCTCCATGTCGAGGTAGATGAACTTCGCCACTTGCGAGCCGTCGGGGCGCGTGAACTTGAGATGCGCCGCCTCGCGGTAAAGCAGCTCCAACCGATCGCAGAGCACGCGCAATGTGTGCTCGCGGGCAAGGGCGGAGATTTGCGAGTAGAGCGTTGAGATTTTCACCGACATCACTTCAACCTCGGGCAATTGCAGGGCTGCCAGATACTTGTCGAGCCGGTGCGCAGCCTCCTCCTCGCCGAGCAACGCCTCGCCGAGAAAGTTGAGGTTCATCCGCACGCCCTCGCGCTGGCGCAAGCCCAGATGCTGGGATAGCAATTCGGGCTCCGCGGGCAGCACGACGTTCGCCGTCTCGTGCTGCATGTGTTCCTTCACAAGCGGCACGGACACACCAGGCAGCCAGCCGCCAAAGGTCTGAAAGCCGCGCAGAAGCGCGCGGTCAAGCGGGCTGAAGAATCGCGGCACGCCCTGCACATCCAAGATGTGCGTGAGGTGCTCGGCGGTGCGCGAGGCGGCACGGCAGCGGAAGGCCTGGTCGGTGAGCTGAACGAGCGTGACCTTGTCGGCGGGCGTTTGCAGCATGCGGTCAAGCTCGGCCTGCTGCCGTCGCTCGGCGGGCGTTTGAAGTTTGGTGGCGCGCTGCTGCAACGTGCGCGCAAGCTCGATGGCCTGCTCGATCAACTCGCCTTCGCGGTCGTGGGACCCAGCAGAGCCTTCGATTGGATTCACAAGGCCAGCTCCCGCTTGACTTCGGCAAACGCATCCACGGCCTTCTGCAGTTCCTCGCGCGAGTGCGCCGCGGAAACCTGGCAGCGGATGCGCGCCTTGCCCTGCGGCACGACGGGATAACTGAAGCCGATGACATAGATGCCCTTGGCAAGCATCGCGTCGGCGACCCTTGTGGCCAGCGCGGCGTCGCCGAGCATCACGGGGCAAATGGGGTGCGAGCCGGGCAGCACGGTAAAGCCCACCTTCGACATCGCGTCGCGGAAGAAGCGCGTGTTGGCTTCGAGCTTGTCGCGCAGCGCGGTGGATCCGGTGAGCAGATCGAGCACTTTGAGCGTCGCGCCGACGATGGCAGGCGCGAGCGTGTTGCTAAAGAGATAGGGCCGCGAGCGCTGGCGGAGCAATTCGATGATTTCGGCCCGTCCGCTCGTGTAGCCGCCGCTGGCACCCCCGAGCGCCTTGCCCATCGTGCCGGTGAGAAGGTCCACGCGGCCCATCACGCCGCAGTGCTCGTGCGTGCCGCGGCCGCGCGCACCCATGAAACCCACCGCGTGCGAGTCATCCACCATCACGAGCGCGCCGTGCTGGTCGGCGAGGTCACAAATGCCGCGCAGATTCGCGATGGAGCCGTCCATCGAGAAGACGCCGTCCGTCGCGATGAGTCTGAAGCGCGCGCCTTTTGCCTCGGCGAGCTTCGCTTCGAGGTCCGCCATGTCGTTGTTGCGATAGCGAAGGCGCTGCGCTTTGCACAGGCGGATGCCGTCGATGATGCTCGCGTGGTTCAATTCGTCACTGATGACGGCGTCCTGCTCGCCGAGCAGCGTCTCGAAGAGGCCGCCATTCGCATCAAAGCACGATGAGTAGAGAATCGTGTCCTCGGTTCCGAGAAAGTCCGTGAGTTTCGCCTCGAGTTGTTTATGAACGGCCTGCGTGCCGCAGATGAAGCGCACGCTCGCGCAGCCGTAGCCCCACTGGTCGAGCGCCGCGTGCGCGGCGGCGCGCACGTCGGGATGCTGCGCGAGGCCAAGGTAGTTGTTGGCGCAGAGATTCAGCACCGGCTGGCCGTCGGCGACGCGGATAGCCGTGCCCTGCGGCGAAAGGATGACCCGCTCGCGCTTGTAGGTGCCGCCGGCGCGGATGCCATCGAGTTGCGAGAGGGCGTGCTGCTGGAACTGCGAAGTCATCGAGGGGACTCAACCACGGATGGACGCGGATGGGCACGGATTTTCCGAAGACGCGGCTGGAACCTGCTCGAAGAGCGCGGTGCTGAAGTAGCGTTCGGCGCGGTCGCAGAGCAACGTGACGACGGTTGCGGCCGGGCCAAGTTGGCGGGAGACTTCAAGTGCGGCGACGATGTTCGCTCCCGAGCTGGTGCCTACAAGCAGGCCGAATTCGCGATGGAGCCGGCGCGCCATCGCCATCGCGTCGGCGCTCCTCACCTTCACTTCGCCATCGAGCGGCGCGCCGCGCAGCAGCGGCGGGATGAAGCCGTCCGCGACGCCCTCGATGAAGTGGCAGCACGGACATTCGCCCGCGAGCAGCGCCTGCTCGGCGGGTTCCATCGCGATGATGCGCGCCTGCGGGCAGGCGGCCTTGATGGCCTTGCCGCAGCCCGCCAGCGTGCCCCCGGTGCCGAAGCCGCTGACGAAGGCGTCCACACGCCCGCCGGTCTGGCGGAGGATTTCCAAGCCGGTGCCGTGCTCGTGGTCCTCGACGTTGAGGGGATTCTCGAACTGGCGCGGAAGGAAGATGCGCGGGTCGCGCGCGGCCATCTCTCGCGACATCTCGATGCCGGTCTGATAGCGGCCCGCGCTTTCGAAGAGGATGAGTTCCGCGCCGAGCCTGCGGATGAGCCGGCGGCGTTCCTCGCTCGCGCCGCTGGACATGAGGATGGTCACGCGACAGCCCATCGCCGCGCCGACCATCGCGAGTGCGATGCCGGTGTTGCCGCTCGTGCACTCGACGATGGTCGAGTCGGGCCGCAACAAGCCGCGCGCCTCGGCGTCGAGCAGCACGTGCCTGGCGAGGCGGTCCTTCACGCTGCCGCTCGGATTGAGGAACTCGCACTTGGCGTGGATCGTCACGCCCTCGGGTTCGAAGCGCAGCGGCGCGAGCGGCGTGTTGCCGATGAGCGAGAGCAGCGCGGAAGCACGCGGTTGCCTGAGAAACGCGGCGTTCACGTCCAGTTCAGAATCACCTTGCCCGACTGGCCCGTCGTCATCACTTCGAAACCCTTCTCAAATTTCGTGAAGTGGAACCGGTGGGTGATGACCGGGCGGATGTCCAACCCGCCTTCGAGCATCACGGTCATCTTATACCACGTCTCATACATCTCGCGTCCGTAAATGCCCTGGATCGTGAGCATGTTAAAAATCACCTTGTTCCAGTCAATGGGCATCGGCTCGGACGGGATGCCGAGCATCGCGATTTTTCCGCCGTGGCACATCTGCTCGATCATCGTGCGGAACGCGGCCGGGTTGCCCGACATCTCGAGGCCCACGTCGAATCCCTCCTTCATGCCGAGTCGGCGCTGCACATCACTCAAGCTCTCGCGCTGCACGTTGACGGCGACGTCGGCACCCATCTGCTTTGCAAGCGCGAGCCGGTAGTCGTTCACGTCCGTGACGACCACGAATCGCGCGCCGGCGTGCTTGGCCACCGCCGCACCCATGATGCCGATGGGCCCTGCGCCGGTGACGAGCACGTCCTCACCGAGCAGGTCGAAGGACAGCGCCGTGTTCACCGCGTTGCCGAATGGGTCAAAGATCGCCGCCACATCGCGGTCAATGTCGGGCTTGTGATGCCAGACGTTGGTCATCGGCACGCTGATGAATTCGGCAAACGCGCCGGGCCGGTTCACGCCGATGCCGCTGGTGTCCTTGCAAAGATGCCGACGCCCCGCGAGGCAGTTGCGGCAGCGCCCGCAGACGACGTGGCCCTCAGCGCTCACGATGTCGCCGGGATGGAAGTCGTTCACGTTGGAGCCGACGGTCACGACCTCGCCCACGAACTCATGGCCCACGACCATCGGCACAGGGATGGTCTTTTGCGCCCACGCGTCCCATTTGTAGATGTGCAGGTCGGTGCCGCAGATGCCGGTTCGGTCCACGCGAATGAGGACGTCGTTGATGCCGGGCGAAGGTTCGGGCACGTCGGCCAGCCAGAGGCCCGGTTCGGATCGGAGTTTGACGAGCGCTTTCATGAGTGCGTGTCCACGCGAGGTGCGACCTCCGCAGTTATTCTCCCAAGGCCTGCGCTTGGCAATACGGATCGGCGCCAATTGAGGCTTGCCCGCGGGGAGAGGCATGGCAGGCTCTTCTCAACCAATTCACCCTCATGAAGCGCGCGGCTCTTTTTCTCTTGCTGGGGGCGTGCGGGCTGGGCGCGGATCCCGGCGCGCAGACGCCCCCGCAGGCGTTGAAACAGTTCCAACTGGAGAAGGGACTGCATATCGAGGTGGCGGCGGCCGAGCCGGAGGTGGTGGATCCCGTGGCCCTTTGCTTCGACGAGCGCGGGCGAATGTATGTCGTGGAGAACCGCGGCTACCCGCACGTCGGCCCGGCGGCGCCCCCCACTGCGGGCGTCATCGCGCTTTTGGAGGACACCAACGCGGACGGGCGCTACGACAAGCGCACCGTGTTCGCCGACGGATTCACCTTTCCCAACGGCGTGGCCTGCTGGCGCGGCGGGGTGTTTGTCACCTGCGCCCCCGACATTTTCTATCTCAAGGACACCGATGGCGACGGGCGTGCCGATGTTCGCCGTGTGGTGCTCACCGGCTTTGGCGTCAAGAGCAGCAGCGAGCAACTGCGCGTGGCGCATCCCACGCTGGGGGCCGACGGCTGGATGTATGTGACGAGCGGGCTCACCAGCGCGGAAGTCTCCTCGCCGCAACACCCCGGGCGGGCCGCGGTGAAAATGGCAAAGAATGACGGGCGCTTCCACCCCGACACCTTGGAGTTTCAGCCGCTCACCGGCGAAGGCCAGTTCGGATTGGCGTTCGATCCATGGGGCAACCGTTTCGTCTGCTCCAACCGCAATCCCCTCCAGCACGTCATACTGTTGCCGGGACAATTGCAGCGACACCCCCACTTCACATTCGCCGATTCGGTGCATGATGCGGCCGCGCCGGGTGTCGCCAGCCGCGTCTGGCCGCTGAGCCCCGACACGACGGCCGCGAGCTTTCACCCCACCCTCATCAACAGCCAGCACACGGGCACCTTCACGGCCGCCTGCGGCATTGTGATTTTCGATGGCGACTCGCTCACCCCGGCCCACGTCGGCAACGCGTTCATCTGCGAGCCCGCCCAGAATCTTGTGCAGAGGCAGGTGCTCTCGCGCGCCGGGGGCACGTTTGCGGCAAAGGTGGCCGAGCCGGGGCGCGAGTTTCTCGCCTCACCCGACCAGTGGTTCCGGCCGGTGTTCGCCGCCAACGGCCCCGATGGCGCGCTCTACATCTGCGACATGTACCGCAAGTACATCGACCATCCCGTGTACCTGCCCGAAGCCGTGCGGGGGCGGCTCGATTTTAACGCCGGCAAGGCGCAGGGCCGCATCTGGCGCGTTCTTGCCGAGAATCGCAAGGAGGCTGCGCGCCCCACGAGTCTTGCCGGGGCAAGCCCGGAGCAACTCTTCGCCGCGCAAGAATCGCCCAGGGGCTGGGTGCGAAACACGGCTCAGCGACTGTTGCGCGAAGCCGGCGAGCGGGTACCTGCCATGGTGGGCAAGACAGCCGAGGCGCGCGTGCTGCGGCTTCAACTGGGGCAATTAAACGAAGCGCGGCTGCTGGCTGCCTTGGGCGACGCGCACCCTCGCGTGCGCGAGGGGGGATTAAAACTCTCCGCGGCCATTCCCGCGCCGCCCGACACGGTTCTCAAGGCCATCCGTGCCCTAGCGGAAGATGCCGACCCCCATGTGCGTTTCCAATGCGCGCTCCGGTGGAATGGGGCGGCAGTGCCGGAAGACCTTCATGCGATGGCGGCAATCTTGGCGGGCGCCCCGGACGATGTGTGGACACGCGCTGCGGTGCTCTCGGGGACTGGCGAGCCGCTCAAGCTGCTCGAGGCGCTAGTGGCATCGGGGAAAAATCCGCTCCCGGACATGGCGGAAGCACTGCAACCGTTGGGAAGGATGGTCGCGCTAAAAGAGCCAGAGGAGGCGGTGCGAAAAGTGCTGGCGACGCATCTGGATGCTGGCGCGCGCTGGCGCGGCCGCGAGCAGATGGCGCTCTTGGCCGGACTGGCTGCGGGCGCGCAATCCCGGGTGACGAAAGAGGCGAACTCGACGACCATCGCACGATGGTCCAGTGGGGAAGCAAGCGCACAGCGAAATGTGCAGCGAGTATTCGCGCTGGCCGGTGCGGCGGTTTCGGATGCAGCAGGTTCCCCGGCCTCGCGGATTGCGGCGGTGGAGTTGCTCGCCCTCGCACCCCCCGACGAGGCGCGCCCAGCACTGCTGGCGATGCTGAGGCCCAACGAACCCACAGCCCTGCAGGTTGCTGCCGTGAAGGCCATCGCGGCTACGGTGGATGTCGCGGGCGCAAGGGCATTGCTGGATCGGCAGCGCTGGCAGGCCTATCTGCCCGAGGTGCGCGAAGCCGTGCTGGCAGCGATGCTCTCTCGCGCGGCGTTTCTTCCGGCGCTCGTGGACGCGCTGGAGTCGGGCGTGGTGGCGCCGGTGGCTTTGACGCCTGCGCGGCGTGGCAGCCTGTTGCAAAACAAGGATCCCAAGGTGGGGCCGCGCGCCAAGGTGCTCTTTGACAAGATTGACTCTGGCGACCGGCAGCAGGTGTTTCAATCGCACAAGGACGTGCTCTTGATGAAGGCAGATGGCGCGCGGGGCGCAGCCGTATTTCAGAAGGCGTGCATCACCTGCCACACGCACGCCGGCAAGGGCCATGCGGTGGGCCCGGATCTCACTGGCCTGCGAAACCAGCCCGCAGAAACCTTGCTGCTGCACATCCTCGTGCCCAACCACGAGGTGGTGGTTGGATACACACTTTATGAGATGGAAACACGGGACGGAGAGTCGGTGAGCGGCATCCTAGTCGCGCAGACCCCCGAGAGCCTGACGCTGCGTATGCCGCTGGGGTTGTCGAAGACCGTGGCGCGGGGCGACCTCAAAACGCTGCGGGCCAGCGCGCTTTCGCTGATGCCCAACGAGCTGGAGAAGACCATGACGCGACAGGAACTGGCCGACCTCCTCGCCTTTCTTAAACAATGAGACATTGGCTGCAGCGGTGGGCTCGCGGCGTGTGGCGTGCAGTCGTCTTAGGGGCAGCCCTGCCTCTGCTGGCCGCGGCGGCGGAGCGGAACATTGTGCTTTTCGTGGGCGACGATTTAGGAACCACGCTGGGGTGCTACGGTGACCAGGTGGCCCTCACGTCCAATGCCGACCGTCTGGCGAGAGAGGGGATTGTGTTCCGCCAGGCGTTTTGCACCACGGCCAGCTGCAGCGCCAGCCGGTCGGTGCTGCTCTCGGGCCTGCACAATCATCGCAATGGTCATTACGGGCACCAGCACGACTACCACAAGTTTAGCAGCCATCCGTGGGTGCAAACCCTGCCGGTGATGCTGGGCCGGATGGGCTATCGTACGGCGCGCATTGGCAAGCATCACAACGGGCCCGAGGAGGTTTATCTTTTCGACTTGAAGCTGCCGGGCACGGGGCGCAATCCGGTCGAGATGGCAGACCAATGCGAAGCCTTCCTCAAGGCCAAGGATCCCCGGCCCTTCTTTCTCCACTTCGCTACGGCAGATCCGCACCGCGGCGGTGGCAATGCCACGGAGCTTGCGCACACGCCCAACCGTTTTGGCAACCGGCCCGACCGCGGCGAGCACCTCGGGGTGCGCGAGGTGTTTTACGAGCCCGCCAAAGTGCCCGTGCCCGCCTTCCTTCCGGACACTCCGCAGACGCGCGCGGAACTCTCGCAGTACTATCAGAGTGTCTCTCGCGTGGATCAGGGGCTGGGACGGCTCGTTGAACTGCTCAAGAAATCGGGCCAATGGGAGCGCACGCTCCTCATCTTCACCAGCGATCACGGCATGGCGTTTGCGGGCGCCAAGACGACGGTGTACGAGCCCGGGCTGCGCGTTCCGTTTCTGATGCATAATCCCTACGCGAAGGTTCGAGGCGCAAACAGCGAAGCAATGATCAGCTTGGCCGATGTCACTCCCACATTGCTCGATTTTGCCGGCGGCCTTGACGCGGCACAGGGCGCGGCCAAGCCCGCGGCGGTGGCGGCAGCCGGAAAGGGTGCGAAGGGCGGACCCTACCGGTTCCACGGGCGCACGTTGCTGCCTTTGTTGGCGAAGGATAATCCCCCGGGATGGGACTTCCATTTTGCCAGCCACACCTTCCACGAAATCCAGATGTACTATCCCATGCGCGTGGTGCGCGGCCGCCAGTACAAGCTCATCTGGAACCTCGCGCACCCGCTGCCATTCCCCTTTGCATCCGACTTGTGGGACGCCCCCTCATGGCAGGCGCAGTGGAAACTGGGGCTGGACGCTCCCTACGGCCGCAAGTCGGTGAGGCAATACGTGCACCGGCCGCAGTTTGAGCTCTATGACCTGGTCGCCGATCCCCATGAAACCCGCAACTTGGCCTCCGACCCCAAGCACGCCGCCGTGCTCTCCGACTACAAATCCAGGCTGAAGCGCTACCAGCAGGAGACTCAGGATCCGTGGATCCAAAAGTGGGACTATGAGTGAGTTGGGCTAGAGAGGAGTTCGTTGCCTCTGTCTCATTGGCATCAGGATTGCTGTGCAGGATGGGATGAGATTTGGGCTCAAGCCAATTGAGGTTTTCTTCGTGTGCCTTACGGGCGGCACGGCAGCTTTCGCGTTGGTGTGCGTGCTGCTGATGCTGCGCGGTTGACCGGCGCGAGCTAGTCAGGGTGATCGGGCGGGCGCGGGGCGGTGGTATTGCTCCAGTTCCACCACGAAGTCGCCCAGATGGAAACGCGACTGAATCCGTAGCGGGATGCAGTAGGCGTCGTCGCTGAACCAAATCTGCAGCTTCGAATCGGGCCGCTCGTGGAAGACCCCGTGGAATTGCCCCAGTTGCGGCTCCACGCGGATGGCGCGAAGTGCCCGCCCGCCAATCTCAATCTCTTCGCGTCCCAAAATCGCCACCTTCATGTCAAACGTCCCTTTGCCATCGGTGACGCTCCAGCCCACGGTTTGCCCCGACGCAAAGTCCATTTCGCGGAATCGGTAGATCATGCTCAGCGGATCACAAACCCGTGCGGGCAGCGGGCGGGGTGGGCCATCCATGCCGCCATTGAGCAGCCGCTGCACGGTGTTGCTGCGGGGATCAAAGCGCAGCTCCACGGTGCGCGGCGCGCGGTCCTTCTGAACGCTGTGATAGTGCGAGGGCCTCAGGAACGAGGGCTCCATGGTCGAGCGCACATGATATGAAATGAGGTCGCCGTGCGACTGCATGCGCATTTCAAATTCCCAGGGGTCGGCGGCCTTGGCGTGCGGTTTGACTTCGAAGGTTCCACGACCGATGGGCACCTTGAGAAACTTGATGACGTAGTCCGCTCGCTCGCCCGCCGCAAAACTTCGGGGCGAATACGCCTGGGGCTGCTGCGAGGCCGGCGTCAGCACCGGCTTGGGCGCCGCCTGCTGATAATTCGTGCGCGAAGGATTTGCCCACACCACGATGAGCCACGCCAGCGCCAGCACGATCGCAGCCGCTCCCGCGCTCCAAATCAGTTTGCGAACGAGTGCGATCATCCCCGTGAGAGGCGATGTTGCCGCAGCCGGTGCGCCAGTCGAAAGGCCATCTCCAGGCTCTGCGCGTAGTTGAGGCGCGGGTCGCAGTGCGTTTGATAATGGCGCGAGAGGTCGGCGTCGGAGAGTTCCTGCGGCCCGCCAGTGCACTCAGTTACGTCGTCGCCGGTCAGCTCGAAATGCACGCCGGCCAGCACGCTGCCGGCGGCTTGGTGGGCGTCAAAGGTGGTCTCCAGCTCGGAGAGAATCTGGTGAAAGCGGCGGGTCTTGACGCCCTGCGGCGTGGTGACGGTGTTGCCGTGCATAGGATCGCATGCCCACGCCTCGGCCCGACCGGCGCGCGCGGCTGCAGCGATGAGCGGCGGCAACCGGCTTGCGGCAGCGTCGGCACCCATGCGCGTGATGAGCACCACGCGGCCTGGGCGGTTGGCTGGTTCTACCGCCTCGAGGAGCATGAGGAGCGCGTCGGGCGTCATCGAGGGGCCGATCTTGATCCCCACTGGGTTTTCAATGCCGCGCGCGTAGGCCACGTGGGCGCCGTCAAGCTGGCGTGTGCGTTCGCCAATCCACAGCATATGCGCGCCCAGATTGTACCAGCGGCCGTCCACGCTCACGGTGAGCGCCTCTTCGTAGGGCAGCAGCAGCGCCTCATGCGAGGAAAACAACTCCACCGTGCGCAAGGACTCATTGCCGGCCGCGCCGGTGGACTCGACAAAGTTTACCGCGTCGAGCATCCGCTCGATGAGGTCGTTGTAAACGGCCCGCTGATCGCCACAGCGCACAAAGCCCAGATCCCAATGGTCGGGATGGTGCAGGTCGGCAAAGCCGCCATCGAGCAGCGCGCGCGCAAAGTTGAGCGTGGCGGCCGATCGGTAGTACGCCTCCAGCAGGCGTTCGGGTTGGGCGCGGCGCGCCTCTGGATGGGGTGCGATGTCGTTGATGCTGTCGCCGCGGTACACCGGCAGGGCCTGTCCGTTGACTTGCTCTGTGGATTGCGAGCGCGGTTTGGCGTACTGTCCGGCCATGCGCGCCACGCGCACCACGGGCATCCGCGCGCCCCACGTGAGCACGAGGCTCATCTGCATCAGAATCTTAAGCTTGGCTTCGATGGCGGTGCGCGTGCAGTCGGCAAAGCGTTCGGCGCAGTCCCCGCCCTGCAGCAGAAACGCCTGTCCTTTGCCCGCCTGCGCCAGCCGGCCGCGCAGGGTGTCAATTTCGCCCGGCACCACCAAGGGCGGCAGCGCGCGCACGCGCGTCAGCACCCTGCCCAGCGCCTCGCCGTCCTCATAGCAGGGTTGCTGCTCAATTGGCAGGGAGCGCCAGCATCCGGGAGACCAGTCCACTGGCGACAATTAGCGGGCCGCGAGGGCGGGGGCAATGTCGAAGCGCGCGGGGCCGGGCGCCTTCAGGGTTTGATGGGCGAGCCGTCGGCAGCCCAGCCTTCGGCTGTCAAGTCGATGGCCTGCCCGTCCTTTGCCCATTCTTGGCGCCGGACGGGCTTGCCTTTGTGGTAGGTGGTTTTGAAAGCGACTTCGCCGCTGGCATGCCAACCGGTGGCCAGGCCATCCTGCACGCCCTCGGAATACGGCGTCACGCTCATGGGCTGACCGGTGGGATACCAATCACTCTGCTCTCCGTGCCTCGCGCCGGCGCGCCAATGGATTTGCAGCGAGCGTTTGCCGTTGGTAAACCAATGCGTCTCCACGCCCTCGCGCGCTCCGTCCTTGTAGGATCGCAGGACGCGCCGCCCGCCTTGCGCGTTCCATTGGGTGTAATCGCCTTCTGCTTTGCCCGCCCGCCAGTTCGCCTGCCATTCCACCTGACCATTGGTGTGCCAGCCCGTCGCGTTGCCTTCCAGCAACCCCTTCTCATAGTGCGACTGGCTCTTTTTCTGGCCACCTTGATGCCACCAGATTTCGTTGCCGGTCGCGAGCCCCTCGCGGTACGTCAGCGAACCGGCGACTTGCCCGGTGGGATAACGCCACATGGAAATACCGTGCGGCTGGCCTTCACGGTAGGGAGTTTCGATGACGGCCAGTGCGCCGTCGACCTCATACTCGTCCATCACCGTTCCGGTGAATGTCTGGTTCTGATCTGCCAGACAGGCCCGCCCATCCTCATGCAGTTCCAAGGCCTTGGCCAATACCAGCCGAGGCATAGCGATGTCAGGAGGTGGGGATGAGTGGACGTTCGCGGCGGCCGTATCACGGGGGCGCGGCTGGCAGGCGACCGTCGCCAGCGCGAGACAGGCCACCCAGCGGCATCGGAGCAATTGCACAGCAGACTAGTAACCTACGGAGCCGCCGGCTGACAAGCTCCCCCAATTTCAATCGCCCTGCGGCGTCACGGGCTTGGTCTCGATGATAGCATGCACGCCACCGCCCAGATGGCTGATGATGAACTGTCGTTGGGCTGGCGCCGTCACCGTGCCGGTGAGTTTGCCGTCATGAAACACCAGGTCCACCATGGAACGGGGATCGTCCTTGAGATGGCCCCGCGCGGCGAGTTTTAGAAGCAACTGCTCATCGGGGTCTTTGGTTTTGAGGGCGGCGGGAACCGCCTGCCCGGACTTCACGCCCACGAACTGCGTGCTGCATTCGGTGATGACGGCGTCGAAGCTCACATCCCCAAACAGGTTCAAGCGGACGGCGCCGCGCTTTTCAAGAACCGTCTGCACACCCAGATTGGGCCGCGCAAACCGATGGCGTTTGGCGATGGTTTGTGCCGCAAACTGCGCGGGCCCGTTGGTCACCACCTCGGCCGTGAACAGCTCGGGTGGGGGCCCGGCAGCCGTGGGAACGGGCGCCGGATTGGTGGGGCCGCAGCCGCACACCCACGCCACGACAGAGAGGCAGAGAGCCAGCGCGCGCATGAGTGGAGCCTATCGCATTTTCGCGCAGGCGCAAACACGCACTGGCCTTGACGCCACAGTGCCACTGCCGCCACTATTCCGGGCAATCCCTATGACACTCGCCTCCCATCCGATTGCAGCTCCGGCCTTGTTGCCGGAGGTCAGCGCGTTCCTCTCCAAGGCCAAGATTGGCGGTGTGGTGGGAGGGCGCGAAGTCTTCGCCTCTGATGACGGGGTGTTCGAGACGGTGGATCCGGGAACCGGCGCCGTTCTGGCCCGCGTGGCCCGCCTCACGGCGGCCGATGTGAACCACGCCGTGGATGCCGCCGCGCACGCCTTCGCGAAGAGCGACTGGGCGCGGATGCCCGTCAACGAGCGCTGCGTCTTTCTGCATCGGCTGGCCGACGCGGCGGAGGCGCGCAAGCCCATCCTCGCCCAGATTGAATCGCTGGATTGCGGCAAGGTGCTCGCGCAGGCGGCCGACGACGTGCAGAACTTTGTCGATACGCTGCGGTACTTTGCCTCCCTGGCGCAGAATCTGGAGATGCGCACCGTCATCGCCGTCAAGGGCCACGAAGCAGCCGTGGTGCGTCATGCCTGGGGCCCGTGCGGGTTCATCATTCCCTGGAATTTCCCGCTGCTGCTGTGCGGCTGGGGCATTGCACCTGCGCTGGCCGCCGGCAACACCTGCGTGGTGAAGCCCGCCGAGGACACGCCCCTTTCGACCTTGTACATCGGTTTCCTCGCCCGGGAACTGGGCTTTCCGGACGGGGTGTTAAACGTCGTGCCGGGCATGGGCGAAACGGCCGGCGCAGCGCTGGCCAGCCATTCGGGGCTGCGGCGGATGAGTTTCACGGGATCGCCCGAGGTGGGGCGCGAGATCGCGGCTAAGTGCGGCGCCAATCTGGTGCCGGTCAAACTGGAGCTGGGCGGCAAGGGCGCGGCAGTGGTGTTTAACGACGTGGACATCCCGGCGGTCGCCCAGAAACTCGTGCAGGCCATCACCTTTCACGCCGGGCAGGTGTGCTGCGATGCCACGCGCTGGCTCATCCAGAAGGACATCTACGAGAAGCTTGTCGACGAGTGTGCGACGCGGATGCAGGCCGTCGCCATCGGCCATCAGATGGATGCGCAAACACAGATGGGGCCGTTGGTCAGCGAAAAACAGCGTCGGCGGGTGCTGGGCTATCTGGAGAAGGGTGAGACGGGTGGTGCGCGGCGGGTGCTGCCCGGCGGGGCGGCGACGGTGCCCGGCCGCAACGGCTTCTTTGTCAAACCGGCCCTGCTGGCGGGTTCACTGGACAACGTCGCGGCGCGCGAGGAAATCTTCGGGCCGGTGGCGTATCTGGCGCCCTTCAAAGACGAGGCCGAGGGCGTGCGGCTGGCCAATGCCACCGATTACGGACTGGGCAACAGCGTTTGGTCCACTGACCTTGCGCGTTGCCGGCGCGTGGCCGAGTCCTTTGAATCGGCCAACGGCTGGATTAACGCGCACAACGTCGTGGTTCACGGAGTGCCCTACGGTGGCATCAAGAAAAGCGGGATGGGAGGAGGCGTGGGCTCGCTGGCCACACTGCTGGATTACTACCGCAACATCTCCGTCGTGCGCCCGCTCTAAGTTGGGAGGCGGGCGGGCCCTTCAGCCTAGGGGCGTTTCCAGACGTCAGTCACCGTTTCCTCGCAAGCAGCAGACGCTCGGCGAGATCAGTGATCACCCCATTTTCTTTCTTTCCACTATCCCTAGGGGAAGTGGAAAGAAAGAGCCCCCAACGTATGTTCGGGGTCGGGTGCTTCAATTCCGCTCGTTGAGCGTTGGCAGCGAGGCGACGACCAGGTCGAGGATGTAGCGGGGCTGGTTATGTTCGCGCGCCCAATCGTTCGGGTCGTTCTTGATGCCGCTATCCTTGTCCACGGTGATTTGGTAGCGCTCCATGATCCATTCGAGAGCGGGCTTGCCGTTCACCACGTAATCGCAGGCTTCGAGCGGGATGCCGGTGAGCGTGATGCGCGCGTTGTAATGGAGGGTCGTCTTGTCCACCTGCTTGTCCTTGCGGCCAAAGGTCATCTTCTGCACGAGGAAATCCTTGGAAGAATCGCTCGGGAGTTCGCTGGCGAATTCCTTCGCCAGCCACGGCTCAATGGTTTCGTAGTTCAGATGCCATTGCGCGATTCAGACTTCATCAAACGCCCCTGACAATGGTAGAGGTGTTGTCACTAGAGCCATTTTCTGAGGAGTTGAAATCTCTAAACCATTGATTCTATTGAGGGGAAAAAATTGGAGCGGGTGAAGGGA
>SXGS01278239.1_pt1 | contig 20816 bp, 14 predicted proteins | sample 3174681 | NCBI WGS metagenome assembly SXGS01 (sample SAMN11356861, study PRJNA531348) | freshwater metagenome | isolation source: freshwater sample F1-80 | place: China: Fuxian Lake, Yuxi | collected 2017-12-25 | reverse complement strand
GTCGCGCAACTCCGTTTGCGCGCGTCTCTCGCGGCAAGCCCCCGGCGTGGCTCGGGCACCGGGCGGGGTGTGATGGGGGATGATCCCGGGGAGATCTCGTCCGATTGGGATGATTGATTCCGCCGGGTTCCCCAAGTGATCCACCTTCAGGTGTCGAACACCCCGATTGCAGACGCCTGACACGTTGTGGGATAGGCGGTGACGCTACGGGGGGGAGGGACTCCACTTGCTACGCCCAGGGGGCACCCGGCGTGGCGCGGGTACGGAGGGCTGTGACTCGGTGTTGGAGGACCACCGTCACCCGGTTCGCCGGGCAGTTGACGGCGAACGGCACGTTCAAGGGTGGGCGATGGGCGCATCGCGAGCACCCGTCGCAGCACGGATGTGGGTTTGCTGCGTCACGGGTTTGGCGCTCCCTCTTCGCGGAGGGCCAGGGCGTTTTCAAAGTCCGCGGCGGCAGCGAATGTCGCGCCGGCAACCCTGTCCAGGCACTCCGCGCGGCAATTTCGCGGCTCACCGGATCCGGTTCGGACCGGTTCCTCGGGGCGGCCGGTGACTCTAAAAACGCCGGGGGCGCTTCCGGCTGTGCTTTCCGGAAATGGACCGGCCACAGTTTCCAGAGAGCACACCTGCTCCCGGCTTCCTATTCGCGAGCGCGGATGGCGCGGAGGCCTTCGGCGAGCGCGGACTGATAGAGCCACAGGTCGCCGCCGTAGGCAAGGATGCGGAAGCCCCGCTCCAGGGCGAGGCGGGCGTCGGCGACTGAGTTCGCCATGATTCCCGCCGCCTTGCCGTGCTTCACGCACGCCGAAAGCACCTTGACCACGGCCTCCAGGTAGTCCGGGTGGTCGAACTGGCCGGGGATTCCGAGCGAGTTGGTGAGGTCGAAATGGCCGATCCAGAGCACGTCAATCCCCTCGACCGCAGCGATGGCCTCGACGTTCTCCACACCGGTGGCGGTCTCGATCTGGGCGATCAGCAGCATCTCCCGGTTGGCGCTCTCCATCTTCGGGACGATGTCGCCGCCGGCGTAGTCGTCGTGGGCCACGCCAAAAGCGGCGCCCCGGCGGCCCACCGGGGGATACCGCCCGGAGTCGGCGATCAACTGGGCTTGTTCTCCCGTCTCGACCATCGGGACCATCAAGCCCATCGCGCCGACATCCAGCACCGGAGCCATGAGGTGGTAGCGGGCGGTCGGCACCCGTACCAGCGGGATGAGGTCGGCGGCGCGGGCCGTGGCGATCAACCCCCGAATCGTGTCGGTCGACCAGCCGGAGTGCTCCTGGTCGAAGATGACGAAGTCCGCGCCCGCGTGGGCGGCGAGCCGGGCGATGCCGGTCGAGTTGAACTCGAAGACCATGGTACCGACGGAGATTCCCCCGTCCTGTAACTGCTGCTTCACACTGTTGTCGCGCATTGACTGCTCCTGTTCGCGTGGAATGATCTACGCGATTTCTTCCAGCACGGCCGTGAGGGCGGGCACCAGCTGCTTCTTCCGGGAGACGATGTTCTCCAGGTCGAATTCCCCCTCGCCGACCCGAGCGAACGGGAGGGCCGTGAGGATGCGTCGCTCCCCTTCGCAGAGAAGGCGACTCTTTCCTTCCACCACATCCGTGATCATCAGGGCCATCAGGGCCAGACCTTCCCGTTCGCGCCGCGCCCGGAGGCCGGCCATAAGTTCCGGTTTCCGCTCCGGCAGCGCCGCCAGGCTCCCCACTTCCGCCTGGGCAATGCTGAGCGCCTGGTTCCCGAGGGTGTAGGCCTTGCGATCCGTGTCCAGGATCTCATCCACCGGGCGCGTGTCCAGGTCCGCCGCGGCGCGCAGCAGCTCCTCGCCGAAGCCACGTGCGTCCACCTGGAGCAGGCCCGCCAGCCAGTCGGCGGCGGTCGCATCGCGCGGGGTGGTGGTGGGGGAGCGGTAGATCAACGTGTCCGAGAGGATGCCGCTGAGCAGCGCGCCGGCGATCCCGTCGGGCGGACGGAATGCCGCGGCCCGGCACCGCTCGGCCACCATCGTGCTCGTGCTGCCCACCGGCTCGATGGTAAACGGGATCGGCGCCGCCGTGGTCGGGTTGCCCAGCCGGTGGTGGTCGAGCACGCCGACGATCTCCGCCTCGTCGGCATCCGCCACCGCCTGGGAGAGCTCGTTGTGATCCACCAGGAAGAGGCGCGCGCGGGGCGGGTCCAGAATCCGGCCCCGGGTCGCGAGCCCGAGGTAGCGGCCGTCCTCGTCCGTGACCAGGAAGTCGTCCGACTCGCTGCGGAGCAGAACGCTGCGGTGGTCGCTGATCCGCTCGATCGCCGCCAGCACCGGCGCAGGCTCGACGTGGGCGCGGCAGGGCGCGGCCAACGCTGCACCGGTGCCCGGCTCGCCGAACGCGCGGGCCAGCGCCCTCGGCGTGACCACCCCGAGCGGCTTACCGTCCTCGTCCACCACGGGGATGACGCGCTCCCCCGAGGCCAGCCGGGCCAGCGCCTCGGCCAGCAGGCGCCCGCCTGCGAGAGGTGCACTCTCCCGGGCCGCGTGGGCAAAGGTGGGAGCCACGCCGGTCAGGAGGCGGGGCGCCGCCTGCTGGAACCGCTCGAGGGCGAAACGCGACCGTGCCGATGGTTGCCCACACCGGGCTGCCACCACGCCCTTCTCCCCCGCCGCGTCCAGGTACCAGGCAAACCCGAGGGCCGCCCCGATGGCGTCCGTGTCGGGCCTCTGGTGCCCGATCACGTACGTCAGTCCGACCTCCCACTCTTTCCGAACCCGCATGCGTGCTTGTTTCTCCACCGGAGCGCGATCCGGCGGATCTCCCCCCACAGTGTACCGCGTTCGGGATACGGGACAAAGGTTTCCGGTGGGAAGTCAGTACGAGCGTCGGAGGGAGGGGAGAGGAAGTAGGAACTAGTGAGGACGGGGGATGGGTGGGCTGGCCTGCTCGGGACTCGCCTTGCGCCTCTCGACTGCCGGCGCCGCTTGCTGCGCTCAGGGTGCGCCGCACCTCCGGAGCGTTGATGCGGCCGGCGACCCGTGACTGCATCGGTGAGCGAGGTCTTGCGTTCGCCCTGCACCACTGAGGGAACCGGTCAGAATTAATCGTCCCGCCTGCGCGTGGCTCGGGCACGGGGTGCGTGGGCGGGAGGGGGTCCCCTTGCTACGCCAAGGGGGCACCCGGCGTGGCTCGGGTACGGCATCTGGCACGCACCGCAGGAGATCGCTGGCCGATGTGGAGTCGCGCAACTCCGTTTGCGCGCGTCTCTCGCGGCAAGTCCCCGGCGTGGCTCGGGCACGGCGTGCGTGGGCGGGAGGGGGGTCCACTTGCTACGCCCAGGGGGCACCCGGCGTGGCTCGGGTACGGAGCGGGGATGTGATGGGGGATGATCCCGGGGTAATCTCGTCCGGTTGGGATGATTGATTCCGCCGGGTTCCCTGAGTATTGCAGGTTGAGGGGGGCCGCCCCGCCGGTGTAGAACTGTTCGACAGTTCGCAGACTACCCGGAACCGCACCAGAGAGGGGAACCCCTGATCCCGGTTGAGCCTCAAGAGCTCGACCGGGCCCGCGTGTTCCCAGTCGAGGCTGGTAATCCCGAAAATCACTCCCTGCCGCCAGTCCTGCTTTCGGGGGCGCTGTACGCGCGCTCTCTGCCGACAGGCAAACCGCCAGCAGCCAGCGTTTCTCGGTCCGACCGTGTCCGGTGTCCACTTCCTCCGCGCTGGCCCGATCCCGGCCCGGCGCCCGGTGCGGCGCGAACCAGTCCTCCACCGCTGCCAGCAGTTCCGGTTGGTTTCCCTTCACGTTCATCAGGTAGTCCCCGCCGGCGTCAGTGATCTGCTGCGCCGTCCGCCGATGGGTGTGCAGGACCTCCTGAGTCACCACCTTGCCCTGCGCCACCACCTGGGCCAGGAGGGTCTGTACTGCCGCGATCTCGTGGCCGTCCTGCGCATCCGCAGCGCCGGCCGTGAGCCCCAGCCGGTGGCCCACACCGTCCCCATTTGCGTGACTTCCGCGTCCATGCTTAGCGCCCCACACCTCGTCTTGCGGTCCACAGCCAGGGCCGCTTCGGTTCGCAGGGGGTCGTGCTCCTGGAGTTGGGCCTCGACGCCGGCCACCCAGGCGCGGATTTGCGCTTCCGGCGCCGACCAGTGCATCCGCGCCATGCGATAGTGCCATGTGGACGGGCAAGGGGTCGTGTCCCGGGGATAACCAGCCGAGTCGGGTACGGAATTCCGGAGCCTGATCGGTCTCCCAGCAGGCGGGGGCGCCGCAGCGGAGGGCGCAGATCATCCGGGCCAGCATGGCCACCAGCGCCGCCGCCCCCGGCGGCGGCGCTGGTCCGGTACCTGCGCCAGGTAGGCGCAAAGGGGGACCAGTGGAGGCGCGGCGTCCGCGGGCGGGGCGGTCGGGCTGCCCGCAGGTGACCGCAGTGCAGCGACCGCCGCGGGTGCCGACAAGGGGTAGGGCACGGCGTTCGGTATCGAGACCTCCTGGGGTGAGCGGGCCGCAGGAAGTAGCTTCGCCGGACGCGGCGTGCATGACTCCTTGACTTCACCCCTGCCAGCCGCCCCGGGGTGCGGCGGGCCGGCTGGAGTGGGCCGCCGGTCGCGAGGTCCGCTGGTCCGTTGCTTGCGGCGCCACGAGAGACCCAATTCGTGTAGAAAAACAATTTGTAGGACTATTGAAACGGCCTCCCTGGGAACGACCCGACATCTGCGTCCCACCCGAATCGCTGCTGTTCTACGACAGCCCCGGCTCACCCTGCACCACGCTCGAGCAAGGCGTCGGTTCGCTGATGACCGGGCGGAACAGGATGTTCTCAGTCTCAGCCCGCTGTGGAGATCCGCCGCCGCAGGACCATCGGAAATCACCGCTCGCCGCGGAACTGTGGACGCAATAGTTCCTCCCTGCCTCCTGCCAAACTGGCAACCGCGCAGTAGGTGGAACCGTGACATCTCGGCCCACGGCACCCAAGGGCCGGCTCCCCCAATTCCTTCTTGGCATGCCTGTCTGGACCATTCGCCAGCAGGGCACACTGGGGGTGCAGAGGAGGCGCGGGGTCGCGCCGTCCCGACCGGCTCGGCCATCGCAACCAGCCTGCGGTGTCCCTCACACCGCGTGTTCATCGGAAGTCAACTGCCATGACGACTCTGCCCCGCTGGTCAACCATCGTACGGTACGCGCCCCTCGCCCTCATGGGGCTCTTTCTGACGGCGCCCGCGCTCTTCCTCCCGCTCGGCGGTTCCTGGGAGGGCCTGCGGCCTGCTCTCCTGCACGCCGCCGCCGCCGCGCTCGCCGTCCTCACCCTCTCCCGCATCGCCTGGTCCACCCAGGGCGTACGCGGCTTCCTCGCCGCCGGGCCCAACCTCCCGCTCCTCCTCCTGCTCGCCTGGGCCGGGCTCTCCTTCCTCCTCTCCGCTCCCGCCGAGGGACGGGGCCGCCAGTTTGCTCTCGGGGAGTTGCGGCGCCTCGCCGGCGGCGCCTCCCTCTACTTCGCTGCTTCCCACTACGGCAGCTCCCACCCCCGCCGCCGGGAGCTCACCCTGCTCCTCCTCTGCGGCGGCGTACTCGCCGCCGTCGCCGGGCTCCACACCTGTGACCGCTCCGCCGTGCACATCGCCACCGGCGCCTTCGGCAATTCCCAGCTCCTCGCCGCCTTTCTTGTGCTCCTCCTGCCCGTCGCCGCCGTCTTCTCGCTCGTCGGCCGCCTGGGCGCGCGTCGCATCGTGGCCACCGTCGGCGTGGTGCTCATCCCCGGGCTGCTGTTGCTCACCCTGAACCGCAGCGCCTGGATCGGCGCTCTGGCCGGGCTGGCGGCGGTCGGTCTCCTGGCCCGCTGCGGGACCCGCCCCGGCGTGGATCTGCTCGCGCACTGGCGCCGCCGGTGGGTGGCGCCCGCCGGGCTGGCGCTGGCGGTCCTCACCTTCTGCATCCTCGCCTGGCCGCAGCCCGCCGTCGCCGCCCGCGCCCAATCCCTGGGCGCCCTAGCCACCGACCGCTCGCTCCAGTGGCGGCAGCAGATGTGGGCGGTGGGCGCCCGCATGCTGCACGCCCGCCCGCTGCTCGGGTTCGGCCTCGGCGCCTTCCCGCTGCGCGCGGACGAGTACGCGGTAGAGAGCCAGGGGCCGCTGCGCATCTCGTTCCGACAGCACGGGCACGACGTGGTCGTCGGGCCTCGTTCCATCGCCGTCCCCTCGGCGGCGCAGGTCGAGGCCGAGGGTGTCTCGCTCTCCAGCCTGGCGCACAACGAGTACCTGCAGTTGGGGGCGGAGCTGGGTCTGGTCGGGCTGGCCCTCTATCTCGCGGTGCTCTGGGGCTTTTTCCATCGGGCGCTCGGCACGCTGCGGCGGCGGCGAGGCGCGCAGAACTGGCTGCTGCTGGCGGCGGTGGGCGGGGTGACGGCGCACGCGGTGAACGGGCTCACCAACCCGGGGGGGCAGTTTGGGGAAGTGAGCGGTCTGTTCTGGCTGCTGCTCGGGGTGGGCATGGCGGCGGGCGGGCATCCCTGTCCCCTGCGGAAGGCGATGCGCGCGCCCCAGACCGCGCCGCGGGCGGGCCTCCTGCCGGCGCTCGGACGGCGGACTGCGGGTGTCGCGTGGGCCCTGGCGGTGGTGGCGGCGGTGCCGACGGCGGGACTGGCGGAGGCCGAGCAGGCACTCGAGTCCTATCTGGCAGTGGGTCCCGCTATGATCACCTTCGAACCCACACCGGTGGGCGGGTTTTCATCCAAGGAGTTCACCATCGGAAACACCGGGCCGGTGTCGATCGGCGTGGAGCCCATTGTGCCGCGCCGGGATCCGTTTTCCGCAACCGGCTTCTTGGGCTCGGTGCCCCCATTCAGCTCGATCAGGGGCAGGGTGTTATTCAGGCCGCATGTTGAGAACAACTGCGATCCCTTCATTGGAGACTTCGGGATCCGCGCGACGTGGACCTATCCCGATCCCGACGGGACGCCGGGAAGCGACTCCAAGAACATCGCCCTATCGGGACGTGAGCCGAGACCCGCGATCGGGCTGATCGGACCCAGATTCGAGCCCACTCGGACGGGTAGGACGAGTTCCTCGCTGCGGGGGGAAGAGCTGCGGATCACCAATGGTGGTGAGCCGGGCTCCATCTTGGAGTACACCGCTGCGGTGGCCCCCGGAGTATTCTCTGCGCGCCCCGCCCGGGGAGTGCTCGGCAGGGGTGCGACGGCCAGGGTCGTCGTCCGCTTCCATCCCAACAACGATGTGTGTCAACTCCCGGACTTTCGGGGTCTCGCGACCGCGACCGGCAACTGCAACACCAACGGACAGGTGGAGTTCACCGCACGAAATCCGATCCCAGCAGTCGTTCAGATACCGGACCGGGGCAGACAGCCCGGAGTGCTGGATTTCGGAAGATCGTCTGATGCCCAGCGAAGGCTCACATTCGAGAACAACGGGGAACGAGATTCTGTTCTGTGCGTGACCGGGTTCCAGGTTGTTCAGCGACCCCCGTTCCGCTCGATCCTGCCAAGGCCCACTCCCTTTCAGGTCGGGCGCCGCGGGCGCGCGAGTCTCCTCATACTGTTTGATCCGCCCACCCCGGGGCAGTTCGGTGGAACGGCTACGGTCAGCACGAACATCGGCGACCTGACAGTATCGCTGACAGGGGTGGCGGGGGGGTAGCCGGCGAGTAGTGTCCCAGGCTTTCAGGTCGGCTGCTGCCGAACGTTCACTAGCCGGGAAGTGGCCGGCCTACCGCGCGGAAACCGGATCGTTGCCCGCGACGCGACGGCAATGGAAAGCAACGCGCTGCTGCCTGCCGTTCGCGCCCCATGCCGAGCGGCGGGGAAGCGGGCGGCAGCGTCTCCTCCTGCCGTCAGGACCGAAAGCAGGGATTGATCGCCTGGCACTGCTCCAGCGGATCACGCCCGGCGCCATAGCCTTCCGCGGAAGATCGTGTGTCATCACGGCGCGAGGTCACAATACGCCCGGCCATCAGGCCGACCGCAAAGCCCGCCGGCTCGCGGCAGTGTCCGGGGCAGCAGATAAAATCAAGATGCCTTTCCGTCCTCACCCTCTCCCGCATCCCCGGGTCCACCCAGGAACAAGCCAGTAGTAAACACCGGATGGGTTGCCCGGTAGAATTCCAGGAAGACCGGAAACCGGTCGGCGGGCCGGGAACCGTAGAAACCGATGGAAGCAGAGGAAACTGCGAGAATCCGGTTTCGGCGAGGAATTCGGGGCTTTCGGGTCGTGGAGGGCACACTCGCGGCGAAACGTGCGTCTGTAGGATGGGCGAGTGGGTGCCGGCGGCAGTAGGATCGGTGCGCCTCGGAGTCCCGGTGGTCCGGCTAGAGGCTCCCGGGTGCGCGTGCTAAAGTGCGGCGGACTCCGCGCGGCGCCCGGAAAATCGGGATAAGTCCCCGGCCCCGTCCGGCTGATGATGGGAACGGGAGCGGAAAGAACCCCGCGGGGGAAAGATCGAGGAGCAGGGGCAGACATGGTGAACAACTGGCAGCGCAGGCTTCGGAATGTACGGCGGGAAGCGCGAGACGTTCCGTGGCAGACGGTCCTGCCGCGGATTGGTCTCGCGGTCGGGGTCCTGGTGGCGGTCTCCGCCGCTTTCGTGGGCGCCGCCGGGCGCCCCGACAGTCGTCTGCAGAAGGGGCAGCCGGCGGTGTCTCCGGTCGCCGCGCCCAACCCACAGTTGACGCGGCTCGAGACGCAGGTGCAGCGGAATCCCAGTTCATCCCGAGTCCGCTCCGAACTGGGCAACGCCTACCTGAAGCAGAGCGAGGTGGCGGGTGCACTCGGGCAGTTCAGTCAGGCCCTGCAGCTTGATGAACAAAAGGACTTGAAAGGCAAAGACGCGCCGGGAGAATCCGCGCTCGGACTGGCGCAGATCGCCACGCAGGTCCGCGATCGAGACGGCGCCCTCGTCTTTGCGGAACGCGCAGCGCGTCGGAAACCGAACGACCCGGACGCGTGGACTGCACTCGGCATCGCCTACGCCATGAACCGCAGGAACGCCGACGCCACGAGGATTTTTGAGCAGTCGCTCAAGCAGTTTCCCAGGCACCAGAAGCTGAAACTGGCAGCAGCCGCGCACTTCGGCCGCCTGCGCCAGTGGGCCCGTGCCGAGTCGCTGGCGCGCGCGGCCGTCGCGCTCCCGCCGCCGGACGGCGCCGCCGACGGATTGCTCGCCGCACTCTTCCTCGAGCAGGGCCGCATCCAGGACGGGGAAGCACAGCTCGTGAAATTGAGCCGGGACCGGCCGAATGATCCCAATCCGGTCTTCGCGCTGGGGAAAGTGCGTCTCGGGCAGCGAGATCTGACCGGCGCGCGCGAAGCGTTTCAGCAGGTGGAACGAATGCAGCCCGGAGAGCCGGTTCCGCACGTCTACACGGCGATCACCCACATGCTGGACAGCAACCTCGACGGCGCCGAAGCCTCCTACCGGAAGGCGCTGGCGGTGGACACCAATTCGGCATCGGCCCAGCTCGGCATCGCCACCATCCGCCACCTCCAGGGCCGCAAGCCGGAGGCGATTGAGAGCTATGAGCGCCTTGCGCAGTCCCAACCCTCGCTCTCGCCTGCACTGAACAATCTCGCCTACCTCTATGCCGAAGAGGGCAAGAACCTCGAACGGGCGCAGCAGCTCGCCGAGCGCGCCGTGGCCGTGTCGCCGCGCACCGGGTCGCTGCACGATACCCTGGGATGGGTCCTCTACCGGCGCGGTGAGCATGCGGCGGCTGTCGCGGAACTCCAGCAGGCGTCCCGGCTTGCGCCGCAGAACGGCACCATCCAGTTCCACCTGGGCAAGGCGCTGCTCGCCGCCGGCAAGCAGGCCGCCGGAGAGGCGGCTCTGCGGAAGGCGCTCACCCTGAACCTGGGATACCGTGAGAAAGAAGAAGCGGAACGGATCCTCGGCGGGGCCGCAGCAGCGCCGAACCAGACGGAATGAACATTCTGGTCGTGGGTGTGGCCGGAGGCACGGGCTCCGGAAAGAGCACCGTGGTGGAACGGGTCGCGCGGGCTCTGGGGCCGGACCGAGTCGCACTCCTGCAGCAGGACGCCTACTACCGGGACGGCAGCCATCTGCCGATGGAAGCCCGGGCCGCGCGGAATTACGACCACCCGGATGCGATTGATGAGGAGTTGCTCGCGGCGCACGTGCATACCCTGGCCAACGGGACTCCCGTTGACGCTCCGAGCTACGATTTCGTCACCCACACGCGCGGTGTTGCCACACTCCGGGTGGAGCCCCGACCCTGCGTGGTGGTTGAGGGCATTCTGATCCTCGCGTCGGCGCGCGTTCGCGGACTGCTCGATCTGAAGATCTACGTGGAAACCGACGCAGACATCCGGTTCATCCGCCGCCTGCGCCGCGACATTGCCCAGCGCGGTCGCAGCGCCGAAAGTGTGATGCAGCAGTGGGAGGACACGGTGCGGCCGATGCATCTCCAGTTTGTGGAACCGAGCAAGCGCCACGCAGACCTGATCATTCCCGAAGGCGGCCACAATGAGCGGGCGCTCGAGGTCCTGATCGCTCGCCTTCGCAGCGATGACGAGGAGCGCGGCGCTGGTGGGCAGGTGCGAGACGTACCCCTGGGGCCCCGCCTGCACTCAGGCGGATAGAATCCCCAAAAGCTGCGAAGGCCAGATTTTCCACGGAACCGGGAGGGCAGGATGGCGCAGGCAGTGGTGCGGGAACGAAGGGTGCTGCAACCCCAAACTCGGCTCCCCACGGAGGACGAGCTCCCTGATGAGGATGACAGTTTTGTGGAAAACCAGGAGAGCGATTACGCCGCCATCCTGCTGACCGAAACCCTGGATATCGAGTGGCAGAGCATTCCGGACCGCGCCACCGGCAGGAACATGGTCTATCACCACACCCCGCCGAAGCCGGGACGGCGTATCGGGCAGAACGAGTTGCTGGGTCCGGATATGTGGGCGGCGGTGGGTGTCCCCAAACGCTTGCGCCGGAGTTGGGTGCGGTGGGTGGAGGGCAAAGCGCCGGACGTGGTGGTGGAATTCCTGTCGGGCAAGACCGCCCACCGGGACCGCACCACGAAGAAGCGCCTCTACGAACAGACCGGGGTCCAGGACTACTTCTGGTATCATCCCCATACCAGCGAGTTCAAAGGGTTCCACCTCGTGCAGCAGCAGTACGTGGAGCTCACCCCGGATGCGTCGGGCGCCCTCTACTGTCAAGCCCTCGACCTGTATCTCCTGCGCTGGCAAGGAGAGTACAAGGAGCAAAGCCGGGAATGGCTCCGCTGGCGCCGCCCGGACGGGACGCTGCTGCCTACCGCTGCGGAAGCCACTGCACAGGCCATGCGAAAGTCCGCCGAGGCGTTGGCGGAAGTGGACCGGCTGCGGCAGCACGCCGCCCAGGCCCGCGAGATCACTGACCGGGCCCTTCAGGCGGCGGCCGAGGCATCAGAGGAAGTGGACCGCCTGCGGCGGCACGCCCAAGAGGCCGAGGAGGCACGCGCGGCGGCGGAGCGCCGCATTGCCGCGATGGCGGCGCGCTTACGCGCCCTCGGGCTCTCCGACGAATGAACCGGGAGGTGGGAACTGGGGAACGAGAGGGGGAAATCAGGGTGCCGGGGGCGCGTCCGTCTTGCGTCCGAATGCCCGGTTCCTGCTCCCTGCTCTCCACCCCAGGCTTCCCGCTCCGGCTGTGGCGGGTCGAGGGGCTCGCCGGCTACCCTGAGCCGGTGGGAACGATAGGGGGATACGAGGCAAGAACCCGCGAAGCGGGTGTGTGCCTGCTGCGCGAGGCACAGTCGCGCTTCCGTGACGCCGGAGTGCAGCGGGTGCTTGCGCCGATGGACGGCAGCACCTGGGGCGACTACCGCTGCGTGCTCCCCGATCCGACTTCCCCCTCACTTCCTTGTTTTCCGGGCGAGCCCGGGTGTAGGGCTGAGCGGGCCGGCGACTTTCCGGCTGCCGGGTTCCGGGAGTGCGCGCGCTACGTCTCCCGAATTCATCACGACCTCAGCCGTCGGGCCGTCGCAGCCGAATCGCCCCTGCGGCGCCGCCTCGCCGGGATCCGGATTCGTACTTTTGACCCGACGCGCGCTGAAGACGACCTCAGGCAGATTCACGCTGTTTCCCTCGACGCGTTCGCATCCGCCCCCTATTTTCGCCCGATCCCGTGGGAGCAATTCCGCGAGAGTCTCCGCTCCAGCCCGGCCCGCGACCCGGCATGGACGCTGCTGGCTGAGGACGCAGAAGACAGGCTGGTGGGGTTCGGGTCGGCGTACCCGTGGAACGACTATGGTCCGTCGCTGGTGGTGAAGACACTGGCCGTCGCACCGGACCGTGCGCCGCACGGACTCGGGGCGCTGCTGGCCGACGAGCTGCACAGCCGTGCCGAAGCTGCCGGGTTGAAGGCCGTAATCCACGCGCTGATGCATGCGGACAACCCGTCGGTGCGGCTGTCACGACGGTATGAAAGCGACCTGTTTCGCTCCTACGCCCTGTTTGAGTGGCGCGCGGATGAGTGACACCAATCCCAACGTTGCAGCCCTGCTGCCCGTCCTGGCTAACCGGCACGGCAGCCGCCCGGCGCTCATCGAATGGCGGCGGGGACGGCGCCGCGAAACTTCCTTCCAGGAACTGGCTGAGCGAGTCGCGCTGCTTGCGGGCACCTACCGGGCCCGCGGCCTGAGCCCGGGGGATCGGATGCTCGTGTTCATCCCGATGTCCACCGAGCTGTACATCACTCTCCTCGCCTGCTGGACGCTGGGGATCACCGCGGTCTTCCTGGACGCCTGGGCCGACCGCCGGCGGCTGAATCTCGCGGTGGAGGCCGCAGCGCCCCGGGCATTTGCCGGCAGCCCCCGGGCGCACCTGCTGAGGTTGCTCTCCCCGGCCTTGCGGCGGATCTCGCTCACCTTTGTCGCGTCCGACGCCTCACGCCCGTCCCCCCAGTCCGTGCGCCCTGCCGACCCACAGCAATTGGCCCCCCAGCACGCGGCGCTCGTTACCCTTACCACCGGCAGCACCGGCCCGCCTCGCAGTTTGTCGCGCAGTCACCATCACTTGCGCGCGCAGCATCGGGCCCTCTCTCGCCTGTTCGAGCTGACGCCGGAGGATCGGGACCTGCCCACGCTGCCCATCTTCGCGCTGAACAGCCTGGCGGCCGGCATCCCCGTCGTCCTCGCCGACGTGGATCATCGCCGTCCGGCGCATCTTGCCGCGTCCGAGTGGCTGCGGGTGATGGATGCCGAGCAGATAACGACTTTCGGCGGGTCCCCGGCGACCATTGCGGCGGTGGTCTCGGCATCCCGGCGCCGGGACCGCCCGCTGCCGCTGCGCCGGCTCTTCGTCGGTGGCGCGCCGGTGGACGCCCATTTCGCGCGGGACGTTCTGGCGGCGGGCGACTTCCACGGCCTCGCGGTCTATGGAAGTACCGAGGCGGAGCCGATCGCCGCCATCTCGCTTCGGGAGCTCGCCGAACTCGACGGGGAGGGGGTCTGTGTGGGCCGACCCGTCCCCGAAGCCGTCGTCCGGCTCCTCGGCGACGATACCGGCGAGGTCTCCGTCTCGGGCGAACATGTCCTGGCGGAGCCGGGGGAAGCATCCGCGTGTGGTCCGGTGCTCCATGACGGGGACCGCGTGTGGCGAAGGATCGGCGACGCCGCACGCTGGGATGACGCGGGCCGTCTCTGGCTGCTGGGGCGGGTCGGCGACTGCCTGCGCCGGGACGGGAAGGTGTGGTGGCCGCTGCCCGCCGAACAGCGCGCGCGTGCGGGTGGGGGAGTCAGAGCTGCCGTCTACATCGGGTTGCCGCAGGAAGGGGACAGCCACGGGGGGACGGGCCACCACGGGGGGGTGCCCCTACGGGCGGTGCTGTGCGTGGAACCGGTCCCGGGACTGTCGCCCGATCTCGCGGAATTGCGGCGTCTACTCGCTCCGTGGCCTCTTGATGAAGTGCGAATTGTCCCCAGGATCCCCAGAGATCCGCGCCATGCCAGCAAACCAGATCGGGCCGCGCTCCTGGAGAGGATGAAGAGTTCGCGAGGGGTAACGTAGAGAGACAATCACGGTTCGCCGTCTCCGCCCCGGCCGGATCGCTGCCGCCCAGCGGCTTCGGGCGGCGCGTAGTGCCGCCCGGGGTGCGCGGCGCGGACCGTTGATTGTGGACCCGTACCACACCGATCAACGAGCCTGACGCGGTCAGCACGTCCCGATGGGGCCGGCCCGCTCTGCTGGAGAATGAGAGAGAATGCGCGCGCTCTTCCTCGTCATGGACACCGTACGGCGGGACTACCTTACCGCCTACGGGAATGATTGGGTCCAGACTCCCAACATCACCCGGCTTTCCCGCGAGGGAGTGACGTTCGATAATCACTGGGTCGGCTCGCTCCCATGTATGCCCGCGCGGCGCGAGTTCATGACCGGCCGGCACAACTTCCTCTATCGCGGCTGGGGACCGATTGAGCCGTTCGACGACACGTTGCCCCGTCTGCTTCGTGAAGAGGGAGTGTTCACCCATCTGCTCACCGATCACGATCACTACTTTGAGCTCGGCGGCGAGAACTATCACACGTGCTTCAACACCTGGGACTTCTTTCGCGGCACCGAGCACGATCCCTGGGTCTCCATCGTAGACCGGATGGCGCTGCCCGAGCACCTGGGGAAACTGAGCCAGCAGAACTGGCACAACCGGCAGAAACAGCAGACTGAGGAAGAGTTTTCCGGACCCCGTACCTGCCGGTCGGCAGTCGAGTGGTTGGAGGCGAACAAGAAAGCGGACGACTGGTTCCTCCAGGTAGAGCTCTTCGATCCGCACGAGCCGTTCACGTGTACTGACCGCTGGCGCGAACTCTACGGTGACGATTGGGAGGGCACCCTCTTCGATTGGCCGGACTACCGGGTGGTAGACGAAGACCCCGGAGCCATCGAGCACGTGCGGAAATGTTACGCCGGGCTGCTCAGCATGACGGACCACTGGGCCGGCAAGGTGCTGGCGAAACTGGAAGAGATCGGCGTGCTGGATGACACGCTCGTTGTTTACACTACCGATCACGGCACCATGCTGGCGGAGCACCAGTACTGGATGAAGAACTACATGCCGATGTTCAACGAGATCGTCCGCATCCCGCTCGTGCTGCGCCTGCCCCGGGCGGCGTCCGCCGGTACCCGTTGTGCTGCGCTCACGCAGACGATTGATGTGATGCCCACGTTCCTCGAGCACTTCGGCGCCCCCACGCCTCCGCACGTGTATGGGAAGTCGCTCTTCGCGGCGCTGCGCGGCGAAACCCTGCGCCCGGACGCGCTGTTCGGCTACTTCGGCAAGGCCACCAACATCACGGACGGGCGGCACGTCTACATGCGAAACCCGGTCCAGGAGGACGGCGGCCCCCTGCATGCCTACACCGCCATGCCGGTCGGAGGTCTCAACTCCTGGTTCCCTCGGGAGTCGCACGAGCGCATGGAAATGGGGCGCTACTTCGGCCACACCTACAACATGCCGCTGTACAAGATCCCCACCACCGGCCAGGTGCCCGTCGCCGCCCCCGGCGAGCCGTCCTACCTGGGCCGCCACCAGTTGTTCGACACCGAGGCGGATCCGCGGCAGGAGCACCCGCTGGACAATCCGCCGCTTGAGGCGCACTTTGTAGGGCGCCTCGCCGCCCACTTCCGCACCCATGAGGCCCCGGCAGAGCAGTATCTCCGCCTCGGGATCCCGGCGCCTGCCGCGTAGCTGCCCGAACGCACCGCTGAGGCCCCGTTCGGGCGTGCGGCCGATCTCCTGCCGCCGTCCGCTCTCCGAGTCATCTACCATGAATCGCCGACAGACACTCTTTGCACCCCTTGCCCTGATCGCCGGCACAACCCCGGTTTGCCGGCCGGGCCTGGCGGAACAGGCCGCCGCATCGCGCGACCACCAGCGCCGGACGATCTACCACTCGCCTGGGACTCCCGGGTTCACCAGTTGGGTGGGCGCGTGGGTCATGCCGGACCACAGCCTGATGATCAGCTTCACGCAGGCGACCGGTCCAGCAGCCGGCCGCCGCCCCGCACCGCAGGACGTGCAGCACCGCCTCTCCTGGCCTCCGGCCGGTCGGGCCGCATACGACATGACGGGCCTCGATCTCCGGAACGTCCACCTCCGGTCGCGCGATGGCGGCAAGACCTGGGACCAGGTGAGCGCCGATCGTTTCCAATCGTGCATGAACGGGGTCACCGGCGAGGCGGAGACGGCGCTGCCCAACGGGACGGTCGTGCGCGGCGTGTGGGGTTACTACCTCCCCTACAACCCGGAACTCCCGAAGACGGGCTATCTCGAACGTTCCAGTGACGGGACCCGCACCTGGGGACGGCCCGAAGTGCTTCTCGATCCGGATCGCTACTCGGCCTGGCCGAAGCGCCTGCGAGTGCTTCGCGATGGGCGTCTGATCGTTCTCGGCGGCGTTGCATCCGTCCCGGCGAACAGCCGCACCCGCAACGAGTACAACGGCCTGTTCGAGCCGCTCCTGATGGTTTCGCGCAACGGCGGCAAGACCTGGAAGGGACCGATTCCCGTGGTGCCGCCGGACCAGCGCCGCAATTGGGGGGGCGAGGAATTCGACGCCGCAGAACTGCCGAACGGCGACCTTCTCTGCGTCTTCCGCCGCACGGATCCGCAGAACCGCTCGCGTGAAGTGCGCTGGCAGGGGCTCCTGAAGAAGAGCGGCGACTCCTGGAAGCCGGAACGGGTCCGGCCCGCACCCCTGCCGCACAGCGGTCACCCCGAACTGCTCGCCACTCGGGAAGGTCCAGTCTTCCACATCGCCACCCCCGGCATTCACGCTACTTCCGATGCGGGAGAGACCTGGACCCGCCTCGAGTTGCCGGGGAGCGCCTACTACCCCCGGAGCGTGCAGGCGGCAGACGGGCGCATCCTTGTTTTCGGACATACCGGCGGAGATGACGCCTATGGCGCTGTGGACCAGTCCATCGTGATGGACAGTTTCCGGTAGGCCCGGCGGGCGCCGTCGGCGTTACCCCCCGTCCGACGGACCTTTTCCCAACCCCATTTCCGGCGAGGCAAATTTGGGTCTAAGGTCCCGGTCCGTCCAGGCAGTGTTGGACGTAAAGTATGACAGAAGCTCTAGAAGAAGAGCAGAAGGTTTACCGACAATGCATGCCCTCGCACTTGCTCGACAGCGCCTGCGCGCCCGTCTCGACAGTCCTTCGCTCCGCACGCCGGTGCGCCTCGCGCGGGGGTTGGTGAAGCAGGGCCAACCCCAGTATCTCCCCGTGCTGTCCAGCGCTCTGGCGCAGGATCTGCTGGAACGGGGGTACGACGCTCTCACATTGGAGCGCGTCTACCAGAACCGGGCAGCCGGTGACCTCGGCATGGTCGGGAGAGTAGCGGATCGCGTCGTCCTCGATTTGCCCGTCCACTCGGCACTCCGGGAACGGCTCCAGGCGTTCACCGGGGAGATCTGTGCTGCTGCCGTCGTGGCAGTACGGAACGGCGAGTCGGAGTTCCGGTTGCTGAGTTCGCCCTGTGGTTTGGGTCAGGAACTGCTCTCCGCGGGCGAGCGGCTGCGGGCCACACGCCCTGAGACCTTCGCCCGCCTTCGCTGCTGGGGTGTAGACCCGGACCCGCAGGGGGAGATCCTGCCGGAAGCCCGGCGCCGGGCACGCGAACTCGGGTTCCGGGTAGGGACGGAGGCTCCGACCGGTCGGGCTGCTGACGGCGCACCGAGCATTGAGTTCCTCCGCGAAGACCTTCGCCGCCGGCGGGGCGTCTCCGCGCTGGTTCGAAACCACGGCCCGTTCCATTTCATCTGCTGTCCCGGCCTCGCGCTCTCCCATTCGGTCGCCGAGGTAACCGAACTCATCGGGTTCTACACTGGTCTCCTCGCGCCGGGCGGGCAGATTGCCGTGGACCGGTGGCAGGCCGCCGAGACAACTCGCCTGGATCGCTGTCTGAGCGTCCCGATCACTCACATGGCCCGATCTGAGTTCCGCCGCATTCTCGAAAAGGCCGGCCTGGAACCGATCCGCGAGCACATGACCGGCGAGGGCGGATGCGTTGTAACACTGGCGCAGCGGCCGGTCTGACGCCGGACGCTCCCTGATCCCTGGGGGACGGGCAGTGCGATCGATGCGCTGCCCGTCCGTTCTCATTTTTGCCGTTGGTCACCCTATTCCAGGCAACCACGACGGGTTGCCTCGAATAGGCGTGCGATCGGCGGTCAGTTTGTCACCTGGAAGCGGATGGTCACGCCGGCCGTCAGGTTGAGTTCCCCGGGCGCCACCGGAGTGGCGGCTTCGGCGGCGCCGCCCATCGCCCGCATTGCGTACATTGGCACGGGCTGCGGAATACCTCCGCTGCTCTCCTGGACGTCCAGCACTGCCCCGAGGAGCACACCCAACGCCTTGCTGATCGTCTCGGCCTTGCGGCGGGCATCCGCAACTGCCCGGGTGAGAGCTTCGGAGCGCGGCCCGGTGTCGCTCTTCAGACCGAACGAGACCCCGTCCACTCGATTCGCGCCGGCGGGCAGGGCGACGTCAATCACCGGGCCTACCTGATCCAGTTTCGCGAGGCGCACGGTGACTACATTCGAGGCCTGGTACGCCACGATCTTCGGCTCTCCCCCGGTATTGTTCTGCGCATACACGGGGTTCAGGTTCAGCTCCGACGTCTGAATGTCGCGTGGGGCAATCCCCAGCTTGCCGATCGCCGCGTGAATCGCCTGCGCTGCCGTGTTCGCCTCCAACTGTGCATCCCGGGCCCGGGGGCGTTGTCGGGACACGCCGAGCCGCACGGAGGCCTCGTCGGGTGCTACACGCACCTCTCCTGTGCCCGAAACGGTGATGCCTGGAGGGATCGGGACGCCGATCCCGGCCTGAGCACGCGCTTCGGGAGTGCGGCTTGACGCGATCAGTCCACCAAGACCCAGGACTGCCCCGGCGCCGACCGGCATCCAGGTGCGCAGCAAGTTTCGTCTACTTCGTTCCATCGTTCGTTCCAGTTCCTCCACTCGTAGGAACCGGCGCGCGAACTGCCAGTTCCGTGTTTCGCACACCATGCGGCCCGTAGTCGAATGCGAACGTGACCCGGCCCGGCGCGCTCCAACCGGACGGAAGACGCTGGCGGGTGAGTACATCGCTGATGCGGAAGCGCCAGCGGTCCTGCGAGTAGGGATTGAGCGCCATCTGTCGTTCGGCTGCCACCGCCAGGAAAACGCGGCGCGCATCCGGAGCCATCGCCTGGAAGGGCAACCCCTCACCCCGGGCCAGTTCCCGCTGTTCCGGGCTGCACTGGATGAACAGAGTGAGCGCCGTCCGCAGCAACTGAATCTCGTTGTAGTCGAACGGCTCCACTGCTGCGACCGGCCGGCCGGCCGCGTTGCCGTAGAGTTGTAACGTCAGCAACTGCTCGTCGGAGAGCGTGGAAAGCTGCGAGATGGTGGCCGCCGACACCCGATCGCCACGCGCCGCGTCGGCACTCAGTGCCTGGAGCACCGTCTCGGGAACATCCACCTTCTCCTCTTCATTCCACATCCGGTGGCGGAAGACAAGAAACTCGCCCGCGCGCCACCACACGTACCCATAGTACCGCGCCGCGCTGTCCAGAAGGTCGGCCAGGGTAGCGCCCGTGAGGCGCCCGGGGGCGGCAGCCCCGCGGAACACGTGTGGCCGCTGGTGCGAGTCGCAGATCACATTCACGTGTGCCGCACGCGCAATCAATTCCAGCATCTGCTCCCACGTTTGCGTCTGGGGGTCCAGTTCGAGCCGTGTCGGCGCCAGCAATTCGCGAACCACCGGGCGCAGAGAGGCCTCCGGATAGAGCGAGGTGTCGTCCGGTGTCGGATAGAGCGACCCCGGAAGCAATGCAGTGGCCCAGGCGTCCGGCACCCCCGTGCGCGCGATCAGCAGCGGACCGGTCCAGCGATCACCATAGAGCCACTTGTACTCGACGCGCGCGTGCGGTAGGCTGAGGATCGGCAGCGGCGAGGCCGGCGAGGCATCGGACGCGGCACCCGCGGTCGGCAGGTCGGCCGGGTTTGCACTCACTGTGCGGGCAGGAAGCGAGTTCTCGGCCGCGTAGAACGCCGCGAACAGGCTCTGGTTGCGGGTGGGCAGGGATCGGAACGGGGCCCACGCACTTCCGTTCTCGATCAGCGCGGAACCCATCCGGTAGCGCAGCAGAGTCAGAAGCGACCATTGTTCCAGGAACGCCGGAGTGATACTCTCGACGGCTTCCGTGGGAACATCCGGGTCGTGCTGGGACAGATCACGGCGGAGGCGGGCTGCGACGTACGCGCCCCCTTGTTCGCGAATCGCTGTCTCGGTGCGCAGCAGGGCGGCCTGCAAGTAGGCGCGTCGCTGGGCACGGAGGCGGTCTGCCTGTGCCCGCAGGTTCGGGTTTCCGTCCAGATGGTATTCCGCCTCACCCCCCAGACCTTCTCGTCGCCACCCGGTCCGGTACAGGGAGCCGAGCGCAATCTGGAGACCCTGGACACTGGCGCGTTCCGTGTGGAGTGTGATGCGCCTCCCCACCAACTCGGGACCGAGGCGAAGCCGGAGAGCGGCGGAGTTTCCGAGTGCGGACACGAATTGCCCGATCTCCGCGCTTCGCGCCGCTACGGACACTTCCCGCGCCAGGCGCGGATCGCGCCGGGCGTCGAGAGCGTCCTCACTCGCGTCCGAAGGCAGATCCGAGCGACCCGGCGCCGGCGGGGCGGGCGGCAGGGCCGGGGCGACAACCGGAGGAGACGGGACGACCGTCGGCGCCGGTATCGGCGTGGGCGGCTGCGCCGGACCGCCCGGGCGCGCGGACGCCGGTGGACGACTTCCGACCGGAACGCGCAGCGGAATTGCCGTATCCGGCGGGCGCGGCGCGGGCGTC
>SXGS01259800.1_pt1 | contig 20819 bp, 12 predicted proteins | sample 3174681 | NCBI WGS metagenome assembly SXGS01 (sample SAMN11356861, study PRJNA531348) | freshwater metagenome | isolation source: freshwater sample F1-80 | place: China: Fuxian Lake, Yuxi | collected 2017-12-25 | reverse complement strand
GGCGGCGGCACGGTGATGAGCGAGACGTCCTTGTCGGGGTTGATTCCGCCGGCGGCGAGGTAGTAGCGCATCCACATCGCGTGAGTGCCGGGCGGGAACGTCATGGCGAACGTCAACGGTTCACCAAGCGACTTGGCCTTCTCGGCGAAGGGCTTGATGGCCTTGGGATCGGCGGCGACCTTACCCCTCCACTCCGACTTGAGCGTGATGGCCTGTCCGTTGCGGTTGAGAATCCAGGGGATGACCATCGGTTTCTTCGGCGAGCCGAGCAGCCCCATCGTCGAGGCGAGCGGCATACCGAGCAGCATGTGCGTCATCTGATTGTCGCCCGAGGAAAGCGCGTCGCGGATGGCCGCCCAGTTCGCGCCCTTCGCGATGGTGACGTCCACGCCGTGCTTCTTGAAGAAACCCTTCTCCGCCGCAATGACGAGCGGCGAGCAATCCGTTAACGCGATGATACCGCAGCGGAGCTTGGCCGTCTCCGGCGCGTCGCTGGCGTAGGCGGTGCCGATCCAGCCGCGCGGCAGTCCGCCGAACAAGGCTGCTGCAACCGAGCCTTTGACAGCCGTTGCCATAAACCCGCGTCGCGTCTGAACTCCAGCGTCGAGCGTCGTTGGTTTCGTCTTGGAGGTTGTGTGTTGGTGAGGGGAAACATCGTTCATGCGAAACACCATTAACTAGACGCGTGCCACCCGGCGGCGACGTGGCACGGGAAATTCTTTATGCCTCGCATGACCGAACTTCATTCCGCCCGCGTGCCGCTGGACAGTCGCCAATTGCGAGCCTTCGCAGCCCTCGCCAGAACGAACAGTTTCACTCTCGCCGCCAAGGAATTGCACCTCACACAGTCGGCCGTCAGCCACTCGATGCGTGCGCTGGAAGAGTCAGTGGGCTGTCGCCTTTTGGACAGGCTGGGTAAAAAGGTCGCCCTCACTCAGGCCGGCGAACAACTCCTCGTGCATGTTGAGAAAATTCTCGGCGAGATGGAACGCGCCCGCGATGGCCTTCTACAACTTGGCAAGTGGGGCCAGTCGCGTCTGCGCCTCGGCGCCACCGCGACGTTGAGCCACTACCTGCTGCCGCCGGTGCTCGGCGAGTTCAAGAAACAATTTCCCGACTGCCGCATCGTCATCGAACCCGGAGACACCCTCGAAGTGCTCCCCATGGTCGAGGAAGGCCGCGTCGATCTCGCCCTCGCCCTCGACAACCGCCACAGCCACGCTGTGGACGCCACCGCGCTGTTCGCAGACGAACTGAAGTTCCTCGTCAGCCCGGAACATCCTTGGGCCAAGGCCGGGCGCGTGACCCTCGAAGACATCGCGCGCCAGAACTACATCCTCTACGACAAGGGCAGCGTCACGTTCCGCATGATTCGCGACTTCTTCGCCAGCGACGACATCGTGCTCAACACCATCATCGAGATGGGCAGCATGGGCGCGATCAAGGAACTCGTGAAACTCGGCCTCGGCATCAGCATCATCACGCCATGGGTCGCGCGGCGAGAACTCCTCGACGGCAGCCTGGTCGCCTTGCCCCTCGGGCGGCGCAAACTCAAACGCCACTGGAGCATCGTCCACCGCCACGGTCGCCGCCTGAGCCTTCTGGAGACCACCTTCATCAATCTGTGCCACGCCGAAATCACCCGCTGGAGCAGTGCGCCGCTGGATGTCGTTCCCGCGCCACAACCGTCCCATGACCGCGAAAGCTGACTTCGCACAATGGATCCTCGGCGGAGTCGGGGCCAGGCGTGTCGAGCGATCGCGTCCTTGTGTTGCCGATGCATCGCCCCTAACCTGCGCTCGATTTTGGAAGGGCGGAGAATCGCTCCCGGCGCAAGCCGGGGGAGGAAAGTCCGAACTCCACAGGGCGTGATGCCGCGTAACCTGGTTCCTTGAGAGCCGGGATACACGCGGGCAGAAGGTCGAAAAACCTTCCGACGGACAGTGCCACAGAAAACAAACCGCCGACGCGGCTTCGGTCGCGACGGTAAGGGTGAAAAGGCGGGGTAAAAGCCCACCGCCCGGCGAGCAATCTCCGGGGCACGGAAAACCCCATCAGGAGCAAGGCCAAATAGGGGACCACGAAGCGGCCCGCTTCCGGCGCAAGCCAAGTCCCGGGTACTGGCTGCTAAGACAAATGATTCTCTCCCCGGGCAACCGGGCAGACAGAATTCGGCTTACAGCCCTTCCAAAATCACCCCCTTCAACCGAACGCTCCGGCTTCAACCCAGCGGCTGCTGCTTCAGGCGGCGCAGGACATTCTGCTCGTTCAAGATCTCGACCGCCTCCGTTTCCAAAACCCCCGGCTGCGCCAACCGCAGCTTCAACTCCGCCATTCGCCGATCCGCCGCCGCATTGCGCAACATCCGGATCGTCTCCATCAAATTCCGCGACACGTCGCCGGACAAATCGCCGTCTGCCACAGCCTCCGTGATCAACTCGCTCGCAGCAGCATCGTCCAGCGAATCGATCAAGCCGGGCACGCCCCGCCAGACGCCGTCCGCGTGCAGCTTGATCCGCGCGGCAGCCACGCGGCGGACAACCGGATGTTCGATCCAGTTCAAATCCAGATGCGCCGCCACCCACTCGAGCGTCTCGTCGTGGCTCAACAACAGGCGCACCAGCCAGAACTCCCGCTCTGACGGCGGCGACGATGGCTCGGCGGCGTCCTCGTAATACTCGTCCGGAGGCCCGTCCTCCTCGCGCTGCGCGGGCCTCACCGTGCGCGCCGCCTTCTTGAATTCCGACCGCAACGCTTCTGGACTCACGCCCAGCCGGATCGCCGTCTTCTGCGCGTAGGTGTCGAGCAGCACCGCGCTGCCGGTCTTGTTCAATGCCTCCGCCATGCCGTGCGTCACCGCGAGCCGGCCGCGATCCGAACGCACGTCATTCGTCGCGCACAGCCGGTTCAGGTAGAAGTCGAAGAAGCCCTCCGCGCCGTGGATCAACTTCCGAAACACTTCACCACCGTGTTCCTTGATGTAGCTGTCCGGATCGTGCGGGCTGGGAACCGTGGCCACACGCACCGCGATCCCGCTGGCCAGCAGACTGTCGAAGACCCTCACCGCCGCCTTCTGCCCGGCGGAGTCCGAATCAAAACACAGCACTACCTCCTGCACGTAACGCTTGAGAAGCCGCGCGTGATTCTCCGTGAAGGCCGTGCCTTGCGAGGCGACGATGTTCTCCACTCCCGCCATGTAGCACGCGATCAAGTCGAGCTGCCCCTCGCAGATGATCGCGAAGCCGGCGTCGAGGATTGCGCGCTTCGACTTATCTAGGCCGAAGAACACCTTGCCCTTGGTGAAGATGGGCGTCTCCGGCGAGTTCACATACTTCGCCATCTTCTCGTCACCCGCGAGCACGCGCCCGCTGAACGCCACCACGCGCCCCTGCTCGTCGCAAATCGGAAACATCAGCCGGCCACGGAAGCGGTCGTAATAACGATCCGTTTCCTCCTTGCGGATGACCAGCCCGCCCTGCTCCACCAGCGGCAGCTCGAAGCCCTTGCTCTTCGCCCAGTTCACCGTGTCGTCCCAGGCTTCCGGCGCGTAGCCGATCCGGAACAGCTTCACCGCCTCCTCCGAAACGCCGCGCTTCGCCAGATAGTCCCGCGCGATCTGGCCGGCCGCGTCGTTCGCCAGGGCGGTCTGCCAGCGTTGCGCGATCTGCTCGTGCATCGTCAGCAACGCCTCCTTCAAGTGCCGCGCCTGTTGTTGCCCAGGCTGGTTGTCGAATTCGAGCGGGATGCTCGCGCGATCCGCCAGTCGCTTCACCGCTTCGACGAAGGAAAGGTTCTCGTACTCGCGGACGAACTTGAAAACATCGCCGCCCTTGTGGCAGCCGAAGCAATGGAAGATCTGCTTGTGCGGATTGACGTTGAAGCTCGGGGATTTCTCCTTGTGAAACGGGCACAGCGCCGTGAAGTTCGCGCCCGCGCGTTTCAACGGCAGCACCGCGCCGATGATATCGACGATGTCGCTGGCGGAGCGTATCTGCTCCAGTTTTTCCGGCGGAATGAATCCGGCCATGCCGGAGCTTCGCGAGCCCGCCCTTCGTGCGCAAGCCCGCTTCCAGTTTCGCGTGTCGTTTGAAGTGGCAGATGACGGCAGATTCTATCGCGTCGAGACGGAACAAGCCTGCGTCCATCGGGCGATTCCGTGCGCCGCTCTGCGCAGCCCAACTGGTGGCAGCGCGACCCGCTCCAGCCCATCGTTGACGCGCCGGAAAACGCCGCCTAACACTCGCCCTCCAGACGCTCGATAAGCTCAGTGACATGACCCGGCCCGACATGCTCCAGCGCGCCCGCAGTTCACGCGGGCAATGGGACTTCATCGTCATCGGCGGCGGGGCCACCGGCGTCGGCATCGCGGTCGATGCCGCCTCGCGCGGCTATCGCACGCTGCTCCTGGAGCAGGGCGACTTCGGCAAAGGCACCTCCAGCCGGAGCACCAAGCTCGTCCACGGCGGCGTGCGCTACCTTGAGCAAGGCAACATCTCGCTCGTCATGGAGGCGCTCAAAGAACGCGGGCTTCTCCGCCAGAACGCACCCCATCTCGTCAGCGATCTCGCGTTCGTCGTCCCCAGCTACGCGTGGTGGGAAGCGCCGTTCTACGGGCTCGGCCTCAAGCTCTACCAGGCGCTCTCCGGCAAATACGGTTTCGGAAACTCCAAACTGCTCTCCCGGAAGCAAACGCTCCAACACCTGCCGAACATCGAGACCGACGGCCTGCGCGGCGGCGTGATGTATTACGACGGACAGTTCGACGACTCCCGCCTGCTCATCAACCTCGTCACCACCGCAGCGGCGCACGGAGCGACGTTGTTGAACTACGCCCCCGTCACCGCGCTCACCCGCAACCGCCAGGGCTGGATCGACGGCGTCGTCGCGACAGACCTCGAATCCGGCAAGCAATTCCGCGCACGCACGAAAGTCCTCATCAACGCCACCGGCGCCTTCTGCGATGGCGTGCGGCGATTTGCGGAGCCGAAGGCCGCGCCCATGATCGCGCCCAGCCAGGGAGCGCATCTAGTGTTCGACCGGTCGTTCCTCCCCGGAGACACCGCCATCATGGTGCCGCATACCAGCGATGGCCGCGTCATGTTCGCCATCCCCTGGCACAACCACACTCTCGTCGGCACCACGGACACGCCGATTGCAAATCCTTCCCTCGAACCAGTGGCGATGGAGCGCGAGATTGATTTCATCCTCTCCACCGCCGCACTTTACCTCCACAAGAAGCCGGCCCGCGCCGACATCCTCAGCGCCTTCGCCGGCATTCGTCCGCTGGTGAAGAGCGGCGATGGCGGGAACACCGCCGCACTCTCCCGCGACCACACCATTCACATCGACCAAAGCGGTTTGCTGACCATCGCCGGCGGCAAATGGACTACCTACCGCAACATGGCCGAAGACTGCGTGAACCAGGCCGCCACCCTCGCGCAACTCGACGAGAAACCCTGCGTCACGCGCGACCTTCCGATTCACGGACATCATCCCAAGGCGGCGCGGTTCGGCACGCTGTCCGTGTATGGCTCCGATGCGCCGGCGATTCAGCGCCTCATCGAAGCCGACCGTTCGCAGGCCGCGCCGCTGCATCCCGCCCTGCCCTATTGCGGTGCCGAAATCACCTGGGCCGTGCGCGAAGAAATGGCGCGCACCGTCGAGGACGTCCTCGCCCGTCGCACTCGCGCGCTCTTCCTGAACGCCCGCGCTGCGATCGAAATGGCGCCAAGCGCGGCCGGACTCATCGCGCGTGAACTCGGCAAAGACGCCGCCTGGGAGCGCGACCAAGTCGAAGCGTTCACCCGCATCGCGATGAATTACCTCCCGCAGTAAGAGGCGTCCACTGCCGTGAACGGAGTGCGGCCGTCCCCGGCCGCAGAAGCACCGAACAGGCTGGCAGCTTCATGGTGTCCGTGGCGTGTGGACTATTTTCACCTTACTTCGCCCCGGGGACGGGCGCACTCTGCTTCCCGCCACGATGAAAAAATGCGCCAAACTCCATCACAACCCCCTGGGCTTTTTTGTTGCCTCGAAAAGACGGTGCGGTATCAGTCTCGCATCGTGCCTGTCATGCCCATCCATCCTCGCAAGCTTCTTCGGTGGCTTCCGCTTTGCCTCGTGGCGCTCGGCCTCATCTCGTGCGGTCGTTCCACCGGGCCGACTGCCGGCGTCACCTACGATCATCAAACCGTCGCCGGAGTGCCCTGGTCCGTTCACATCGCGAAGTTGGACCGCAAGCAGGCGCATCTCGAACTACATTCCACCCTCGCGCGCGGGAAGGTCGAAGGCCTCAGCACGCTCGTGCAACAGATCGAGGCGCTGCCCCCCGGTGCCGGCCAACCGCTGGCCGCGGTCAACGGCGACTTCTACGTCGTGGACGAGAAGAACCCGTATCTCGGCGATCCGCGCGGGCTTCAGATCCTGGACGGCGAACTGATCAGCGCCCCGTCGGATCAGGCGAGCTTTTGGATCGATGCAAAGGGCGAACCACAGGCGACGAACGTCAGTTCGCGGTTGCGAGTCGTGTGGCCCGACGGTAGCGCGACGCCATTCGGCTTGAACGAGGAACGTCGTGACGGCACGGCGGTGCTCTTCACCCCGCGCCACGGCAGTTCTACGAAGACCAAGGGTGGTCGCGAGTTCATCCTGGAACCGGCCGGGCCGGGCTTGTGGCTGCCATTGCAGGCGGGCCGCGAAATCACCGCCCGCATCCGCGAGGTTCGCGAGAGCGGCGACACGCCGTTGCGAGACGGTGAGATGGTGCTGTCGATCTCCCCTGCCCTGGCGACGGACTCCACGCCGGCTGGCCGGGCCGTCAAAGGCGCGACGCTGAAACTTTCCACGGCGACGATTCCCGACCTGACCGGGGTGAAGATGGCGATCAGCGGCGGCTACGTCATGTTGCGCGACGGAAAAAAGCAGGAGATTCAGACCCCGCAGTCCGAGGCCTACAAGTTCCGTTCCGTGCGCGAAAGACACCCTCGCTCCGCAATCGGCGCGAGCCGGGATTTCATCTATCTAGTCCAGGTGGACGGGCGGCAGCCGGAGCTCTCGATGGGCATGACGCTGGACGAACTGGGCGACTACATGCAGAAGCTCGGCTGCGAACTGGCGCTCAACCTAGACGGCGGCGCGTCAGCCACCTTCTGGTATCAAGGCAAGGTGCGGAACAGCCCGTGCAACGGCGCGGATCGCCCGATAGCCAACGGCATCGTCGTGCTGGCAAAGCCCGCCGCGAAGTAGCCGCGCAGCAAGGCGCAAGAAGCCGCCGCAAGGAAGCGGAACCTTCGAACCTCGGAATTCGCTCTAGCGATTCCACTCCCCGATCTGTTCGCCTACTGTCCGTGCCCTGAGTTCGATGCGCGCCGCAAGATCCTCAGCTTCCCGCACCAATGCTCTTCTCTCCGCACGCGGCAATTCACGACCAAGTTCCTGGGCGCGTTGGCGCACCGCGCCCGTGATCGCCTCGACCTGAAATGTCCTGCTGAACATTGTCCTGACCCGGTCGCGATACGCCGCACGACCGGCCGGAGTCTCCACCAGCGCGGCGGCTACCGTTCCAGTCATGCGCGGTTGCAGTGATGTTTTCACCCGGCCGAAAAGGTTGTCCATGCCGCCCGGAAAAAAGATGAACCGATCGGAAGCCGGCTCGTGATACAGGCGGTAGTTGTTTCGCGCGAGTGCGTAGCCGTCGCGATGGCCGACCAGAATTTCCATCGCGAGAAAAGTCAGGAAGCGATTCGTATCGAGCACGGAACCCAGACTTTGCCAGCGGTCTTCCAACCCAGGGAGCCTTGCCGTCTCAGCAAGCCGACGAAGGTCCGATCCGTCGCCGACACCAGAGCCAACACTCCGCCGCATCGGCCCGGAAACATCTGCTCCGGGGCCGGGCTCGGGCTCGTAGAGATTGCCGTCGGCACGCGCGAAGTGTTGTCCGAGAAAACCCCGCGTGAAGCCTTCCTTCAGGACGTATAAGCCCAGCCGTCGCCCGTTCAATTCCACGATCGCGTGAGCCACGCGCGGGGCCGGAATGCCCGCGTCGCGGAACAGCCGCGCCCCAATCCATTCGTGCAGACTCGAAGGATCTTCGACCGAGTTGTTCAGGTGGATTTTCGTCAGGCCGAGGAAGCGCTGCCCAGGGGCGAGACGGTCGAAATCCAGCGTCAGCGACGGCTTGTCATCAATGTCGCGGAAGCTTCCCGTCCGCCCCTTGACCCGCACGGCAACGGCGGTCCACACATTGGAACCCTCGATGATCGTGGCACGAACATAGTCGCGCGGCCGCGCCTTGAGTTGACCCATCGCCTCGGGCCGCAGTTGCACACGCAGATGCGATACCCCGGGCGAATCGAATACCGCCGCCGCCGGTGCAGCCTCTGCGGCACGCGCGGGCAGCACAAGGAGCCAGAGGCAGAAGACGATGGCATTACGATGATTCATGAATCTGGCTTCACCCGAGCGACCAACCGGGCCCGGTCATGGTCTGCCGCCCGCATCCGAACCGTCAAGCCGCGTGCGTTGGACAGAGCCGTTCGTGCGATCTGAAGTGACGGGCGGCCAGCGGCCAAGACTTACGAAACCCGACAAGGCCGTAGGCTGAAAGCCCGTCACGTGAGAGCCCGAGATGGAGAGCCGCAGACTCGGAGACCCAGGTTCACACCGACGATGATTTTTGAAGCTGCCGGGGCGCCACAGGTTCCGTGCCTTGAACCTTCACAGCTCAATACCCGGACCTCCCGCTACGCGCTTCAGACTGGGTTGTCGCATGACGGGCGTCCAGCCCTGCGCAATCCCCAAGCCGACTCCTCCGCCGGGGTTTGCCCGTCACTTTCGATCGTATCTCCTCGAACACTTCCCGTTGCCGCTGCGTCTGTTCTCGGCAATAACCGCCGCATCACATGATGTCCATTCCCATTGCCGTCCTGCTCCTCGCGAGTCTTCAACTTTCTCGCGCCGCCGATCCCTTCGCCGAGGGTGTGCGGCCGACGCCATGGCAGACACCGGCCGCGCAGCAGAAGACGTTCAAGCTCCCGCCGGGTTTCGAGATGCAACTCGTCGCCGCCGAGCCTGACATCCACAAGCCCATGAACCTCGCCTTCGACGCGAAGGGGCGGCTGTGGGTCACCACTTCCATCGAGTATCCGTGGGCCGTGGCAACGAACAAGACCGGTCGGGATCGCCTGATGATCTTCGAGGATTTCGGACCCGACGGCCGCGCGCGCAAGATCACGGAGTTCGCCGGCGGCCTGAACATCCCCATTGGCGTCTATCCCTTCTTCAGCAAGAACGCCGACGGTCGCTCGACGTGGAAGGCCATCGTCTGGTCCATCCCGCACATCTGGCTGATGGAAGACATCGATGGCGATAACAAGGCCGACCGGCGCGAAGTCCTCTACGGACCGTTTGATCACACGCGCGACACGCACGGCAATCAGGCGAGCTTCCGTCGTGGCTTCGACGGCTGGCTCTACGCGACGCACGGATTCAACAACGATTCACGCGTCACTGCACGTGATGGTTCGAGCGTCCATCTCAACTCCGGCAACAGCTACCGCATCCGACTCGATGGTTCGCGCATCGAACACCACACGCACGGGCAGGTGAATCCCTACGGGCTGGCCTTCGACGAATCCGGCAGCCTGTTCTCTTCCGACTGCCACAGTGAACCGCTCTTCCAACTGCTCGCGGGTGGTTACTATCCAAGCTTCGGAAAACCGCACGACGGTCTCGGCTTCGTGCCCACCATGATGGAGAAGATGCGCGGCTCGACCGCCATCGACGGCGTTTCGATCTACACCGACAATCTCTGGCCCGCCGAATTCCACGGTAACTTCTTCTTCGGCGACGTGATGGCCAGCGCGGTTTTCCGCGACCGCATCACCGAGCACGGCTCCACTCGCATCGCGCGCGGGCTGCCGAACTTTGTCTCGACCGACGATCCGTGGTTCCGCCCGGTCGATACACAACTCGCTCCCGACGGCGCATTCTACATCGCGGACTTCTACAACCGCATCATCGGCCACTACGAAGTGCCACTCACGCATCCAGGTCGCGACCGCGAGAGCGGCCGCATCTGGCGCGTCGTTTACAAAGGCACCGACGGCAAGGCGAAGCTCCATCAGCCCTACGACTTCACCAAAGCTTCCACCAAGGAACTCATCGCCGAACTCGCCCATCCGAACCTCACGCGCCGCCGCCTCGCGATGGATCAGCTCCACGACCGCGTCGGCAAGGACGCCGTCTCCGCGCTGAAGCGGGCCGTCGCAAAACCCGCGAACAGCTTCCAGCACGTCCACGCGCTTTGGATGCTGGAACGCCTCGGCGTCAGCGACGACAAACTTGTGACCGCTAATGCGACACACTCCGACCGCCTCGTTCGCACGCACGCGATGCGCATCCTCGCGGAACGCGGCCTTCGAGCTCAGTCACTCGTTAAAACAAATCTGCCTCCGCTTCCGTTGAAACCCACGTTACGACCATTGGTTCACGCCGGCCTGAACGACCCCGACGGCCTCGTCCAACGCTGCGCCGCCGAAGCTCTCGGCAATTGGCCGAGCTACGACAGCATCCGCCCGCTGCTTGCGCTCATCCAACGCGTGCCCAAGGACGACACCCACCTGCTCTACGTCGCCCGCAAATCCTTGCGCGACCATCTCGTGCCCGAGGAAAACTTCCGGCGCCTCGCGGGCGAGAAACTGTCCGACGCCGAAGTTGCGGCCATCACCGACGTCGCCATCGCCGTGAAATCCGGTGCGGCTGCCGCGTTCCTTCTGCAACAACTTCCCACGCTCTCGAAGCAGAAGAACCCGCAGCCTTCCATCGCGGACCTTCTCAAGCACGCCGCCCGTTACGCGCCGGAAGCGGAGTTGGGCAAGCTCGCCGACTTCGCCAGCCGACGGCTTCCAGCGGCCAGCGGACTGGATCAATATCTCGAACTCGAAAACCAGTTCGCGCTCTTCAAGTCCATCGACGAGGGACTCCAGCAACGCGGCCGCGCCCGGCCCGACAGCATCCGTGCCTGGGGCACGAACCTCGTCTGGAAGTTTTTCACCGCGCTCGATGGCTATCATCCCTGGCAATCGCTGCCGCACGAAACCAGCCCCACCGCCACGCCGTGGGACATCGAGACTCGCAGCGCAACCGACGGCCAGAAGCGCCAGTTCACCTCCAGCCTGCCACATGGCGAAGGGCTCACTGGCACCCTGCGTTCGCCGGACTTCATCCTCCCCGGGAAACTCAGCTTCTGGCTCTGCGGCCACGATGGTTTCCCCGACAAGCCCGCAAAGAGCGTGAACCTCGTGCGTCTGCGCGATCACGCGTCCGGCGAAATCCTCGCCAGCGCACCCACGCCGCGAAACGACGTCGCCCGCCGCATCACGTGGGAACTGCCCGCGCACGTCGGCAAGCGCGTCGTCGTCGAAGCCGTCGATGGCGACACAGGTTCCGCCTACGCATGGCTCGCGTTCGGCGGATTTGAACCGGAGATCCCGCAGCTCCGGGCCTCCATGCTCGCGGCGCGCAAGCTGCGAAGCTGGCTCATCGCCGCCGCCGATATTGCGGTGAGAGCAGGCATGAAGGAGACCGCGCCGCTTTTTGAACGCTCCAGTAAGTCGAGTGAGGTCGATGCTGAATCGCTCGCGGCCTTCTCGCGCGCATGGGTGGCGCTGGCTCCCGAGAAGGCGATCCCGACCCTGGCCGCAGCCCTCACGTCGAACCTCGGTTCCGCAACCTACCGCGAAGTCGTTGCTGACCTGCTCGCTTCACAAAACAATTCGACTGCCCAAGCGTCCGTCATTGCCGCGCTGCGGGCGCTTCCGCTCAAGGCCCAGGAAAAACTCGCCGCCACGATGGCCAGCGCAACATTCAGCGCGGAGACGTTGCTCGCCGCCATTGAGAGCGGAGCCTCCTCGCCGCGCGTGCTGCAACGTGTCGGCGTGAACAACCGGCTCAAAACCTCCAAGCCCGCCGACTGGGAAGCTCGCGTCGCAAAACTGACCAAGAACCTCGCGCCTGCGAACGAGCAGTTGGAAAAACTCGTCGAACGCCGCCGCCTCGCCTACCAACCCGCGCAGGCGAAGCTCGCCGATGGCGCGGCGCTCTACGTGAAGAACTGCGCCGCGTGCCACAGCATCGACGGACAGGGCGGCAACGTTGGCCCGCAGCTCAACGGCATCGGTCAGCGGGGCCTCGAACGGCTCTGCGAAGACATCCTCGATCCGAACCGCAACGTCGATCACGCCTTCCGCAGCACGCTGCTGGTGCTCAAGGACGGCGAGGTCACAAGCGGCCTCTTCCGTCGCGAGGAAGGCGAAGTCGTCGTGCTCGCTGAAAGCACCGGCAAGGAAATCAGCGTGCCGAAGAAAGACATCACCGAACGACGTCAGTCCGAGACGTCGCTCATGCCGGAAAATTTCGGCGAACTGCTCACCGCCGAGGAGTTCAACCACCTCATGGCCTACCTCCTCTCAAAGAAAGCACAGCCGTGAACGCGGCCACTACAGGCCGGCACGAAGTTCAACCGCCGCTTTTCTTCTCCAGACGCTGAAGGTCTTCCTCGAGGAACTTCGTCACGTCCTTGAACTTCGCCACGTTCGCCGGGTTCAACTCCATCAACAACCGATGCGCCTCCAGGCATGTCTCCGTCGTGTCCTTGCGATCAGGCCCGACCGCCTGCTTGGCGATGGGAGTGAAATCGCCCGTCGGCACTGGCGCTTGCACGACCTTGAAGTACTCGGCGATGCCGAGGTTGTCCAACGTGTCGAGCACACGCTCCGTGGGATTCACGAGTTCGAGACGGGGCGGACAGGTCGCTGCGGTTTCACCCGCTCCTGAAACCTTGGGGGCATATCGCAACGCGACAGACGCCAGCACGCCGAGGAATGTGCTGTCCATCAACTGGCATTCGCTCGCGTCGATCACGAACCTGCGGTGGCCCTTTTCGGAAAGCGATTGCACGAGGGATTTGAAATCAACGCCGCACTGGAAGTTCGCCCGCCCCGTCAGCTTCACGCACACGAAATGTTCCCCGACCCAGACCAAGACGTTAGACGGTTGATTACTCATGCGGTTCGTAGCCCGGAAAAACTATGGGAGGCGTGCAATCCGGCGTCAAGAAACCCTTCCCGATCGTCGCGCAAGTTCCCCTTGCACACTCGCCAAAGCCTTCGTCGCAGGTTAACTCTCTCCGCATTGAACCGTTCGCACCAACCGAGTCGTCACACATGAGCCGTGCTCCTTCCGCCGCCGCTGCCGCAACCCAATTCGACGCCATCAGCGCCGGCCCGCCCGAGCCGCGCCGTGGCAGACCTGTCCGCCTCGCGAAGTCCGGTGTTGTCGAAACCGCAGCCGCACCGAGGCCCGAGTTCAGCTTCGACCTCAAGCCGGCGGACATCGCCCGGCACCTCGACCGCTTTGTCATCGGCCAGGCGGAGGCAAAGAAGGTTCTCAGCGTGGCGTTGTGCGATCATTTCCAGCACGTCCGAATGTCGCTCGCCGGCGATGCCGCGCCGTTCTACCAAAAACAGAACGTCCTGCTGATCGGCCCGACGGGCGTCGGCAAGACGCACCTGATTCGCTCCGCCGCGGAACTGATCGGCGTGCCCTTCGTCAAAGGCGACGCCACCAAGTTCAGCGAGACGGGCTACGTCGGTGGAGACGTGGACGATTTGGTCCGCGACCTCGTCCGCCGCGCCGGTGGTGATGCCCTCAAGGCGCAACACGGAATCATCTACCTCGACGAAATCGACAAACTCGCCACACGCGAACCCGGCGCAGGCCGCGACGTCTCAGGGCGCGGCGTGCAGACGACCCTTCTCAAGCTGATGGAGGACGGCGACGTGCCGCTCGTCTCACCGAACGACATGACCGGCCAGCTTCAAGCCGCCATGTCCGCGATGCGCGGCGGCGGCGCGCAAGGGCCGGAGACAATCAACACTCGGCACATTCTCGTCATCGCCAGCGGCGCGTTCTCGGGGGTTGTTCCGCTCATCAGGCGTCGCCTAAACGGCGCCACGCCGGCAACCAAAGTCGAGAAGCTCTCCACCGATGACATCATTGCGAAGGCCGGGACGCCGGACCTCATCGCGTACGGGCTGGAGCCGGAATTCATCGGACGCCTGCCTGTGCGTGTCGCCTGCCACAGTCTCGACACCGAGGATTTGTTCAACGTCCTTCGCAAGAGCGAGAGCAGCCTGATCCAACAGTACGAACGCGCGTTCGCCGCCTACGACATCCGCTGCGAGTTCCGCGACGACGGCCTGCGTCGTCTGGCTGAATTGGCCGCGACAGAGAACACCGGTGCGCGCGGGCTGATGACGGTGTGCGAACGGGTGTTCCGTGAATTGAAGTTCCGCCTGCCGTCGAGCCGCGTCCGACGCTTCACAGTGACAGCCGCCCTGGTGAACGATCCGAAAGGCGAGGCGCGCAGGATTCTGCGGAAGGGCTGAGGAAGCGACCGCGGATTGGTAGCCGCCGAGGTAACGAGGCGGAAATGCCACGACCGCGCACGGCGTCCACCTCCTCTCACGTCGGTGGCTACATTCGGAACAGGTTCTAAACGATCCCCAACTCACCAATGATCGGCGTCGTGCCGATCATGCCACCGGTCCTGAGACGTTCGGTCGCCTCAGACGCGTAGCCGGGAATGATCCGGTCGAGTTGTCCCTGCGTGGCACCAAGGTGGTCGCGGATGACTTCGCCGAGCACGCTGCGGTAATCGATGCAGCGGCGCAGATAACCGACGTTGGCATTCGCGGCGAACATCGAGCCGTCCTTCGCACCGGTGCCCGGCACCCATTGCGGCACGCCGTTCAACGAATCTGTGCTGCACCCATAGACGCCGCCATTGACCGCTCCGCCGCCTACATACATCACGCTCGCCTCGGCGTGATCGGTGCCGACGGAAGCGTTCTCGGCAGAGGTGCGCCCGAACTCGGACATCGTCACCACGATCACATCCTCCCAGCGCACGCGCGGGCTGTAGCTCGTGTTCGTGAAGAACTTCGAGAGCGCATAGAACGCCCAGCCGATGCGGCGCAGCAGATTCCCATGACCTCCAAGGTGCGGGCTACCGGCGGTGACCTGCGCCGTGTGCGTGTCGAACCCGCCCATCTCCGTGCCCGTGATCACGGCATCCGTGTTCGCCAGAGTCTGGGCGGCGGACTTGAGATTCTGGAAGAAGCCGTAGGCTCCGTTGCCGAACCGATATTGAACGGGATTGGTCCCGGCGAGTGGATGATCGCTGGCCGTGTTGATCGGGAACAGGCTCTTACCGTCCGTGTCGAAGAAATCATTCCGTGCGAAGCCCGACGCCGGATCTTGAAACACGTCCAGCGTGTCGCGGAAGGCGTTGCCAAGGTTGTGAACCAGCTCGCGGTTGTCCTTCGTCGGGAACGGCCGGCCATTCGCCGCGTCGATGGCGTTGAGCAGCTTCAGACGATCCGCCGCCACAGTGGTTCCGTTGGTGCTGGAGGTGGTGCCCGAGACGCCGAGGATGTTGTAGCGGTTCACCGAACTGAGGTTCGTCATCGGCAATGCCCCGCGCAAGGTCTGCGGCAGGTTGTTCTGGAACGACACGCCGGAGAGAGCGTGTTCGCGGTTCCAGCCGGACTCGACGATCGTGCGGTAAAATACGCCGTCGCCCACCAGCTTGTTCGCCGACGTGCCGTCCGTCGCTTTCTCCCAATACTTTTCCGAGTCGAAATGCGACCGCGACTGCGTGCGATATGCGACGCGATGAATCAGCGCTAGCCGGCCCGTATTGTAGAGCGGCGCGAGGTCGTAGAGGTTCGGGTTCAGCGCCGCGAAACCGTTGCCGAGGCGGATCGCATACGGCTGCAAGTCGCCCGGAGCATCGCATTGCCCGGTCACTTGATCGTAGAACGCCGCAGGATCCTTCGGCAGCCGGATCTGTGCGCGGTTCGGCGCATAGCTCGGGTCCTGGATCGGGATGACGTTGTTCAAGCCGTCGTTGCCGCCGCGCAGGAAGATGAAGAGCAGCTTCTTGCCGTTGAGACCGATGTTGCCCTCGGCGAGAGCGCGCTGGAGGAACGGCGGCAGGCCCGTCATCGAGGCGAGACCGGCGAGAACGGAAGCCTCCATGCCGGCTTTGAGGAACGAGCGGCGGGTAATCACGTTTGCCATAATACGAAGTTTGGTTGCGGTGAGAGTTTATTGTTCCTGAAAACGCGGGAGGCACATCAACAGTGCCACCATGCCGCGCAATCGCCCATCGTGGGAAGTGAGGTTGAATGCGGACGGGCCGCTTCCATTGTCTGCGGTGTTGAGGAATTCGATCGCCGCCTGGCGGTCAATACCGAGATTGCCCGCGCCTTCCGGCCCGGCGAGCAGCGTAAAGAAGTAATCCACAATCGCGCCCGGATCATTCCAACTCGCGGCTGGCAGCTTCAGGCGGACGAGCTTTGCCGGATCGCTCGTATTTCGCGTTGTGCCGTAATCGGAGTTCTTCAACCCGTAGCTCGTCGCCATGAGGAAGTGCTGTGCGAAACGCCAGCGTTCATCGAGATTCGCGGTGCTCAACCAAAGTCGCCCGTCTTCCGCGAAGCCGTCCGGCTCGGGGCGGTTGAACAGATTCATCCCGCCCATCCGGCTCAACGGGCTCACTAGAGCGTAGCCGTCGGTGTCGCCGGTCGAGGACACGTAGCCGAACGCGTCCGTATCCTCCGTGCGCAAGGCGCGCACCGCGCTGACGGCAAATTCCAGTGGCGTCTTGATCTTCTGTTGCGCGGCCGCGTGCCCGCGGAACAACGCAGAGCCGAAGATGACGCGCAGCACGGAGCGGATGTTGCCCTTGCGCCCGTCTGCCGCCGGCGTGTCCCAGACGGTCATGCAATCGCGCACGAGCGCGGCCTCCGGCGAGAGATCCGGCGCCGTATAGTCGTAAGCACCGAACTCGAAGTGATCATGCACGAACGTGCGGCAGAGCTTCACGCTCAAGAACTCCATCGTCTGCGGAAGGTTCGCAAGGTGATCGATGACGAGATAGCCTTCCGTCATGCCGTTGGTGCCGGGGAATGCGTTCGCGTTGACCGTAAAGGCATACGGCTGACCGCCTCGGAACTGCCCTCCGAACCGAGGTTCCACAACGACGTTGGTGAAGAGCCGCTTCGACGAGGTGTAGTTGTGGTTGTTCGTCGAGAAGTGCAGCACCCAACGGCCGAGATCGTTCGTGGGATTCGAAACGACCGGTGCGTGCGGGTTGTCAGCGAGCGCCGGATCTTTCTTCGACACTCTCCAGCCGGTCCAGATGCGCGCCAGTTCCACGATGTCCTGCTGCACGTAGCCGTTGTCCACGCCCATCGTGTGAAGTTCGAGCAACTCGCGGGCGTAGTTCTCGTTCGCCGCGACGCGCGTGCTGAGGATCGTATCGAGGTAGATGATCATCGTCGGGCTCTCGACGCTGATCTTCAGGAGGTCATGAAAATTGCAGTTCGGATTCAGCAACGCTTGTCGGAGCTTCAAGTGCTCACGCCACTCCAGATCCAGCGCGAGGTTCGCGCGCACCACGGGGTTCGTGATGAAGTTCTGCTGAGTGGTGTCGAACCAATCCTCGATCTTCTGGTACTCCGTCGTGAAGTGGTTCTCGAAGAACTGCACCATGATCTCGTGCAACTGCCGTTTGCTCTGCACAGCGCGGAGAATGTGATACGCGCGCAGATCCGACAGCGAATTGTTCACCGGGTTAACAGAGGCGATGTTCACCGGCGGCGCGCTGTTCGTCAGGCGGTTGTAAGTTGGGCTCACCGCGTAGGGCGGCGTGGGGGGAATCGGCCCCGTGCTCGGCATGTTCACGTTGCGGGCCGTCTGGCTGCCGCTGAGACGCGCGCTGAAGATGTTCGTTCCCGGATGCGGCACCGGCAGATACGAGAAGCTGAGGGTGAACCGCTGGGTGGAAGCGAAGTTCGTCAGCGCGAAGGCCTGCTGCAAACTCGCACCGTTGCCCGAACCCCCGCCCGTACCGATGAGCAGCAGGCAATTCGTCCCGCTGGCCGGCAGTCCGTTCGGCGTCGGGCTGTTCGTGATGCCCGAGCCAGAGTAAATCGCCGCCTTGATCCACGAGTTCGACAGCTCCGGATCCTCGAAGTCACCGTTCACGATCAGGTTCTCGCCCACGTCCGCCACGTTGCCCAACACCAACCGCACGTCATCGACATACACGCGTCCCGCCGCAGTGAGGTACAGGAAGACATTGTTGCTCGTCGCCGTGCCGCTGGCCGAGAGACGAATCCAGTTCGTGCCCGGCGGGCCGAGCGGCGCGAAGTTCACGATCGGCGGCGCAGTGTCGAGGTCTTCCACGATGGCCTCGCCGGCCAGCTGCTCCTCGATGAACTGTTCCGGCCCGATCACCGCAATGCGCTCCAATTCTGCCGGAGTCGGCCCGTACGTCAGGCGGTTCAACACATTCGCTCGAAAAATGGCGTTGCTCGACAGCGGCGTCACGGCGACCTGGTAGAATCCCGCCGCGCCGCCATTGGTCACGGTGAACGTTGCCCCGGCGAGCACACCGGCCGCCGGAGCGAGGTATGGCCCCGCGACGTTCGAGGCACCGAATACCGTGTACGCCTCCGCAGACGGATATGGGAACGTCAGCCGAGTCGCGCCGTTAGTTGTCCGGCCGACGGTGATACCCGGTAGCGCTGGGGTGCTCTCGGCGGCGGCGAGATCGGGGTTGGAAGCGAAAACCAGCGAGGCAAAAACGGACCACGACACGAGCCGTCCACAAGCAAGGAGGGATTTCATACAACAAGACTTTTTTACAGCACGACCCGGTGATTGCAAAGTTGTTTTACGAAACGTTTTAGAGTTCCGCACGATTGGTGATCAAGCGAATCACCCAGCGAAACTCATGCCACGCCCAACGCCGCCAAGACAGTGACTCAAACCACGACCGCCCGTCACTCGCGCATTGCGGCGAGTACCTGCTCGATGGTTGCCTGCGGCACTTTCCGCCCCCACACCACGCTCCCGATTTCCTCGGCAAGGACAAATCTCACTTCGCCGCCACTGACCTTCTTATCGAGTTTCATCGCGGCCATGAGCTTCGCACGTTGAGAGGGCGTCAGGCGAATCGTCACCGGCAGGCCGGCACGCCGGAACAAATCCCGGATGCGCTCCACGCAACCACTGCACAACCCGAGCAACTCGCCTGAGATCTCCGCAGCCGCCACCTGGCCGATTGAGATCGCCTCGCCGTGCAGGTAACGGCCGTAACCGATGGAGTTCTCGATCGCGTGGCCGATGGTGTGGCCGAAATTCAGGATCGCACGCAGACCAGTCTCCGTCTCGTCCTGCCCGACGACATCCGCCTTGATCTCGCAGCATCGCGCGACAACGGCACCCAAAAGCTTTGGCTCAAGTTCGCCTAGCTTCTCAAGGCGGTTCTCCAGCCGCTCGAATAAAGCCGCGTCGTAAATGATCCCGTACTTGATCACCTCCGCCAGGCCCGCGCGAAACTCGCGCGCCGACAACGTGCGCAGGGTCGCCAGATCGCAGAGCACGAGTCGGGGCTGGTGGAACGCGCCGACGAGATTCTTGCCGGCCTTGAGGTTCACACCCACCTTGCCGCCGACGGAACTGTCCACCTGCGCGAGGAGTGTCGTCGGCACCTGCACAAACGGCAGGCCGCGCAGATAAGTCGCCGCGACGAATCCTGCAAGATCCCCCACAACTCCACCGCCGAGTGCCACAATGAACGAATGGCGCTCGATCCGGTGCGCGGCGAGCTGGTCGTAGCAAGACTGGACGGTCTTCAGACTCTTGGCCGTCTCACCGGCGGGCACAGTGATGAGCACGGGCTCGAAGCCGGCCGCAGTGAGGCTTCCCAACGCCGCCTTCGCGTAGCGCGGCCCGACGTTGCGATCGGTGATCACAGCGCAACGGCGGCCGAGCTTGAGCTTCGCGCACTCGACGCCGAGACGGGCGAGGAGACCTTCACCGATGAAAATAGAATAGCTTCTGCCGCCCAGCGGCACGTGGACTTTTCGCATGGGGTGTGAGGCTAGTCGGCGGACGCCCGGAGTTCAAAGTCGAACTGCGCCGAGCCATCAGGACGACGGAGGGCAAACGCAAACGCCGCAGGCGGGTGTGCCTGCGGCGTTGCGGGAAGAGTGTTTGAACCCGATCTCGATTACTTCTTGTCAGTGGCGCGCTTGGCTTCCCAGTCACGGGACTGGCTCTCGCCGTTGCGCTCGAAGTCCATCTTGCCCTTGATGGCGTCGGCACTGAGCTTGCCGCTGTATTTCGCGACGAATTTGTTACCATTGAACTCGCGGGTGACGGTGAAGGAAACGTCGTCGCCCTTGACCTTGCCGTCAGAGATCTCGGTTTCGGTGACTTCGCCATCGCGGTTCGGCATGCGGAGCTTGCCGGTGAGTTTCTCGCCCTCGGCCTTGAGGTTGAGGGTCATCTTGCGCGGCTCGCCGCCGTTGCGGCCCGGAGTGGTCCAGGTCCAGGTGCCGGTGGCGTCGGCTTTCTTGTCGTCGGCGTGAATCTGGGCGGCGAAGCCGAGTGCGAGCGCGAGGCAGGCCAGGGTGCGAATGAAGGTGCGGAGTGTGGTAGTCATGGTTTTGTTTTGGTCGAGGTTCGCACGGGCAGCCTACGCAAACATCTTTTCGCGGCAACACCCGAAATGTGGTTCGAGTGGACGACAGTTTCACACACGGGCGGGTTACAAGCCCGTTGCAAAAAGCAAAAGGGCCCCTGTTGCCAGCGGCCCTTGAGAGTGGAGCAGACGTCCGGGGTTACTTCTTGGTTGGAACCGTCTGGATGGTTTGCAGGACGCGGCCCGCGATCTTGTACGG